>OIZS01000429.1_pt1 | contig 18034 bp, 34 predicted proteins | sample 1588641 | NCBI WGS metagenome assembly OIZS01 (sample SAMN03283240) | human gut metagenome | biome: human-associated habitat; material: feces | host: Homo sapiens | place: Peru | collected 2012
GGAGGAGAGGGAAGTGGCGAGAGGATGATAATTTGGAATTACATGTGGTCTTTTTTGGCTGGAATCTGGAGGTATTGAGAGGGCACTGGCGAAGGGTTGAGAGACGTTTTTTTTTGAGATAGAGAGAAGCCGTACCGATCCCAGTCGGTGCGGCATCTTGCTTTGTTGTTTTCTTTTTTGCAAACCGTCTATCTGTCGACAGTCCTTGCCGTCAGTCGGAGAGCATGTAGTCGATGACGATGGCGTGGAGCTATTCCGATTCGGAGACGGAAGTCCTGAACCAGCGGAACTTGAAGACGTAGGCGTTGAGGGAGGCGAACACGTCGAGCATGAGAGAGCCATCCCGATAGAGGACGGCGAGAGGTCTTGAGTCGGAGACGGCGAGAGAGAAGGGGTCTGCAGCCGATGAGTAGTCGAGGAAGATGTGTGCATAGCCCTCGTAGGTCTTGGAGAAGTCACCCGCGTCGATATCGAGAGCGACGGAAGCGGCGTAGGTCGGCATGCGTGAATAGAGCATGCCGACCCTAATTGAATCCGCGGCATAGTCGGAGACGCGAAGCCCCTTTGTGTGATAGAGCGTCGGACGAGAGTAGCGGTTGGTAGAGCGTGTCGGCCACGTTCCGCGTGAAGACATCACTTCGGTTTGGGCGGAGGAGCGAATAAGAGCCACGGTTGTTGAAGAAGAACCCGTTGTAGAAGGCCGAGGTCGGTGTGTCCGTGCTGCTCCACGGAGTCGGAGTCGGCATTCCGTTGACGTCCCTGAACATCGTGAAGAAGATGGAGTCCTTGTTGTTCCAGAACGAACCGCCGCCGATGGAAGCGTAGGAGGAGAGGAAGCCCCATTGGCGGATGAGACCGTATCTGACTTCGAGAGGCAGTTTGAGAGGTCGATGTCGACCATGGCGTAGCGAGTGGCGGCATCGAGGACGTAAGAGCCGTAGAGGGAGACGTTCGTGAAGGGCGAGTTCTTGAGGACTTCGGCAGGAAGTTCGTCCTGCCTGAACTTGAGGAAGTCGTCGTTGAGTCCGAGCAGCGAGACGGATCCCGCAACGACGTTGCCAGCCGACCTGACGAGGGCTTCGTTGTCGCGTCCCATCCGACGTAGATGCCGCAGCCCGAGACGGAGAGCCTGACACTGCGGCTCTCGTCGGAGACTGACTTCACCTCGAACCCGACGGGTAATCCCTCTTCGCCGCTTGAAATCGAGAGAGTCCGCACACAGCTTTGCAGGTTGAAGCCCCACGAGACGTTGACTCCCTCGTTGTGGAAGGGCTTTGACGGGATGACGTTGGCGAGGACAGGCCCCTCCTCCCATCCCATTCGCTCGAACGAGGTGAGGCCGTTCTTCATGGAGAGCTTGGAGACGATCATCTTCCGAGGTCCGTCATCACCGTAGTGGACGAACACGTCCAGCAGGTAGGGATAGCCGTCCTCGTCTGTGTACTCGAAAATAGGTCTCGGCTTCGAGAATGGTGTCGTAGTTCGCTCCGACGAGCGTGAGGAAGGCAAGGGAGTCTCCGTTCTCGTCGTGGAGATGCGAGAAGAGCTCGTAGCCGCCATTGTAGACGTAGGAGATTTCTGGCGAGTAGACGAAGGCCTTTCCGTCGGCCCGCGAGAACGGAGCGAGAGGGACGTCCTTGAGAAGCTTGAGGAGTTTGCCCTCCGCCGTGAGGCGTGAGGAGTCTGGCTTGAGAGGCCCGGACACGTCTGCTTTGGATGAGAGACGCATCTCCCCCCACGAGCGGCTTGCCGAGGTCGTAGTCGTTGTTTATGATGTTGTCGTTGCATCGATGGCGTTCCGGCCTGTCGCGGCGGAAGCCATCCCGGCCGCCGCTGCGGCAAGTCCGAAGACGCCGATGATTTTCTAGACTTCATGTTGATTGCTCCTTTTCTCTTTTCCCTTGTTCGCTTTCGATGTACGCTCTTTTGTGCAGGCATGAAAAAAAAACCGCATTGTTTCCGTTCGGAGGGTCACACCGAGCCCACAACAACACCCCTACGAGAGGCTGCCAATGTAATTCCAGATTGCATGACGTTATCCGCGTGTTGTCTGGAGGGCATTTAGAGTAGGGAAACCAAAACCAAGTCAAGACCACAGATGGAGAGAAATAAATGAAGCGAGAGAAAGCGATTTTGAGGTATGGTGTGTTCGCGGCGGCGATGATGTCCGTCGGAAGCGGCATAGCGTATGGGGCGGTGGTGAGCAGTGCGAGTGCAAGCAGGAGTTGGGTCGACGAACGGGCTTTTGAGGACGGAGAGCGACCCGGAGTTCACAAAGTGGAAAGTCGTCACGACGAACTTCCTGACTAAGGAAGATGTCTTGCTTTCAACGAACAAGGGAACCGTACTTCTGTCTGATTCTGCTTATAAAATCTTAAGGAACCATAAAGGTGCAGTTCCTTTTGATTCATCCATGTACTTTGATGAAAACGGTAACATCATAATTGGTAGTTATGGTGGGAAAATGACGCTTGAATTTACGCCAGGCGATAAAGTCATCACATCGAGTATGAGGGTAGACAATGCAGACAATGCTTCTTATTCTGACCATGCTGCAAATGCAACAAATGCCGACCAACTTAGATATGAGAACTCATACATAGCAAAATCATCAACTCCTTCTAATGATTTTTGGAAGGTCTACAATGGAGAGTACTTTTCAAATCTAATCCCTGACGGGAGCAATTTCGCGACGGAGAAATATGTTGACGGGTTCATGCCTCTCACGGGGGGGACGATAAAGTCCGATGTTCATATCGACACAGTACGAAATGATACCGAAGAATCGTGCATGAATCGTCTTAAGTTCTCGTACTACGACGGATATGTCGATACCACTTTTGGACTGTACTCATATCTGCATGATAAGTTTGTAAAAAACAATGGTGACGCGAATTTAGATACGTTAACTGCTCAAACTGGAAGTTTTACTGTTTTTACAGTCAACGGATCTTCCATTCAAGACATCATAAAGATGACCGATCTTGATTACATACCAAAATCAAAATCATCTACTTTTAAAAACAGCTACAGTGTCGGAAATGGCTATGACCTCGTTACGCAGCGTTTTATCGCCCAAAACGAGATAGCGTTTTCAGATTCAACTGGAACTGGTTTCAAGGGAAGAATAAAAATCATTGAGAATCCGTCAACCAACACATTCGTTTTCTCCAGTGCAAACAGAGACAGTTTTACCACTACAGATTTTATTGCCGAGAGCACATTGATTCCTGACGGATCTGGTATTCTGACAGAGAATTCAGCGGCTACACAATACCTTACAAAGACAGGAGGAATAATCGCATCAACAACTGGAGATACGTCTCTTGTTATTAAGAACGCCATCATAAATGGAACTCCTAAAAAAGCAAGTCTTAAAGTCGGATCCATCAACAACACATTCTCCGTCAACGTGGACGATCCGCAGTCATCCGCACTCGTGAGAATCCGGTCAGACACATCAACAGATGAAGCTCGTGGCGACATTAATGGATGGTATCTATACGATGAAGTCACGAGAGGCAATCTCTCAGGAATAGACAGAGACGGGCCATACATTACCAAAGACAACCAGAAGACAAGATACGCGACTCTTGACGTTATCTCCGCCACGAACACTATCTTCTCCAATGCCGTACTCTCGGTCGGGATGAACAACGCTCCGTTCGCAGTCTCGGACGGAAAGCCCACTACCATCGAACACGGGAAGTTCTACTCGTTCAAGCCGCACTCGACCGCCGACGCGGAGATCACGCTCGTGACTTGGTTTGACGACGGCGAGGAGGACGAAGCTCGCGTTTTCTTCGACTGCGGCACGGCCGCCCCGACCGTCACCTTCCCGACTGGCGTCACCGTCCTCTACGAGGAAGGGAGCGTCAAGTTCTCGGAGATGACGATATCTGGCAACTCGACGCCGAACAGGTATCTCGCGGAGCTGAAGTGGTTCCAGACGTCCGCGTCGGGGACAGCCGTCAAGTACGTGATCGTGAACTGCAGCAAGGTCGTCGCGGAGTGAAAGAAAGCACATGAACCCTTCACACGAAACAGAGGCCCTGAAGATATGGACTGACATCTCCCCGCATCCTACGACCTTCCCTACGACAACATCGGAGAGGACTTCAGGTACGGGAGCTATGCCGTCAACGGGTGCACGGGCATGCCGCTCACGATCGACGTGGCCGGACATGAGGTGTCCGTCCCCATGACAAACTTCTGGGCGTTCAACGCACCCGCCCACTCCACGAGCCGGACGGTCTCCATCTCGGCGGAGTCGGCTGACGCGAAAGTCCGCTTTGGGATCGCCGAGAACCCGCTCGTGCAGTTCGTCTCCGCGACGGCACTTGAGGTTGACGGCACGGGCATGCGGTTCACGGTGGGAATCGACCTCGACGAGTGGCGGTTCTTTGTCGCGAGGATCGGTATCGATGGCGGGACGAACCTCACCGTCGGCATCAGCGGCTACACCGCGACGAACCGCATGGAGAATGCGAAGACGGTCTCGCAGGCGAGGTGGAAGCCGAGGCGGACGTTCGAGAGGGATTCCCGCGTTAGGTTCGTCTTCGCCGGGATGAACGGACTTGGAGTGAGGGTCGTGAAGTCGTGGGGCTTGAGGGCATACGGCAGTTCCATCTCCGAATCGCTCATCGAGCGGATGCGAGACCAGGACATCGAGGAGATGAAGCGGATTGGGCTTGTGACGGAAGGCGAATGACGGCGATGAAGGCAGACGAGATACGGAAGATGCTCCGCGAGGGACGCGAGGCCGGGCTTGAGGGGACTGTCCGGCTCGAAGGGCTATCGGACGGGGAGCTCGAAAGGGAGTTCAACGGCATCGGGCCGGAGTGGTTTCTGCAAGAGGTGAGGGAAGGACTCGGAAGGAGGTTCGGGTGGCTTCTCGGTGCAGTGCTTGTGCATGACCTCGACTTCTATCTCGGAGATGGGACGAGGGAGGACTTCGAGCGGGCGAACGAGCGGTTCGTGCGGAACGGGCGGAGGCTTGCGAGGCGGAGATGGCTTCCGCTCCATCCCCTGAAGTATATCCAGAATCGTGCGGTGGTCGATCTCTTCGGGCTTCTCTGCGGAGAGTTCGGGTGGGATGCCTACGAGGCGGCACGGAAGAGGTCGGCATAGGTTTGGTTCAAGTCAAGTCCGCCACGGGTGTGGCGGTTTGCCCCCAGTCGGCTTGTTGTTTGTCCGGCTGGGGGCGTTTTTTTGTCTCTCTCTTTTGTGCATGGTGCTGTCCGTGGATGGAGGGCTTCTTTGCCGAGCCGTGACGGGCTGCCTCAATTTCGGAAGGGAAGTAATGGGCGGTGGATTTGGGTCAAACGGCTACATTTTGTTGCCGTTTGAAAAAGGCGGCCGATTCGGGTCAACTGGTTACGAAATGCAACCGCTTGAAAAAAGGTTCGGAAATCTTCTCCGACCCCCTTGCATTGCAACAAAGGATTATGGTATAATACGCGGCGTCGAGCAAAGGAAGGCGAGACGCAAATATGACACAACACAACACGACACAACACGAAACGAGAAGGAACAAGAAGATGGAAGCCACGAAGGAAACGAAGGATTATGCCGCACTCACCGAGGTCGTTGTTCGCGACCACTACAACCCGGAGAAGAGCGGCCCTCGAAAAGGCGGGAGGCGGGGAATGAATATGCTTTGGATCGGCGTTGTGGGATTGGCGTTGTGCCTCGCGGGGTGCGGCGTAAAGGACGATTCGGCATCAGACCAGCCGAAGGAAAAGTGTTTCATGCGAACCGCAAACAGCTACATAATCGCAATCGAGATTGAAGGACACGAATACATCGTTGCATACAGAAGCGGCATCGTCCACAGCGAGAGCTGCCCGTGCAGGAAAGGGGATGCGAAGTGAAATATCGTATAACTCTAAAGAATCCAGACTCCGACGACATAGAGCTGAAGCCGTTGGACGACCGCATTGTTTGCAACGTGGTAAGGTCGTGCCTCGGCAGGTACGAAACCGTAATTGTCCAGCGGTGCGAGGTGATGAAAGGAAGCACGAAATGAAGAACATCGAGAAGTACTGGGAAACGAAGGATGCCTTTGAGGCGTATCAGTCGTTTCTACGCAAGGGCGGCAATGTCGACACGACATTGACCGAGTGGCTGGACGAAGAGTACGTGGAGCCGCAGCCTCCGACGCTGCTGGAGGCTGCGGAGAACTTTCGCACTCGGCTTACTTCGCCTATGACTCGTAAGCAGACTACTTACGCAGAAGATTACGCCGCGTTCGCCGATGCCATCGTCCGCGAGAAGCGGAAGCCCGTCCGCAACTGCGACATGTATAAGACGGCAACGGAGGCGTTTGACGCATTCACGAAGATGTGTTTTTTTCATCGTTGCGAAGACTGCCGTTTCGGAACACTTCAGAAAGACCGTAGGGTCGACTGTCGTTTCATCTGGTTCTTTGACGAAGTGAAGGGAGAAACAAATGGAAAGTGAAGAAGTAATTAAGCCATTCTCTCGAAAAGGCTGGAGGCAAGCAATGAAGAAGTATGAACTGACAGACGAGACGAAGACGCTGAACGACGGCACAGTCCTGCACCGCATCCGAGCCGTGAGGGACTTCATGCGTGCGGGCGGAGCAGAAGTTCTTGCAGGCGACCTCGGCGGGTGGATTGAAAAAGAAGACAACCTCTCGCATGGAGGCTCGGCGTGGGTCTGCGGCGAGGCGTTGGTCTACGGCGAGGCGTTTGTCTGCGACGAGGCGTTGGTCTGCGACGAGGCGTTGGTCTACGGCGAGACGCGTGTCTGCGGCTTGGCGGAAGTAGGCGGCAGGGCGGAAGTCTGCGGCGAGGCGTATGTCTGCGGCATCCGCGATTATGCGGTATACAAAAACACGTGGAGCAGCGGACGGTGGTTCACCTACACCCGCTCGAACAGAATGTGGAAGGTCGGATGCTTCCATGGCACGGGCGAAGAACTGATCGCCAAGGCGTACAAGGACAGTGAGCTGTCCGGGAGGTGCTACGAGGCCATCGTCCGCGCACAGGAGGCCATCGACAGGTCGTTCAAGGAAGATGAAGAAGGCAAAAGGAGTAGAAATGAAAACACTTGAAGAACTGTGCCGACTGCAAAGATGGGCGTGAGATCATGGGGAGCGACGAAAGTCTTCTGTTGTGGCTCTACATGGACGCGGATTTTGGAGAAGATTCAGCAAAGATTCCTTCGTCAAACGAGACGATAAAAAAGGGCTGACACGGCAATGGGGGTCGCCAACGATGAACGAAAGGCTTGAGACAAGCATGGGTGTGGACGCACACGCATGATTATAGGCAAGCCCCCCCCCCCCAGAACGACAGGGGAATCGCAATAGCGTTGACGGCGTGGAGAGACACGCACGAATTTGAAAGAAGGATGAAATGGACAAAAAAGTACGGATAAAGTCATGAACGCAAAAGAAGTGTTGATGGTGTTGAGGGTTTCTCCGATGTATGTCTGCGATGCCATTGAATGGTTTATTGGGAATATCGTATTTGACCCGATCAACATGGAGAGATGACTTACAAGAATGGGATGTATGGGCAAGGACATGTCCGTTAGGGAAGCCCTTGAAAGGAAATTCGGAAAGAAAGTTGCAGATGCCGTTGATGAGAATATTCGCAAGGGAGGAGAGCCGCGATGACGGAAGACCGAAGGAATGAGATGCGGAATCGCCTCAAGGCCATGACGGAGCAGGAACTCCGCGATTTCTGTGCGGAGCATGATGATGGGAATCACCCCGTCGAGATGTCCCACTGGAACGCGGAGTGCGACCGCCGGGCGGTTGCGGCATACGAGGCGATGAACGGGGGCGAGTGGATATGACGGACGGACGTCTGTCATGCGGACATGAAAAAAGTTTTCAAGCCCCCCCTCTTGCACCGTGTCGCAGGTTTATGGTGTAATACGCACCAGTTGAGGCCGATGGTGTCTTGACCGACAAAACAAAACAACATAACACAACACGACAAGGAAAGACAAAAAATGAAATACCACATCAGGTTCATGACCAAAGACTTCGACACGCAGGCCTATCCGATTTACTTCACGCGATACGACAACGCCTGCGTCAAGGGAGCGGCAGACTCGGTTCATTTCCGCGATTCGTTCTTGTACGCGAAGAAGTTCAGGAGCCGTTCGTCAGCCGAGCGGATGCTTGAGAAGATTCGCAAGAACCTCGATTCCGGCAAGGCCAAGTCCGTCTGGAATGTCGGGCATGGCAAAGTTGAGCAGTGCGAATAAGGAGGTCAACCTCAAATGAAGTTTGTTAGTTTCGATTATATTCCGGGTTCGAATTCCGAACACTTAGCCTACATGAATCCGGCCCATATCACAGACGTCTATCTCGTCATGGAAAACGGGAAATACTATTTCGCCGTCAACATGACGGACAACCGTACCTACGATCCGTGCATGCCCGTCTACACAAGCAGAATGTTTGAAGACCGCAAGGATGCCGTGGCGGCGATGGCGGCATTCGTGAGACAGGTAAACGAGGCAATGTTGGAGAGAGAGGAGAAGAAGCCCTTACTCAATTGCGATAGGTATAGGACGGCGGATGAGGCATACGGTGTTTTCTTGAAATTCTGCAACTCGGATTGCGACACGTGTCCATTCAGGTCGACCATCAACAACCGTGTCTGTTGCAGTTTCACCTGGCTCTATGCCAACGCGGAGAATCCGAGGGAAGATATCCGGGAAGTGGCGAAGGGGGTGACGTTGACATGAATGAAATCATGACTTTTGCCGTTGCCGTATTGGGTGCTGTTCTTCTTTTCTGCATCATCTGTGCGATTTTCATGTTCAGTTCGGAGCATCCCCCGACGAGGACTTCTCTGTCGGGGTGCTGTAGCCCGGTCAAGCGGAAGTGCCGTCACCACTTTGACTGTGGAGATGACCGCGTGTCGCAGGGAAGAGTGATTGGTGGAGTCTAATGAAGTTCATCAAGACATGTTTTGGTCTTGTCAAGGCGGCTATTTGAACGGAGAGTTCGGAGATGGAAGAGACGGACATTGAGCGGATGGACAAGTGGGCGAACGCTATCATCGAGACCGTAGCGTCCAACAGGAGGAAGAACAAGGCGTTCACCGCTCATGTCGGCAAGGAAACGATTCCGTGTCCGTTCTGCGGCGATGACCGTATCTTCGTCGCAAAGGCAATCAATGGGTGGGTTGCCAACTGCCTGAAGTGCCATTCGCGGACGGGTTTACACAAAGACCGCGAATCGGCAGTCAAGGCATGGAATAGGCGTGTTTGATGGAGCGAAGGAAACAAAAGGAAAAGACGGCAAGGAGAATTGAGAAATGGAACTCGGAGAAGAGAATCGCATGGACGACGGGAATTCGGATTTGAGGCCCTGCCCACTCTGCGGCAGCGTCGCAAAGCTTCTGGGGCAGGGACCTCTCAATAGTCCCGATAGGTTTGTGGTCAAGTGTTCGTTCTGCGGATGCTCGGTCGAAGGAGCGTCCGACATCGGGGCTGTTGCAAGATGGAATCAACGTGTCCAGTTCACACTCAAAGAGAGAATGGAACAGATCCGCAAAGAACTCTCCGACCTCGGTTCCGAACTCATGCGGATGAAGCAGTCGGGTCTCTATCTCGGAGGTGGGCGTAAATACACGTTCAAGTTCTGCGACGACTTCCTCCGCCAGGCCAAGACAAACCTCGCCACATACCAGAAGAAGCGTCTCAAGTCCGTGGACATCGAGTGCATTCGGGAGAACGCGACCGTGTTCGTCAACATGACCAATGCGAAGTGCGAACTTCTCCGGCGGCTCTCCGACTGCCGTTGCCGGGTGAAGCTACTTCGCAAGATGCTCAATGGATTCAAGACCCTGCCGTCATGAAGACCGTTGGCTTCGTGATGGCGAATCGTCTTCGGATTCTTGAATCTCTCGAGGATCGTGGATGCCGAAGTCCAACTGGAGCACGAGAGTAGCGAACTCTTCTCCAGGGCAACACGCAGCATCTACGAAGAGGGGGGGTGACTTGGACTGACAAGGGAACTCCACCGTCTCGGACGGAAACTCAAACGAGTCAGGAGACTCCGCCATCGGCTGGAGACATCCCTCTTTGAGACCGACATTCGGATCCAGTGCGAGTGGGGCTCTCGTCGTGTATCATGGCAAGTCAATAGATTCTTCGGCTGACAAATTACCTACCTTGACATCAAGGAAACGGCCACAACGAGAAGTTCGTCGCGACTGATGCCATCTGGCTCTGAACCGGGACTTCCCAATTTCGCGAAAAAAATCTCCCCCCCCCCTTGCATTGTGGCGGAAGATATGCTATACTACACACCCGTAAGCCCAAGACAGGGCGAAACGAACACAACACACAACACGACACGAAAGGAACAAGCGAAATGAACAAGGTCTACATCGTCCGCGAGAAGGTCGAATATGCCGACTTCTATGAGAAAGAGAGCAACCACGACATCATAAAGGGCGTGTACACGACGAAGTAAGCCGCCGAGAAACGGATGAACGCGGTGTTCTGGAACTGCCGCGATTCCGTCGTGGGCGAAGACGGAAAGACCTACGACACCGAATCCGTCAAGAACCGCATCGGCCTGAACATCTACGATGACGGAGAGATTCTCGAGGAGTGGTTCTGGCACATCGAGGAACACGACTTGCAGGAGGTGGCATAAGGCCGCCACAAGCGTTCGGAGAACTGACAGAGAGAAAGAAGGAGTTGGAAAAATGGAAAACAAGAAAGACATCTATGCGGTGAAGCTCTCGGTGTTCGATGGGGAATCAGAACTTCGCGAGTCCATTCTCGATGACCTCTACGAAAGCAGGGAGGACGCAAGGGCCAAGATCAAGGCTTTGGGAACGGCATGTGTCAGTTCCAAGGTTGGCGACTACCGAAGGGAGCGTGTCGCCCTCGATGCCGTTGATACGACCTACATCTACATCGGAAGGTCGAAGAAGCCCTACCGCGAATACCGCTACGAGGTGATCCGCTACAACCTCGTCGTGAAGCAGGGATGAGGCAAGACCCGCAGCCGGAGGAAATGCAAGATGACAGAGAAAGAAGTCAGGGACTATTTCCTATTCAAGATTGACGAGGAACGCCTTTTCTTCGTCGCGATTGACGGTTCCGATCCGAACTCGTTCTATGTCGTAGACGCGGAGGGAAACCGTTTCTGCATCTCGGTAGTTCTGTGAACGTGACGGACAGGGGGAATGGGGACTATGGGAAAGTACGACGACAAGACGGTCAATTGGATTGTCTGCAAGAAGGAGATGGCCTACCGCAGCGACGATGACGGAGGCCGTGTTCCCGTAGAGTTCCTTGCAAGGGGATTCTACCGTGGCATTGAGTTCTCGGTCGTGAACAACGGCGGGAGCTACCCGTGCGGCTACGTCAACGTAAGTGGGACGAAACTCGATGGAATTCGCTATTCCGATTCGCCCTGCTCGTTGATTGTCTGCCACGGAGGGCTGACCTATGGGGCATTGGGATTGCTCGGAGTGACCGGGTGGTGGATTGGATGGGAGTAAGCTCTTTTTGGAGACTGTGTTCCGCACGTCGGCGGTGGCAAGCGGTGGACGGTTGATGAAGTCGTTGAAGAGTGCAAGTCGGTCATTCGGCAGGTTTTGGAAATGGAGGTCAAAGGTGAAGAGAAAAAAGAAGATTACGGTGTTTGAGTGGACAGCTCTCGTCGGAGCATGGCGATATTACGAGAATGGGGCAACCTTCGCGTCGGCCTCCTTCCCGGCCGATATCGTCGAGCATTATTGGGGAAGCGGAAGGTATGACGTTTCCGACCTTCATCAGATCGCCAACCAGTTTTCGGAGATAGACCACGGCTCGGACGGCGAGGCATACTGGGCAGAGAACAAGACCATCCACGACTGCGATAGAGAGGCGTGGTGCAAGTTCTACGCATTCTGCAAGGCATATTGCAACGGCTTCAGCACCGTCGTGCTGGATGGCAAAAATATGTATGGAGACCATATTCATGATGAGCCGCAATGCTTCCGTTGCGAATACACGGGACGCTGGTACTCGGTTGACGACTACGTTCGCAATCCGCACCTTGAATTGTGGTGCAATCAGAGACTGATAAAGAAGGTTGTCACAAGTGTAAAAGGCCATTGCCACGAGACATTGAGAACGAAGTGAGGAACATGAAATGAAGATGACGAATTTGAAACCGGTCGTGCTGAACTCCGCCTTGATGTTCTGCGAGGCGGTAAAACTCGCAAAGGAGATGAAGGACGGTAAGCCGCACAATGTGATTGTCATCCTCTCCGAATATCACGATGACACCTACGGAAAGTGCGAATGGCTCTCCGCCGTCGTGGACAATACGAGAGTCCTTGGCGGCGAGTTGGGCGGCGAAATCCAGACGCGGCTGCACGAATGCACCGTGCTTGCACCGAAGAAGGAAGGTGTGTGAAGATGGTCAAGAGGAACGATACGGTCAGGGACGAGAACGGAAAGACGATTGACGGTTTCGTTGTCGAGTGCGACTGCTGCGGTCGCCTCATCAGCGAGGGCGATTTCAAGGACAAGCCGCCTGCCGTCTACAAAGACAGGAACACGGCAATCCGTGGAGCCACTGACAACGACTGCGAGGTCATGTGTCGTGGAGAGATCGTCATATGCTACGACTGCCAGTTTCAATTCCGTCGCGGCAACATCGAGGTGAAGTTCATCGACAGGCGGAAACGGGTCAAGTTCTCGCTCTTTGGCTGCGGAGAGAAGACGGTGAAGTTCGACCTTGACCTCAACGAGGTCTCTTTCGCCCGTATGGTGGTCGAAGATGGCGACGAGACGCTTTATGTCCAGTTCAAGGACGGGAAGGAAAAGACCTACGACTCGTGCGAGGAGGGCTGGTTCCGAGACATCGAAGTCGATGACTATTCCTATGTCGTATACGATCCGAGGCAGGGCATCAACCTCTTTGCCGATGAGGCATGGATGGAAGGGTGGTCGCGAGAGGTGCGGAGAGCCCGTGCCTCCCAACTTGAAAACGCAAGAATCTACAAGGAACAAACGAAAGGACGCTAACTATGAAATCCATTCTCAAAAAGGCACTCTTCCTTCTGACTGCCATCGGCATCTACCCATTTTTGGTCATGCTCATTATTGCGTCGTCGCCAGTGTTCGCGTTCGTCCTGCTGAAAGAGGCCGTCCGCGTCTTCAATGATGTGGTCTCGACCATGTTCAACAATCGGAGGAACGGCTAATGTGCTTTAGGAACATCGAGCTGTCGGAATCGGCGATGCTCATGATCGCCGATGCTCTTGAATCCAAGGCGAAGAAATATGAGGGAGCGGCGGGACGGACTCCATCGGAGTTCTCGAAGCTTGCACGTGATGCAAGGCTTCTCTCCGATGTCTTCTATACGGCTTTTGACAAAAGCAAGGACAGCCTCGTCACGGTGAACGTCAGCATCATCCCGAAAGATGAATGACATGGCAAACGAGGATATGACGAGCATGTCCGCCTCCGACATCGAGGCCGAACTGGAGGGGCGGGAGAACGAGACGGCCGAGGACATCTTGGAAGAGATGAAAGAGTACGGCGACGACCGCGTTCTCGACACGGTGGCAGTCTATGACTCGGTGACGGTCGGGAACTGGCTTCTTGGCTATTACCATCGTCTGGCGAACGCCTTAGACAGGGTGGTCGGAGTGCGTGACGGAAACAAAGAGACGGTTGACGACATCGTGGCCGAGATGCTGAAACGCAGGGATTGCAAGGACTGGACGAAGCCCTGCGATGTCGTGTCCGACGCTGCCGGCCGCATCAAGAAAGCCCATTTCCGCGAATGCGAACGTCTCAGAGAGGAACGAAACTATGCCGGGATTAGGGCGAGGGCGGATCTCTTGTCCCGTCTCCGCCAACAGGGGCGGTTGACTTCCGACACGAAGCCGTGATATAATATGCGGCGTTTCAGGGCATAAGGGCCTTGGGGCAAACAAAACGAGAAACAACACGAAACGATAAACAATGAACGCCTACGACAAAATCATCAAGTCCAATGACGACCTTTTCGACGTCAAGCCAAGTGAGGAAATCAAGGATGAAGACGCCGAGATGAAGTCCGTCAAGGACAATGCCCCGATGCTCTACAAGTGTCTCCGCGAGGCTTATCTTAACCTATACGACAAGATTTCAAGGGAACGGAAGCGATGGAATGGAAGCGAGTCCTTGATGCGGCGGCTGGCAAGGGAAAGGAAGGAACACGCTAATTGGATTCTTCATCGCCATCTACGAGTTCATTGTCGGGCTCTGCATGCTCCTTTTCATGATTGGCTCGGCCCTCTTCATGTATGGGGTCGTTGCAATCATTCCGCTTGGGCTTGCACTCATCGGCGGAACTGGCGTCCGAATCGCCTGCGGAGTCGCCCTTCTAATCTGGACTCTCGTCTATATCGGCGGCGTCTGCAATTTCATCAAGGAGGTGAAGGAAGACAATGATTAAGAATTCCCTGTTGAGATTCTTCGGTACGGTTAAAGAGTGGGTTAAAGTTCTTCTTGAACTCATCACCGAGATTTGCGAATTGTTTGCCTCATATAGTATTGTAATTGCCATTCTGTTTATGGCACTCATTATTGTCGTGTTGGTCGTTGACGCATGCACACAACGGAAGAGCGAGAAGACCGACGATCCGACCATTACCGTGAGGGCGTTCACATACAATGGCCATCGGTACTTCACCTATGGCCGAGGGGTTTGCCACGATGAGGGCGGATGCCCCTGCCGTAATCGGAAAGCGAAAGCAGACAGATGAAGCTGAAGCGTAAGAACCGCCACATCATCTCCTACTACTGGCGGGGAGACTGCGAAGACCAGAAGAACTGGGCTTTCCCGACGAAGGAGGACGCATGGGCTTTCGTCCTTGGGGAAATCCGCAAGAGAATCCGTGCGTTCAAAAGCGTGGAGAATGTCAGAGGCAATGGCGAAACGGACATTGACCTCGACAAGGTTCGTCACGAATTATTCGGGAATGGCACTTCATGTCCCATCTACTGCCAGAACAGTTCGTGGTGGGACAACTGGTTCTACTTTTTGAGAGAGGGATGAAGGGTTGATTTTGATTCTCGCTGGAATCGAGGTAGGCTTCTTTGCGACAATCGTAATCTTTGCCTTTGCCGGACGGTGCCTTTACCGTCTAATCGAACACGACTGCAGACGCTTGCAAGAGTTGCTTGAAAGGTCTTGGCCTTGGGCCAACGAATAGGAAGAGGAGAAGTGAAATGATTAGGGAAATCGAAATCAAGAACTCCATGAAGAAGAACTGGCTCGACGACAGGGGAATCCTTGTCGGCTACGATGCCGAGCAGCAGTGCTGTGAGGACTTCGGGTGGGGAGTCTACGAGAAGGAGAGCGGAAGGAAGGTTGCTTCGACCCCGAATGGAATGCCCTACCATTTCGCGAGGTATGCCGACGAAGAGCCCCAACGTCACTACGTTGAGGGTGCGAGGGAAAGTACGGAAGACGAATGCAACGACTATGTTCTGGTCTATCTGCTCCCGGACGACGAAGCCGACAAGGAGAAGCCCATCCTCGTCTTCGAGTTCTACAACTGCCACAACGGCTACTACTCGCATGACTTTGAGATGAAGGTCGACTTCACGGAGAGCAAGCCCGAAGTTCCGAGCCGAACCGTCACGGAGGAGAAGACCTCACTTCCGATCCGAGACGATTTGCCGGGGAAAGGCGGACACTTGCCTGACTTCTACTCGGTGGTCAAGGGGATTCATGAGTTGGACGAATGCGTTAGGCAAATCAATCCAAGGGCCTTTGTGGAGGTCAAGGGAGGTATTCCGAACGGCATTGCCCTGAAGATTGAACTCCACAATGGAGACACGTGTGAGTTCTCGTGTCCAATCAGATTCGGATGCCGCGATGAGTTCATGAAGGATTACCGCATTGCGAAGGAAGGACTCGTCAGGGCCATTGAGTCCCTTGCCGAACGGAAGAAGGGGGACATTCGCCAGATTGTCTCTGACGTCATGAAAATCGCCGACAAGATGGACTGATTCAAGTCTCCAGCACCGTCAACCATTAGGCTGTCCGCAACTCAACACGGACGGCCTAAAACTTTTTTCACTTTTTTCAATTCACCCCCCTTGCACTGACACAAAGAATTATGGTATAATACGCACTGTTTGATGGACATGGGGTCCCGAGGACGCACGAAACGAAACAACACAGCAAAGGACACACGATGAACACGAACACGAACGGCAAGGCAGTCAAGATGGTATTCCTCATGACCGATGGCGACAAGTATTACAAGCCGGAGGTGATGGCATTCATGCCGGAGGAGGACTACAACCGCGATGGCTCCATGAAGATGTGCTACACGCACGGCGATCAGCACACCCCCTGCAGCGAAGCCTATGCCCTCGACTGCAAGCCCGCGAAGGAGAAGCAGTACAAGCCGCTTCTCGAAGAGCTCGAAAAGAAGGTCGGCTATTCCGTCGAGGTTCTTGACGCGGCCACATGGCGGAGGGCCAACCGTGGCCGCCGCCTTGAACTGCGTCAGCTCGACCGCAACAATTTCCAGGTGCCGACCCGTTCGGAGGGATGGCAGGAGTACGGCGAAGCCCTCATGCGGGAGGAAGCCAATGTCGCCTGATGCGGCCTTGCCGCACCTCACGACGGTTCGTGTGGTGCGGAGACCATCCCGAAAGGAGATTCAATCATGATAGGACTCATCATTCAGGGCGTCATCGTCGCGGTCGGCACGATCTGCTGCTGCATCTTCTGCTGAGAAAGGAAACCGTCTCATGGACACGAAACCGGCATTCAGGTTCGAGGAGGGGAAGACCTACCGCCTCACGAAGTGGAACAAGGGAGACTTTGAAGGGACTGTTGTCATTCGGAGGGAGTTGCGTCCGGCAGACCGATTCGGAAACCGCATTCTCGTCTGCGACTTCATGACGGACCACGGCATCTACCTCGGTGCGACCGTCTATGCGGAGCCCGCCTTCGTCAGCGGCAACGGGCCGCTCAAAAGGGCGGGGCGTCAGTCAGAGTTCCTTCGTCTCACGGGTGTCTCGCCCTTCTCGGCAAAGGCATACGCCCTCAACGAAGTAATCAAGGAGGTGGCCTGATGGACAAGTGCCTTGGCGTCCGGGTCAAGAAGGTATGGACTGTTCTCGAACCCATCCCATTGAGCCTCACCCACGGAGACTGCCCTCTCAACAGGAAGGAGGAAGGCATCGTGCTCCGGGCCGTCTGCGACTGCGACTCCTTCAACGATGCCCTATTCCACCTCCAGTACAATACCGCCCTCTCGATTGTTGAGCGGTTTGTCGTAGTGAAGAGAGATCCGAACGCTCCCTGCATCAAGAAGAAGATGTGGAGTCCCGATTCCGACTTCTCCGACTTCGATTAGAGAGCAAGAGGGGGCGGCATTTAGCCGCCCCTTTCTTGTTGCCATTGAACGTTCCTAAAAAAACTTTCATAGCCCCCCTTGCACTGTGGCAAAGGATATGGTATACTATGCACCCGTAAGCCCCAAATGGGGAACGCAACACAACAAAACGACACAACGAAAGGAACGAACACGATGAATACGAAACATAACAGCAAGGAAGTCCGCAATGGCTGGGTCATTCGGGCGATCGACAACTGGGGGCAGGTGTTCTACCGCCATGCGTTGAAGGGGATTGGGCAGGCGGGGCGGTGGGACATCTCGCTTCAGAACGATGAGTACAATGACCTCGTTCCGATTCTTGAAGTCTTCGCGAAGAAGGAAGTTGCCGATTCAAAGATTCCCCAAACGCGAAATCGGCTCGTTGAACTTGCGAACAAGGATGGCAATCCGTGCCGCCCCGTCCTTCCCATTCGCGAACTGAAGTCCGTGCGGTATCATGTCTCTATCGGCTGAGTGCGACCGAGGGGCCGACGGCGGACGCTCGGCCCCTCAAAAAAATAAAAAAAGTTCATCCGCCCTATTGCACTGCCACAGAGGATATGCTATAATACCCGCCGTTGAGCCAAGGAAGGCGAAACGCACAACACACAAAACGAACAAAGAAAGAGAGAAACGAAATG
>OIZS01000434.1_pt1 | contig 17946 bp, 17 predicted proteins | sample 1588641 | NCBI WGS metagenome assembly OIZS01 (sample SAMN03283240) | human gut metagenome | biome: human-associated habitat; material: feces | host: Homo sapiens | place: Peru | collected 2012
CATCTGCATCGCCGTAACCGACGAGAGCGCCGCCCGCGCCGATGACGCGGTGGCAGGGCACGGCGATGCAGATGGGGTTCGCATGGTTGGCCATGCCCACCGCGCGGAACGCCTTCGGGTGGCCGATGGCCTCCGCAATGTCCTTGTAGCTGCGCGTCTCGCCGTAGGGAATGTCCCGCAGGGCAGCCCAGACCTTTTCCTGAAAGGGCGTTCCGTGGAGCCGGTACGGGAAATCGAAGCGCCTGCGCGTCCCGGCGAAATACTCGTCCAGCTGCCGGAACACCTGCTCCGTCAGCTCGTTGGGCGCGCCCGCCTCCTTTACGTCCGCGCCGGCGCGCTTCAGCGCCGTTATCGCGCCGTCCTCCCAGTCTACCTGCAGGTCGCCCACAGGCGCGTGATAGATGACCGTTCCCTTCATGGCGATGTGCTCCTTTCGCGTTTTGCCGCCATTATAGCATATTTTCCGGCAGAATGCACGGCGGACAGACCGACTATCTGATCGGCGGCTCCGCGCGGGAAGCGGCCTGGCTTTTTTACAGCTCCAGGGGCGCCGGTACGGCGTCCGGCGGGATGGGGCAGGTGTACCCGCCCGCCGTCCGCTGCCGGAACTCGGCCTTGGCGGCCTCCAGCAGCGCGGGCTGCTCCAGCAGGTCGATGGCGGCGGCGCACAGCACCTTGCCGGCGTGGACGGTGGCCTTGTGCGCCATGGGCGTCTTGTTGCAGGACACCACCTGCCAGCTGTGGCAGGGGACGTGGTTGGGCCACAGCGCCACATGGATCTGCGCCGTAGGGCACTGATAGCTGACATCGCCCACGTCGGTGGAGCCGGCGTTGAAGGCGGGACCCTGATACAGCGGCATCAGGAAGTCGTTGAAGTGGCTGGTCTGCATGGCCTTCACCTTTTCGGCGAAGGCGGGGTCGTTCTCCGCGCCCACGCCGCCGGGGATGTCCCGCCCCTGGTAGGTGGCGGACAGCGCCTCCATGAAGGCGTGCTCCTCCGCCGTGCAGGGCGGCACGCCCAGCTGGGAGAAGTTGTCGTACAGCACCTGCTCCAACGCGTGGTTGCACACGGTGTCGGACAGGCCGTCCACGAAGCGGCGCTCGATGGTGGTGTCCGTCATCAGCGCCGCGCCCTGCGCGATCTTGTCCACCCGCTGGTGCAGAGCCATGCAGTCCTTAACGAAGTTGGAGCGGATCATGTACAGGACGCTGGCCTGGTGCTGCACCACGTTGGGGCTTACGCCGCCTGCGTCCAGAATGGAGTAATGTACCCGTGCGTCGCGGGGCATGTGCTCCCGCAGGAACTGCACGCCCACATTCATCAGCTCCACTGCGTCCAGCGCGCTGCGTCCCCGCTCCGGCGCGGTGGATGCCTGAGACGCCAGCCCGTGGAACGTGTAGATCATCTGGATGCAGGAGTTGGTGGAGCCGGTGGTCACCTCGCTGCTGTCGCCGGGGTGCCACGTCAGCGCCGCGTCCAGCCCGTACCACAGACCCTCCCGCGCCATATAGGCCTTGGACGCCACGCCCTCCTCGCCGGGGCAGCCGTACAGGATGACGGTGCCGCTTTTGCCGGTCTGGGTCAGATAGTGCTTCAGGCCGATGGCGGCAGCCATGGCTCCCGCGCCCAGCAGATTGTGGCCGCAGCCGTGGCCGCTGCCGCCCTTTACCAGCTCGTGGTACACGGTGCTGCCCGCCTCCTGCGAAAGGCCGGACAGCGCATCGTACTCCGCCAGCAGACCGATGACCGGTTTGCCGCTGCCGAAGGAGGCGGAGAAGGCGGTGGGGATGCCGCATATACCCTCCTCCACCTGAAAGCCCTCGTCCTTCAGCACCTTGACGAACAGGGCGGCGGACTTCACCTCCTGCATGGACAGCTCGGCGTAGTCCCAGATGGCGTCCGCCACCTGCGCCACCAGTTCTTTCTTCTCGTCAATGGCGGCCAGCGCCGCCTGCTTTTCTGTGTTCATAATATAGATCTCCTGTCTTGAAATGCGACGCTCCCCGCCCCGCGAAGGGACGGGGAGCACCAAAAAGGAAGGAAGTAAACGGCTGATGTATGCTTTCAGCGCCGCTATTACAGGACTTTTCTCAGGAAGTCCTGCAGGCGGGCACTCTGGGGATGGGAAAATATGTCCTCCGGGCTGCCCTGCTCGGCGATCCTGCCGGCATCCATGAACAGCACCCGGCTGCCCACCTCCCGGGCAAAGCCCATCTCGTGGGTGACGACCACCATGGTCATGCCGCTCTGTGCCAGCTCCTTCATGACCTCCAGCACCTCGCCCACCATTTCCGGGTCGAGAGCGCTGGTGGGCTCGTCAAACAGCATGACCTCCGGCTCCATGGCCAGCGCCCGGACGATGGCCACCCGCTGCTTCTGCCCGCCGGATAGCTGGGCGGGGTAGTCGTCGGCTCTGTCCGCCAGACCTACTCTTTGCAGCAGCGCCATGGCCTTGGCCTCCGCCTCGGCCTTGGGCGTCTTTTTGATCTTGATGGGCGCCATGGTCAGATTCTCCAGCACGGTCTTGTTGGGGAACAGGTTGAAGTGCTGGAACACCATGCCCATCTTCTGCCGGTGCAGGGGGAGATCCACCTTCTTGCCGGTGATGTCCACCCCGTTGAACAGGATGGAGCCGGAGGTGGGCGTTTCCAGCAGGTTCAGGCTCCGCAGGAACGTGCTCTTGCCGCCGCCGGAGGGCCCGATCACCGCGATAACGTCCCCCTTGTACACGTCCGCCGTTACACCGTCCAGCGCCTTCACATCGCCGCCGTTGTAATACTTTTTCAGGTCGTGTACCTCGATCAGCTTCTGTGCCATCAGACATGCACCTCCCGCTGCTGCTTGCGCTTGCGCTCATAGCCGCTGTGCCGGTCGGCCTTCTGCATCTTCTTTTCGAAGTGGCCGAACACCTTGCTGAGGATGAACGTCATCAGGAAGTAGATGACGCCCACAATGACCAGCGGCTCGATGGGCAGGTATGTGGCGCCCTTGACCACCAGATACTGGGTCATCAGGTCGCCGATGAAGAACGTGGAGCCAAGGGACGTGTCCTTGATGATCATGATGAACTCGTTGCCCAGCGCCGGCAGGATGTTCTTCACCGCCTGGGGCACCACCACGAACCACATGGCCTTGCTCTCGCTGAAGCCCAGGCTCAGCGCCGCCTCCCGCTGACCGGGATCCACGGCCTGAATGCCGGAGCGGATGACCTCGGACACATAGGCCGCGCTGTTGCAGATCAGGGCGATGGCGATGCACAGAAACTTCTGCTTGTTCAGCGCCGGGATCAGCATCGGCAGGCCGAAATAGAAGAAGTACAGCTGCAGCAGCATGGGCGTGCCGCGGATGATCTCGATATAGATGGTGGACAGCCACCGCAGCGGCGGTATTTTGGACATCTTCATCAGCGCCAGTACCGACGCGAACACCGCGCCGAAGGCCACGGTGATGGCCGCCAGCGCCAGCGTGTACTCCACGCCGTCGATGAGGAACTTGTCCCAGTATTTCAGGAACAGGGCGGCCAGCTTTTCAAAGTCGATGAATTTCATGGGGTGTCTCCCTTATCTTTGATGGCGGCGGGCACGGTGTCCGTACCCGCCGCCGGAAGGTGTACCGGCATCAGCCCAGAGTCAGCTCCTGCGCGTTCTCGCTCTTGCCCAGCTCCACGGCGTCCTTGTACCAGCCGTCGTAGAGGTTGGCTTCCTTGGCCTGTGCCAGAATGGCGTTCACTGCGTCCAGCAGCTCCGTCTCGCCCTTCTGCATCATGATAACGTTGGCGGAGTACTCGGCCTTCACGTCGAACTCCCAGGTGCAGATGGCCAGATCGGGGTTGGCGTTCACGATCATCTCCGCATTGCCGTAGGCCACGGCCAGTGCCTCGATGTTGCCGCTCTTGAGCTCCATGACGCCCACGGTGATGTCGCCGATGGAGATGGGATTGGCGTCCGTCAGCTGCTCCGTCACCAGCTGCATCTGCAGGGAGGCGTTCTGCGCGCCCACGTCCTGACCGGCCAGATCCTCAGGGGAGGTGTACTTATCCGCGTTTTCCTTCTTGATGAGCAGAGCCTGTCTCGTCTCGTTTTCACCGGCGTAGTAGTAATCGCTGAGCTCATAGTTCTCGGCTCTGTCCTCCGTCCAGGAGTAGCCGGAGATGCTCATGGGGACGGAGCCGGTGTACACGGCGGTCTGGCTGGCGTCGAAGCCCATGGGCTCGATGACCAGCTCCACGCCCAGATTCTCGGCGATGTACTTGGCCAGCGTGATATCAAAGCCCACATACTGATCCTGACCGGTCTTGGAGGAGTCCACAAACTCCATGGGGGAGAAGTCGGGGCTGAGAGCCACGGTCAGCACGCCGTCGGCCTTGATCTTTTCCAGCGCGTTGGCCGGCTCTGCGGCGGTGTCATCGGTCTTGTCATCGGCTGTCGTATCGGCCTTGCTGCCGCAGGCCACCAGAGAAAGCGCCATAACCAGCGCCAGCATCAGTGCAAAAAACTTTTTCATGGTCGTATATCCTTTCTGTATACCCTGCATGGGATATGTATATTTATTCATGTATATGCATATTGCATCCACCTGCGTTACGCGGCGTGATGTCGTCGCTGGCTCTGTCGTCGTCGCAGTATAAGCAGGGCGCCCACCCTTGTATTACAATGGCTTATCATAGGTATACCGCCTTTCCGGTGATGTGCCTTGCCGCGCCCGATGAGGGAACGCTCGGCTGTGTCTCTCTCGTTGATGGTGCATACTTTACCACCGGAAACTGGAAATGTCAAGGCGGTTTTGCATATTTATCCGCTATTTATGGGAATTTGGTGAATATACATGCAACACCTACCGGACAGGTGGGCGGCTCCGTGCAAATTGACAAAGGCGGGGCGCTCCCGCCCCGCCAAGATAAAGTTGCAATCCCCGCGAAAATGGGCTATGATAGAGCCACTTATACTCCGGGAGGAACTGAAATTATGTGGTATGCGATCCTGCTGGCGGGTGCCATCGGCCTTGACCAGCTTTTGAAATGGTGGGTCACGTCCCATTTAGAGGTGGGACAGTCGGCGCCGCTGCTGCCGGGCGTGGTGCAGCTCACCCGCCTGCACAACACCGGCGCGGCGTGGAGCAGCTTCTCCGGTAAGACCGGCCTGCTGGCGGCGGTGACGGTGGTGCTGCTGGCCGCCGTGGTGTATCTGGTGGTAAAAAAGATCGTCCGGCACCCGCTGGGGCTCAGCGCCGCCATGCTGGTGCTGGGCGGCGGCATCGGCAACATGATCGACCGCATTTTCCGCGGCTATGTGGTGGATATGTTCGACCTGGAATTCATGGACTACCCGATTTTCAATCTGGCGGACATCTTCGTGGTGGTGGGCGTCATTCTGGGCGCCGTGTACTACCTGTGGTTCTACGACAAATACGACAAGCGCAGCGGGAAGGAGCCGGGCGATGATACGGCAGCTGACAGCCACAAGTGAACACGCCGGCGTCCGGCTGGACGCCTTTCTCTCCGCGGACGGACAGCTGTCCCGGTCGCAGGCGGCGCGGCTCATCGAGGAGGGGCGCGTCGCCGTGGACGGCCGCCCGGCGGCCAAGAGCTGCCGCGTGGCGGAGGGTCAGCAGGTGACGGTGGACATCCCCGAGGTGAAGGACACCGCCGTGGAAGCCCAGGACATCCCGCTGGACGTGGTGTATGAGGACGGGGACGTGATCGTGGTCAACAAGCCCACCGGCCTTGTGGTGCACCCCGCTCCCGGTCATCCGGACGGCACGCTGGTCAACGCCCTGCTGCACCATTGCGGCGACAGTCTCTCCGGCATCGGCGGCGAAAAGCGCCCCGGCATCGTCCACCGCATCGACCGGGATACCAGCGGCCTGATCATCGCCGCCAAGAACGACGCCGCCCACGCCGCCCTCAGCGCCCAGCTCAGCGACCACACGCTCTCGCGTACCTATGAGTGTCTGGTCAGCGGCAACATGAAGCAGGACAGCGGCACGGTGGACGCACCCATCGGACGCAGCAGCGCCGATCGGAAGAAGATGGCCGTGGTGCCCGGCGGCCGCCGCGCCGTGACCCACTGGGAGGTGGTGGCGCGGTATCCCGGCGTGACCCACCTGCGCTGCCGGCTGGAGACGGGGCGCACCCACCAGATCCGCGTCCATCTGGCGTACATCGGCCACCCCATTCTGGGCGACACGGTCTATGGCGCAAAAAAGCCCGTGCCGGGGCTGACCGGTCAGTGCCTCCACGCCACGGGGCTGCGGTTCCTCCATCCCCGCACCGGGGAGCCGGTGGAGCTGCACTGTCCCCTGCCGGAGGAATTCACCCGCATGCTGGAAAAGCTGGAGAAGAAGCAGTAGGGGACGGCGTCCTGCAGTGGAGCGCAGCGAAACAAATGCCCTTGGGGTACGACGTCCCGCTGCAGGCGCTTCCAATTAGCAAAAGAGACGGCTTACGCCGTCTCTTTTTATATATGTCCCTCCGGCAGGGGCTGGCTGTGGAGCATCACCCGCCCGAAGCAGGTCAGGCTCCGCCCGCTGCCCCGGTGGAATACCACGTCCATGCCCGCGCGCTTGCGGTTCAGCGAGAACAGATACACCATGCCGAAGCCGTCCCGGTAATACTGCTTGCACAGCATGTCGCCGTCCACGCAGAAGATGCCCACGTCGCCGCTTTGCACCGGGTCGTGGTTCACATACACCACCGACCCGTCCTCGATCACCGGCGACATGGAATCCCCCTGGATGCGCACGGCCAGCTCCGCGCCCGGCGGCACGTCGCCGCTGACCTGTATCAGCTCGTAATCCTCTCCGAACACCGGCGCGGCAAAGCCCGCGGCGGCGGGGGAGGTATACAGCGGGATGGTGCGTACCTCGGCGGCGGGCGCGGCAGCGCGCAGCTCGCCGGTCATCACCGTCAGCGCGTCCACCAGCGAGTGGACGGTCTGCCGCCCGGACAGCGGCAGGTCACGGTATTTGGCCAGCAGGCGGCGCTCCTCGTCGCTGTGGCTGTCCTCCCCGTCCCGGAAGCTGCCCCGGTAGAGATAGTTCGGCTCGGCCTCCAGCGCGGTGAACAGGCGCAGCAGCACCTCCTCCTTGGGGGCGCTCACACCCGTTTCATAGTTGCCCACCGCGGACACGGACACGCCCAGCCGCTGCGCCAGCTGCTGCCGGGTCAGCCCCAGCTCCTCGCGCCGCCGCCGCATCTGCTCACCAAAGGACACGCAGGCCACCTCCTCGCCGGTTTTCGGCAGATTTCGACATTCTCTGTTCGTATACTACTCTGAATTTTTGGTTTTGTCAATGGCAAATCACAAGATTCTTGTGATTTTAGCCTTGACATCACAAGAATCTTGTGATACAGTAGCTTCACAAACAAGTTTCTTGTTTTCTGCACGGGTTATTCACAAGAAATTTGTTGGCAGTCTGCGCAAAAATGCCGCCGCGCACAGGCGCGGCGGCAGAGGCCGTCACATGGCATATCACGCATCCAACGGGTCAGTGATCTCCACATCATCCCCCAGCAGGTGGGTGCCCGGCCAGTGGCGGACGCCCGGCGCGGCGATGCTGCCCCGCCACAGCTGGTACTCGATGTTCTCCGGCAGCCAGCTGTCCGCGCGGAAGGCGCCGCCGTTGAGCAGCACCGTGGGCGTCATGTCCGTATTGCCCTCGCTGAAGCCCCAGCCCTCGGTCAGCCGCGTCTCGCCGCCCCAGCAGACCAGCCGGGCGCAGTCCATCAGCTGACCCGCGGTCAGTGTACCGCCGGTGACGCACACATCTCCGTTGACAAAGGCCATGCCCTCCACGGTCAGACTGCCGCTCTGCACCACCAGATTGGCGGTGCTGCCCGCGTCGCCGTTGGCTGTCAGGGACAGGCCGGGGGCGGTGACGTCCACGCCGTCTACGATCAGCGCCGGCCACGGCTGCGCGCCGGTGCCGGATTCGATGCCCTGTGCCAGTGTCAGCGTGCCGGTACCGGTGATGACCACGGTGTCGAACCCACCGAACAGGCCGATCTCCCCGCCGGTGCCGTTGTCCGCCCGGCAGTCGCCCTCCAGCTCCAGCCACAGAACGCCGCCGCCCACGCTGCAAAAACCGGGGATAAAGCTGTCCGCGCCCTGCACATGGATGCAGTGGTGCAGCTGTCCGTCCCAGCAGAAGCGCCCGTAGTCACCGCCCTCCGTGGCCTTGCCGTCCGTCAGCTCGTCCATGCGCCAGCCCTCGCCGCCGTGGGCGGCCAGCTGGGAGTATTCACCCTCGTGCCACAGGGGGACGTAGTCCGGAGCGCCCCGCGCGGCGTCGGACGCCAGCGGCAGGCGGCTGTTCTGGGGCGCGATGGCTTCCATGAGGACGTAGTCCTCATACACGCGGCAGACCTCCGGGATGTCGCTGCTGTCCGGCGCGGCGGCGCCGTCTGCGGTCGCTCCGGTCTTGCTGCCGCAGGCGCACAGCATCAGCAGTGCCAATATGACAAAAAGGGAAGTGAGCTTTTTCATGCCGGTACCTCCTGCTTATCCGATATATCCCCATTATACCGTGCCGCCGCCGTTTTGACAACAAAAAAAGCGCCCTGCAGGGCGCGGAACGCGGCGGCGTATAAAACGGGACGTCGCACCCCAAGGGCACTTGTTCCGCTGCGCTCCACTGCGAGGACGCCGTCCCCTACAGACGTTCCACGCAAAGGCGGCAAAAAGGAAAACAGCACTCGCAAAGCAAGTGCTGTTTTCTGGTGGGGGATGGTGGATTCGAACCACCGAAGGCGTTGCCAGCAGATTTACAGTCTGTCCCCTTTGGCCACTCGGGAAATCCCCCATATACAATATGGAATTGGAGCTGGTGGACGGATTCGAACCCCCGACCTGCTGATTACAAATCAGCTGCTCTACCAGCTGAGCTACACCAGCATCTCACCAGCGAACCGTATTATAACAGAGGTTTTCTGAATTGTCAACTACAAACTTCGCACGAAAGTGGAAAATTTATCGCTTTAAAGCTATGCAACATCCACAAACGTACATAAGAGGGGGAATCACACCAATGACACTGATGGAAATGTCCGCGCTGTACGACGACAGCGCCCTGCTGATCTCCGGGCGGCTGGCGGAGCTGCGCAGCGCTCTGCGCGTCTGCGGCAGCGAGGACGAATCCCGCCGCCTGCGCCGCCGCATGGCGGAGCTGAAGCCCATGCTCACCCAGTGCCGCAAGCTGTCCTGCCTGACGGCGCGGTACTACGACCGGGACTTTTACGGCTATGACGAATACCGGTTATGATTTTGCGGACAGGGCGGGGCTTCAGGCGTGGCTCCGCGCCCAGTCCGGCGACAACAGCCAGCGCCGCCAGCGGCTGCTGCGGAACCTGCCCCGGGCGGTGGCGGCGGAGCTGACGCCCCGTCAGCGGGAGATACTGGCGCTGTACATAGACCGGGGCATGACCATGTCCCAGATCGCCCAGCAGCTGCGCATCAACAAATCCACCGTCTCCCGCTCCCTGCGCCGCACGTTCCAGCGGCTGCGCCGCTGCCTGGAATACAGCCTTTGACGGAAAGAAAAGGCCGGGGCGCTCCCACGCGTCCCGATTTTGCGCAAAGCACTTGTGCCGCCGGGCATTTTCCGTTATACTATCGGTGCGGGTACACCGCGCCGCAGTATTACGCTGTGTCGGGAGGGATGAAGGCTGAAAAAACGAACCGTCACGCTTCTTGCGCTGGTTCTTGCGCTGGCGGCGGCCTTCGGCCTGTGGCTCGATGGCAACGTCTACGAAAACGGCTCCCGGACGCTCCCCTGCGAGGAAAGCGGCCTGATCCTCTCCATCACGACCTTTGACGGCGAGAGTGAATCCACGCCCCTTGTCAAATGCTTCGGCCATACATGGATATCCCTTGACAACCGCTCCGGTCACTCGGTATATCTGAAGGACTGCGAGATCAGGGACGGCGAGCAGGTCACGCTCTCCGTCTGGGCGGTTCGCGGGCTTTCGGGGCTGCTTTTCAACATGGAGCCGGGCTATATCCGGGACTATGGCCGGTATGTGGGCAGACGCTCCCTGAGCGCGAACATCGGGGAGGAGCAGCTGCGGACGATCGAAGCGTACATCGACCGGGAGGACGGCTGGACGCTGGGCGGGAATTGCAGCCGCTGGTCGCTCCGCCTGTGGAACGCGGTGGTGGAGGAGGACTTCGCCCTGAAAACGCAGACCCTTGTCTACACGCCGGAACGGGTGGAAAAAGCCCTTTGCGAATTCGACTGCGTGGAAACGGACAGAGATTTTTCCCGGGCGGGGAATATCTTCTGCTTCCGTGACGGGGTCAGAACGGAGCTGACATTATGTTCCTGAAAATGAAAAGCCGTGTCCTGCGGATGCTTGTATGCGCGGCGGCGGGCGCGCTCTGCCTGTACAGCGGCGCGGCCTGCGCTGCTACCTTATATAAAGCCCACGGGCAGCCCTACCTGCTGGCGGGCGCGGAGCGGTTTGACTTTATGGGCTATTACATGGTGGCCGCCATGTGGGGCACGGTCTGCGTCCTGCTGGGCGTGTGCCTTGTCCTTTTTATCAGACGGTGCCGAAGGGCGGGGACTTGACTTTTCCGCCTCCGTCGCATACTATATCAGAACCCGACCACACCAAAGAAAAGGAGTGACTGCTCCATGTACCAAAAGCTGCTTCACACAAAAGGGCTGCGTCTGCTGGGCGGACTGCTGGGCTCCCTGCTGCTGGCCGCCGCCATCAACGTGTTCATCGTTCCCCAGGGGCTGTACGGCGGCGGCGCCTACGGTCTTTGCCAGGTGATCCGTACCCTGGTGCTGCGGGCGCTGGATCTGGAGCTGCCCTTCGATCTGGCGGGTGTGCTGTATTTCTGCGTGAATATCCCGCTGTTTATGCTGGCCTTCCGCGCGCTGGGACGGGAATTCTTCCTGAAGGCCGCCATCTGCACCGCCGCCAACTCCCTGTTTCTGGCCATCATCCCCTCCCCTGCCGTGCCGGTGATCCCGGACATGCTCACCAGCTGCATGGTGGGCGGCATTCTGGTGGGCTTTTCCGGCGGACTGGTGCTCAGCTGCGGCTGCTCCACCGGCGGGCTGGACATTCTGGGACTGTATCTCAGCAAAAAGGGCAGCCGCTTCACCGTGGGGCGGTTCTCCATCACCTTCAACGCCGGACTGTACACCCTGTGCTTCTTCCTGTTCGACGCCACCACCGTCATCTACTCCGCTATATATAATGTGCTCAGCAACCTGTTTCTGGATCGGCTCCACCGCCAGAACGTCACCGTGCAGCTGCTGATCTTCACCAAGAAGAACGACCCGCAGCTGCCCCGGTACATCATGGAGCAGCTGGATCGCGGCGTTACCAGCTGGGCGGCCAAGGGCGGCTGGACGGGAGACGATGTGCAGGTGCTGTGCGTCTGCCTGTCCAAGTACGAGATCGACACCCTGCGCCAGGTGATGCAGCAGGTGGATCCCGACGCCTTCTACATCGTGCAGGAGGGCGTCCACGCCGGCGGCAACTTCAAGCGCCATCTGGGGTAAGGACCCTTCAAAATGCCGAAGCACCACTCGTCAGAGTGGTGCTTTTTGCTGCTTTTATAGGAAACCGGACGCGGCAAACGGGTACATTTTGCGCACTGTTTACGTCCCGCGAACGTCAACCGGGCGCCGCGTCCGCCTGTGCTGCACAAATGAGAAGTAAACGAAATCCCGCGCAGAGCGGTAACGTTATCATAGTATCATATTCCTTTACGCAAATCAACTAATAATTTACATAAACTTAATGGTCAAAAATTGTTCATTTTTACGTCTTGAAAGTTGAAAAATGGCGGCGTATATTTATGTTTGTCATCCGGGAACGTCATTTCATGGCGTAAGAATAGGGAAATGCAACTATTTCCATGCGCTTCTTTCACGATTTTAATTGCGAAAGACGCGCGCTTCTGCGCGCCGGGTGTTAAGAAACCGTTAGGGAACAGGAGGCGCTTGTTATGACCAGACAGGAGGCTGTCGATCGTCTGTGCGACGTGTATGCCGGCAGCTACGATGTGACCCGCTGCGACGAGAACGAACATTCCCTCGCCGCCACCATGGACTTCTACGCCACCGCAGAAAAGTACGTGCTCTCCAAAAAGGCCAAGCTCTGGGAGGCCAACAGCTTCGAGTATGTGTACCTGTTCAACGTTCCCCATCTGACGAAGGAGATCTACGAGAAGTGCGAAAAGCTGGCCTACGAGCAGGGCATGGCGCGCATCTCCCCCAACCCCAAGCACATGTACACCTATATTACGGCGCTGTTCGTCTGCGACAGCTGCGACGAGGATGCCCGTAAGGCGCTGAAAAAGTGCCGGCTGTACAAGAGCTTCAAAATGTCCTATTGGGGCTGGATGGATTTCCACACCGGGCTGGTGGTGCTGCCGGAGGAAAAGATCAGCACCAACGCCAGCGGCCATTGTGCAGCACAGGTTTTCGAAAGAGGCCTGTTTCATAAGCAAAAGAGATCGTTATTCAGAAAGGAGAGAGCTATATGAATGCTGCGTTGTTCCTTATTATCGGCTGCGCTGTCCTGATCGTAGGTTATATCTTCTACGGCGGCTGGCTGGCCAAGAAGTGGGGCGTGGATAACTCCCGTCCGACTCCCGCTCACACCATGGAAGACGGCAAGGACTACTGCCCTGCCAAGGCTCCTGTGCTGATGGGCCACCATTTCTCCTCCATCGCCGGTGCCGGCCCCATCAACGGCCCCATTCAGGCCGCTGTGTTCGGCTGGGTGCCCGTGATGCTGTGGGTGCTCATCGGCGGCATCTTCTTCGGCGGCGTCCACGATTTCGGCGCCCTGTTCGCCTCCATTCGTCATAAGGGCGAGTCCATCGGCGAGGTCATCGGCGACGCTATCGGCGCCAAGGCCAAGAAGCTGTTTATCACCTTCGCTTACCTGACCCTGATCTTGGTGGTGGCGGCCTTTGCCTCCATCGTGGCCAACACCTTCAAGGCCACCTACACCGCTGACGGCGCTATCGACTATGCCGCTTCCTCCGCCAACGCTTCCACCGCCATCATCTCCATCATGTTCATCCTGATGGCCATTCTGTTCGGCTTCTTTGTCTATCGCCGCAACGCGCCTCTGGGCATTTCCACGATCATCGGCGTCATCGGCATCGTGGTCTGCATGGTCATCGGCCTGAACTGGCACCCCATCTACCTGAACTACACCGTGTGGATGATCATTGTGGGTCTGTACATCGGCGTGGCCTCCGTCACTCCCGTGTGGATCCTGCTGCAGCCCCGTGACTACCTGAGCTCCTTCCTGCTGTACGGCATGATGGTTCTGGCTGTGGTTGGTATCGTCGGCTGCGCTCCCACTGTGGACATGCCCGCCTTCACCGGCTTCTATGATACCCTGGCTCCCAGCGGCACCTCTCTGGGCTACATGTTCCCCGCACTGTTCGTGACCATCGCCTGCGGTGCTGTGTCCGGCTTCCACTCTCTGGTTGGCTCCGGCACCACCTCCAAGCAGCTGGATCAGGAAAAGGACGCCAAGCCCATCGCTTACGGCGGCATGCTGATCGAGTGCGCTCTGGCTCTGATCTCCGTCTGCGCTGTTGGTTACATCTGGGCGCAGTATGCTGACGGCACCACCACGACTCCCACCGTCGTGTTCGCCACCGGTCTGGCCTCCATGTTCTCCAAGGTGTTCGGCTCCGGCTGCTACAACGTGGTGTACTCCATGCTGATCCTGGCCGTGTCCGCCTTCTGCCTGACCTCCGTGGATACCGCCACCCGTCTGGCTCGCTACATGTTCGCTGAGTTCTTCGTGGAGCCCGGCAAGACCCGCGAGGATCTGACCGGCTGGAAGCGCGTCATCACCAATCCCTATGTGGCCACCGGCATCACCGTGGTGGCTGGCGTGGCTCTGGGTCTGACCGGCTATGCCAAGATCTGGGCTCTGTTCGGCGCTGCCAACCAGCTGCTGGCTGCTCTGGGTCTGCTGGCTGTGTGCTGCTGGCTGGGTAAGATCGGCCGCAACAACAAGATGTTCTACTTCCCCATGTTCTTCATGCTGATCGTCACCCTGACCTCCCTCGCCTTCACCATCAAGGCGCAGATCACCGGCATCATCGCCGGCGGCGAGGGTGTGGCGTGGTGCTACATCCGCGGCATCATCGGCGTCCTGCTGGTGATCCTGGCCATCGACCTGGTGGTAGAGGGCATCCGCGCTCTGGGCCGCAACAAGAAGGCTGCCCAGGCCGCGAAGTAAATCGCTTATCAGGAGCGTCCGCTCCTGCGCAAGCAGACGGCACCGTTTCTTCCCTGATATCATTTTCTCCTCACAAAAAGCACAGGCTCCGGCGAAAGCCGGAGCCTGTGTCTGTCTAAGCGGGGATTGCTGTCGTTCTGTAGGGGACGGCGTCCTCGCAGTGGAGCGCAGCGGAACAAGTGCCCTTGGGGTGCGACGTCCCGCCCCGCAGAAAAAAAGACCGGCTTAGGCCAGGCGGCCTAAGCCGGTCTTTTTGCGCTCTTATTCAATGGCGATGATGTAGTAGTACACGGGCTGCCCGCCGGGGAGCGCCGCTACCTCCGCATCGGGGCAGGCGGCAGCGAACAGCTGCGCGGTGCGGTCGGAGTCCTCCTCCGTCACGCCCTCGCCGGCGTAGACGGTGATGAACTCGGCGTCCTTATCCACAGCCACCTGCGCCAGCTTCTCCAGCAGGACGTTCAGGTCGCGGTCGGTGCCCAGCAGCTTGCCGTCGCACAGCGCCAGATAGTCGCCCTCGTTGATGGCGAAGCCGTCAAAGTCGGAGTTGCGGGCGGCGTAGGTGATCTGGGCGGTGGTGACGTGGGACGCGGCCTCGGTCATGGCCGCCAGGATCGCCTGGGGATCGTCGTTGTCGGGATCCACGGCCATCATGGCGGAGATGCCCTGGGGCACGGTGGCGGTAGGCACCACGATGACCTGCTTTTCGGTCAGACCCACGCACTGCTGGGCGGCCATGATGATGTTCTTGTTGTTGGGCAGGATGAACACCACCTCGCTGGGGGTGCGGTTCACCTCCTGCAAAATGGCCTCGGTGGAGGGGTTCATGGTCTGCCCGCCGGAGACGATGCGATCCACGGTCAGGTCGCGGAACACCGCGGCCAGACCCTCGCCGGCGCAGACAGCCAGAAAGCCGTAGCGCTTTTCCGGCGCGGCCACCGCCGCCTCGCCCTTCTCCAGCTCCTCCTCGATGGCGTCCAGATCGTCGGTGCTCTGCGCCTTGCGCCCCGCCGCCAGATCGGCGGCCTGGGTGCGCATGTTCTCGATCTTGGCCAGCTCCAGCGTGCCGTATTTCTGCGCCTCGTTCAGGGCGTCGCCGGGGGTGTCGGTGTGGACGTGTACCTTGAAGGACTCGTCATCCTCGCCGATCACCAGACTGTCGCCGATGCTGCCCAGATAGGCGCGCAGACCGTCCAGCGGCTTGTCGGAGGTCTTGCGGACGATGAACACGGTGTCGAAGGCGAAGGTGATGTCCTCGTCGCCGATGGCGGCGAAGTCCGCCTTGTCCTCGGCGGTGTCCTCCACCTCGGGCACAGGCTCGCCCCGCAGGGAGCGGAGCATGCCCTCCAGAATGATAAGGTAGCCCTTGCCACCGGCATCCACCACGCCGGCCTTCTTCAGGACGGGGTTCATCTCGATGGTCTCCGCCAGCGTGGAGTAGCCGGTCTTGATGGCCTCGTCCAGCACGTACTCGGCGGAGTTCTGCTCGCCCGCCGCCTCCAGCGCGCGCTGGGCGGCCAGACGGGAGACGGTAAGCACCGTGCCCTCGGCGGGCTTCATCACCGCGCCGTAGGCGGTGGTGACGCCTTCCTGCATGGCGGCGGCCAGCTGTGCGCCGTCCGCCTCGGCCAGCCCTTTGAACACCTTGCTCATGCCCCGGAACAGCAGGGACAGGATAACGCCGGAGTTGCCGCGGGCGCCCCGCAGCAATCCGGAGGCCGTGATCTTGGCGGCCTCCTCCAGTGTGGACGGCTCCACCCGCCGCAGCTCGGTCACGGCGGTCTGGATGGTCAGGGACATATTGGTGCCGGTGTCGCCGTCGGGCACCGGGAAAACGTTCAGGTCGTTGATGGCCTGCTTCTGGGCGGTGATGCAGGCGGCGCCGAAGGCGACCATCTGCTTGAAGGCGCCGCCGCTGATCCTATCTGTCATGTCTTTTCTCCTTCCGGGCGCGTCACACGGTGACGGAATCCACGCAGACGTTCACCGCCTTGACGGTGACGCCGGTGTTGAGGTTGACCACATATTTGACCTCGCCCATAATGGAGCGGCAGACTGTGGCGATGTTGACGCCGTTTTCCACGACGATGTGCAGCTCGATGGACACGGTGCCGTCGTCGTTATAAGTGACCTTCACGCCCTTGCTCATGGACTCAGGGCGCAGGAGATGCACCAGACCGTCGGTCATGCTGCGCTGCGCCATACCCTTGACGCCGAAGCAGTTGGTGGCAGCCGCGCCGGTGATGGTGGTGAACACGGCATCGCTGATGGTGATCTCGCCGTTTTCGGTGGGAACTTTTATCATAGCGAACTTCCTTTCTGCGGAATAGGCACAATACTACATAATAATATAGCTTATTATATACCAGTTTCCGCCGGAGTACAAGAGGGATTTTTTCGCGGAAAAGGCTGTCCCCGCCGAGAAATCGGCGGGGACGTTTCAAAAGGAATGGAGGGTGTGTCAGAAGAAGATGGGGGTCATGCCGGCGGCGCAGTGGTCAGGTGCGCCGCGGAGCGCTCCGGTGCGGCTCAGCCGCGGTTGCCGAAGAAGTAGTTGTAGAAATCCTGCCAGTTTTCGGGGATCTGCCCGCTGTAGCCGCCGTTATTGCCGCCGCTCTGGGAGGTGTCCTCCTCCGTGTCGGTGCCGGTGATCTGGGGCTGCTGGTCGAAGGTGATGTCGGTGGTGATGTAGCTGCCGTCGCGGAACACGGTCAGGGTGGCGGTGTCGCCGGCGCGGTAGCTCTTCAGCGCCGCGGACAGATCCTGCCGGCTGGTCAGCGTGGTGTCGCCCATCTTGGTGATCACGTCGCCCAGCCGCAGACCGGCCTTGTCGCCCGCGCCGCCCTTGACGACGGAGTAGACGAACACGCCCTGATCGATGTCGATGCTGTACTGGGCGGCCATCTGGGAGTTCATGGTGCCCACGGTCACGGCCATGTATGCCTTGCCGGTGACGGCGCCGTTCTCCATGATGTCGGTGATGATGGACTTCACATCGTCAATGGGGATGGCGAAGCCCAGACCCTCCACCGTGGTAGAGGAGTAGGTGGAGTACTTGGCGGACACGATGCCCACCACCTCACCGTACAGGTTCATCAGGGGGCCGCCGGAGTTGCCGGGGTTGATGGAGCAGTCCACCTGGATCATGTTGAAGGGGGTGCCGTCCACGTTGATGGCGCGGTTGCAGCTGGACACATAGCCGCCGCTCATGGAGAACGTCAGCTCGCCCAGAGGATTGCCGATGGCCAGCACGGAGTCGCCCACGTTCACGTCGGCGCTGTTGCCCAATGTCACGGGGGTCAGGCCGGTGGCGTTGATCTTCAGCACCGCCACATCGTAGTCGCTGTCGCCGCCGATGACGGTGGCGTCGTAGGTGTCGCCGTTATACAGCGTCACCTTCACGGAGGAAGCGCCGTTGATCACATGGTAGTTGGTGACGATATAGCCGTCCTCGCTGATGATAAAGCCGCTGCCGCTGGAGGCGGACTGGGTGGTCTGGCCGAAGATGTTGGTGCTCTGGGAGGAGCAGTTGATGGACACGGTGGAGTTCACCGTGGAGGCGTAGACCTCGGCGGGCTGCATCTTGGTCTTGCCGTCCACCTTCTTGACCTCCACGGCGGTGACGGTGCGGTCGCTCTCGCTGATGGCGGTGCCGCTGCCGGAGCCGCCCTTTGCCAGCGCCGCGCCGCCGTAGCCCGCTGCGCCGCCTGCCACGACG
>OIZS01000435.1_pt1 | contig 17946 bp, 16 predicted proteins | sample 1588641 | NCBI WGS metagenome assembly OIZS01 (sample SAMN03283240) | human gut metagenome | biome: human-associated habitat; material: feces | host: Homo sapiens | place: Peru | collected 2012
CCCCCCCGTATTTATTTGTCTTTACCGCAACTGCGTCCATTTCTAACCCTCTCAACAAAAGTCTTTCTTGTCAGTCTTTCTGTCCCAGAATAACATCACAGATTCTATCCACATCTTCCAGAGACAGATCTGCATACAGCGGCAGAGTCAGCACACGCAATGCCAGATGCTGTGCCACAGGGGTCTTCTCTGTTCCTGCGGTCGGATAATTCCGGTAGCACTCAAAGCTGTTTGTCAACGGATAGAAGTATTTTCTGGCCGTGATGCCCTGCTCAAACAGCATCTCAAAAATCTCATTGCGGGTGTATTTGTACCCATCAAACACGACCGGGAAATACGCGTAATTGCTTTCTACATTTTCCTGAATCGCACTGAGCTTGATGCCTTCTACGCCAGAAAGGCGCTCACGGTAACGTTCCACGACCTTCTTGCGTTTGGCGATTTCCTCGTCCAGATGCCGCAGGTTGCAGATGCCCATAGCTGCCTGAAATTCGTTCATCTTGGCATTGCCACCCACAAAGCAAACCGACTCAGGACCATGAATGCCAAAGTTCTTCTGGTCGTTCAACAGCTGCACCCAGCCATCATCCTTAAAGCAGACTGCACCACCCTCAATGGTATTGAACACCTTGGTAGCATGGAAGCTGAACATGGAAGCATCGCCAAAGCAGGCGGTAGACACGCCCTTATACTTTACAGCAAAGGCATGAGCCGCATCGTAGATCACCTTCAGACCGTACTTTTTTGAAATTCGATCAATTTCCTCAACATCGCAAACATTGCCGTATACATGTACCGGAACAATTGCTACCGTGCGGTCGGTGATAAGCCCCTCGATCTTCGTCACATCCATGGTATAGTCTTTATCGTTCACATCGCAGAACACCGGCACAAGTCCGTTACGAACGATAGCATGGGTGGTAGAAGCAAATGTAAAGGGCGTGGTAATCACCTCACCGCCCTCCGGCAGATTCAGGGCAGCAATGGCATTTTCCAGAGCTAGGTGTCCATTCGTATAAAGCGCCACATGGGGCACGCCCAAATAGTCCTCCAATTCTGCCTGCAATTGCTTATGCTTTACCCCCATATTGGTCAGCCAGTGGCTTTCCCAAATAGGGCGAATTTCTTCTATGTACTCATCCAGACTTGGCATAGACGAACGTGTCACTAAGATATTATCAGACATATACTTTCACTCCTCTTTTATACTCATGGTTTTCTTAACCATTTCAGTAATTCTTTTCATATCTTCTTTTCCGTATCGTTGGTCAATTGGAATCGGAAGAATATCGGCCGCATAATGGTATTCCAGACTATCTGCTGGACATTCTTTCAGCACATTCGGCCATAAAGTTGGTATGTAGATTTTTTCTTTTTGCAAGGCCTTTCGGATTTCGGAGCCATTCTGAATCAAAAGCGGGTACATAAATGCACCATAAACACTTTTCAAATTCAGCTCATTTATATCCCGAAATTCTGCATCCAAGAAATCAAAGTTTTCCTGCCGTCTCTTTGCCACGACATCATAATCGATTCCATGCAGAAGATTTTCTGTCAGGCGGGACATTCGCTTTACCGGTTCTGTAGCAAACAGCTTATTGTTCAATACATATTCACTATAAAATTCATTTGCGCTGCGTTCATATCGTCCCAGCAAAAAGTGCATTCGTTCGAAAGACTCATCTTGCGGAAGCTCACGATCCAGCTTTGCATCCGTATACAGAAACGCCCCATCCGCAACACCAAAGTATTTCCGGCAAGTATAAAGCGTGTCCAGTCCATCTACGGGCATTTGGAAATAACTTTGTGCATTGTCAACTATGACACGATCATACCACTGCTTCCAAGTTTTCAAATAATCGTTACGAAGCTGACCATAGAAGTTCACAATATAGAGCCATTCGTTTGCACCAATTTCCTTCGTAAAAACCGGTTCAAACGCCTCGTTAAGATGATAAAATTCATATTCGATATTTATTTTTTTGCAGAGATTTGGCACAGAATCGCAAAGAAAATACGGCAGATATAACTTCCGAATCATCTTCGCTTCGCAAAGATATTCCAGCGCTCCTCTTCCGCAATTTAGGGCGATTGCTTTTTCGTGGAGCATTGCACCTGTATAAGTGTCAAGCTCTATATACCCGCCAATTTCTTTCATAGCTTCACTCCGTCGTTAATTGAACATCAATGTGCTTTTCCATATGGGATAAAATATTTTCAGCGGTTGCAACATCAGGAAATTTCATAAAGATAATTCCAAGACATTTTGCCGCATTGTCAAACCGTTCCACATGGTCTCCAGGCTTTTTGTAGAAATGTACTTCTTGAAGATATTTTTTTAATTCATCACTAAATACAATCTGCTTATATATTCCATTCTTTGTACTGTGTAAATTATGCGTTGCATAACAGCCCTCGGGCTTATGTACTGTAGTTAAAATAGGTTGTCCCATTGCGGCTTGGACCGCCATTTCAACCAAATCTGCGCCATAAATTTTTCCTAATAAGTCCGGTATCATATTTCCGCCAGCTCTCGGTCCAACATCGATAGGCCATACTCGATTGTTCTTATCAACAACCAATTCAACATTGACCGAGCCAAATCGAATTCCTAACTTGTCCACCATGCTTTGCAGCGTTTGTTGAACAAGTTGTACATCGGCTTCCTCCAGAATTAACGGATAACTTTTCCCAACGGGAACCAATGGATTCACCCGGGTATCTCTATGGCAATTAAGAAGCCCCCATATAACCACTTTCCCATTTAAAACAAAAATATCGCCACCGATAAGATACGGATGTTTTTTCTCAATGTATTCTTCAATAATCACTCGGTGGGCACGAGAAAATGAAAAGGCAAATTCTAATGCATCATTTACGTTATCCCAGCTATGCAGTACGGTAGCTCCTTTTGAACCAGAAGAATCTACCGGCTTGACGATAACCGGCAATCGAAACCGGGAAGTATCCGCTATCGCATCTTCAATAGTTCGATATCCCATAGATACTGGCGCATTAAATCCATTATCTTGCAAAAACGCACGAAAACGATCTTTATTGCAGAGAATATCTACCGCAGAATAAGGGTTTGTTGGCAGTTTTAATTTTTCGCCCACATAGGCTGCTGTGGGTGCAGCGGGGTCAGAAGCATAGGCCAAAACGCCGTCAACATTTTCCTTTTGCGCTACCTCAAGGACGGCATCCTTGTCTGTGGTACTTACAAGATAGAACTTATCTGCAACATATTGACCGGGGTTGTCCGTCAGAAAGTCGCACAAAACAGTGTAGTAGCCAAGCTTTTTTGCAGTTTCAATGGCTATTACTTGTTGTGCAGAGCCACCTAACAAAAGTATTTTTTTCATTTTTTATTGCCTTTACTTTCTTGCAATTTCTTTCAAGACAGGGCGAATCATGCCCATCAGATATTCATAGGATTCCAGATGCAAGGCAGCTGATGCTCCAATATAAATTACTGCACCCATCGGGATTTGAATCAGCAGAGTCACAGCATCTGACAGGTGAAGCAGGCCAACAAGGTTCACGCAGCATCCCATAAAGATTGCTATAGCAATGCTTGGCAGAATATCCTTCAACTGATCCCAATATCGATAATTCAAGAGTTTCCGATTGGGCCAGGAGTTGATGATTTGGCTTGTAACACTGCTGACAAGCAAGCTATAAGCCATTGCCATAACGCCAAACCACATGGTAGAAAGCAGCAGCGTCATACCAACGATCTTCTTCGCAATTTCGAGTTTCAAAAACAAATCGCTGCGGCCCATGGCATTGATGGCGTTCAGGTTTGCAGTATGAATGGGATAAAACAGGTAGCTGATACAGAAAATCCGCAAAAAAGTCACACAGGGCAACCATTTTTCCGTCAGCCCCAACCGAACGATAGGCTCTGCACAGAAGGCCAGTCCCATCATCAGAGGAGCCATTACGAAGGTACTGGTCTTGATGGCACGTCGGGTCATGGCTTTGATCCTGGTATGGTCTTCCTGTTCACTAGCCATGGCTGGCAGCAAGACACTGTTGATGGAAGAATTGATATTGCTGACAATCACAACGGGAAATTTTTCTCCCTGATTGTAGTACGCCAGATCCGCCGAGGAATACATTTTACCAATGACGAGACTACGGAGATTTCCGTAAACCGTATCCAGAAGAGAAGATGCCAGCAACTTCCATCCGAAGGAAAGCAGGCCTTTCAGGCGTTTCCAGGAAAACATTTTCTTTGGACGCCATTTCACTGTCAACCACAAAATCAGCGTATCAATGATGGAGTTAGACAGTTGTTGTGCAACAAGAGCCCACACACCAAGTCCTGCATAGGCCAATCCGATGCCTAAAAATGCCGAAAAAACTGTTCCGCCAATCGTTGCATAAAAGAATCGCTTGAACAGCATATTCCGGGAGACATAGGCCTGCTGGATCCCCTTAACGCCAGAGATCACAATGGTAAGGCTGATCACGCGAATCAACGGTGTCAGCGAGGCATCATTGTAGAACGCTGCAATCAACGGTGCCACAAAAAACATCACACTATACAGCACCAGACAAACTGCAAAATTAAAATAAAACACCGATGAAAAATCCAAATCATCGGCATCTTTTTTTTGAATCAGTGCCGTACCGAGACCGCTGTCCACAAACACTTGCATAATGTTGGTAAAAACTGTGATCAGGGCAATAGTACCATAATCCTCTGGTGCAAGGAGCCTAGCAAGGACAATGGAAACAACAAAGGTCACCAGTTGTGCACCACAGCGCTCCCCGAAGCGCCAGAAGAAGTTTTTAATAACGGATCGTGTTTTCATGGTTGTTCAGGTGTTTCCTTTCGGTTTCAACAGAGCTTTCAGCTTCTGGTACCCTTTTTCTCCCAGAAACACCCAGAGAAGATGCTTCATTTCCAGAACAAAGACCCTGCGCTTCATATTTTTCCGGCAGTCAAAGGCCGCCCATATCTTCCGGTTCTCTACCTCGTGGTAAAAGGTATCCGGACGGGGTTCAAAGGAGCATTCCGTATCAATGACCTGATCTGCATAGGCATAATTCAGGGCGTTGAATTCCTTCGCCGTGCTTCTCTGGCACCACTCACCGGTACCATCAAAGCCATAATTTCTTGCCTTGGAAAGAACCGGAATGATGGCATACCGGTCAAACAATTCCATATATGTACTAATTCCCACATCTGATGCTGCATCTAGAAAACCTTTTTCCTCCGAAATGCCTAGTCCAAGAAAATCCAGATAACGCGCATCAATGAGCTTTTTTTTCCACACCTGCCGGTCACCTGTCGCATACTCTTTTCGCAATACTCCATTTTGTAATGCATAACGAATTGGCAGATATTTATCTCTCCAGAAACCCGTCCCCCACATAAAGCAACCTGTTGCTGCTGCAAAGAGATTACTCTTTTCGCTTACATCCCACGGTAAAGGATATGAATAACCGCAAACTGCAAAGACCTTGGGGTCTTCTTCATAAAGCTCCATGGTCTTATCGATATACTCCAAAAAGTTGGGCGAAAACTCCATGTCATCGTCGGTATAGATGTATCGATCATGGCGTTCAAAGATCCACTCTTTCAGTGCATCACTGTTCTTTCCTGCGCCCATATTGCGGGGCCGTTTTACCACATGGACTGCCGCAAACTCGGGGAAATCCCGTTCCAGATATGTGCAGATCCTGCGGTAACCCTGCCAGTGGCTTTCTTTGGTGGGGTAGTCAACGCCAATATAAATTTCCGTGTGGCCCGCCCACGAATTTCTACGCAGACTCTCCATGCAGCGGATAAACTTGTCATCTCTGCACAGCGTCGGAATTAAAACCGGTGCATATTTCATTTTATCTTCCCTTGTTACAATTTCTATTCAAGTCCACTATTGTCAAATGCATCTAGCCATTTCCCAATCGTATACTGATTTTTTATCTCCTGCGGCACTTCATCGTAGGATGTATTTAAAAAAATATCAAGTTTAGGCATTTCATCTACACCCCAAATAAAAATATTCCTGGGATTATACAATGGTAGTTCTTTTACTGCCGAATTGTTGGTAATCAATTTCTTATTGTAAAATAACGCTTCCAGTGTCCGTACCGTAATTCCTACCTGTCCATCCCGAACCAGATCAATAATGATGTCACTATCTATTGTACACTGCAGGAATTCATCGTAAGGCATTCCATTCTCTTTTACCCATTGATCGTTCTCATCATATTCATTTCCTATCTGTTTTACGAGCGTAAAATTGCAGTCTATGTTTCTCGCTGTAAGCTGCTTATATATTTCTTTCAATATCTTATAGCGGCCTTTGTCCTGGCAAGCGCAGAAAGCATTCTTTCTACTTCTTACTTTTTCTTTCCTGTTTTCTATCTCAATCGGACAGTAGAATTGATTATTTAGCCTCCACCCATACTTTCTTGCGTCACCCGGATCAAAAGTCCAGATTTCGCAAAATGGCTGTACCACCTTTTCTTTTTTCTGTATTGTTTTATTTTTCAAATTCCAGTTCCAAAGAATAATTTTGGTTTTTTTCGGTGCCCGCAACTTCAAAAATGGAATTAGACGAACTTCCTCAAATACAATAATCATCTGGTACTGACGCAAGGAATCAGCATCAATCGACAATAACTGTTTTATTCCCCTTACAGAAAACGTTTTTCCCTCTCTCGGTTTATAATCCAAACTATTTTGGACCACACATCCACATTCTCTCAATTTCTCATTATAGTAACGTTCAAAGGAATCTTCACATGATTTAATAATAAGGATATTCTTCATCTTTTCCCCTATTCTATCGTTTTTCGGATTACAAGCATCCACACTGCCGGGCTATAGCTAATGATTTTTAATAACATTGCCTGTACTTTTGAGGGACTTGCGTACATATTGATTACGACATAGCCAGTATATGCACATTCCTTTTGACGCATCGCTTTTTTAGAACCACAGGACACGTACTTTTTCTTTAGGTATGTATTGATAACACCATGCAAGCAAATATATATTCCACTTCTTTCGAACATGCGATATTGGGATACCATTTTATACGCTAAATTGCAAATTCATTTTCGCTGTTCAATTTTATTCATTATTCTCAACGGAATACATATCAGCAGTGCAATTTTATCTCCCCGCTCACCCCATCTTTTCTTTAATGCTCTTCTAACCGCATATATTCTCTCTTCCGTTTTACTATGCCATGACGCGGTATAATGATGGATTGTATATGTATTAGGCGTTATAATAATTTCCTGCGTTTCATAGTCCTTCGGGCAGAAATATTCTGTTGGATAAATAGCCACGCCTTCTACGCTTTGAATCTCTCCATTGGGCTGCCAGCCACGCCTTCTCAGTACATTAGTAGTATACGAAACGATCGTTGTAATGTCAATCGTTCCATCTTCTCTTTTAAAATGCTTTGTTTCATAGAAATCCAGCATTTCTTTATACAAGCCAAGCCCGGGGATTGCTGCCATACCAAGCCCAGGGTTCACTGAATGTTTTTTTTCGCATCCCATAAACGAACCTTTTTCTACTATAGTATCAATCGGTTTCAGTACTTCTACATCTGTATCAAAATAAACTCCACCTTCGTGATACAAAATCCAGAACCTAGCGTAGTCGCTCACAAATGCCCACTTTTTTGCTTCGCAGGCTTCTCGGACATAATCGCAGCAGTTTAGGTCGAAATTGGTTTCATTCCACTCTTTGATCTCATAATCAGGACAGTATTTTTTCCAGGATGCAATACACTTTTGTGCCAATTCCGGCAGTGGGTTACCGCCAAACCAGCAATAATGGATTATTTTCGGGATCATACTTATGACCATACCTTTCCGCTACGCTTCAAGGTACAAACAAGAAATGAAATGCGTTTGTACTGTACGCAGCATGGTTGAATTTGATATAATTTGCTTGAGAGAGCAGGCACACTACAGAGCACGTAGAGGTGAGTGGATACGATTAAACTCAGTCGTTCCGCATACTTATGTGTGCCGGATACCCTTTCAAGCACAAACAAGTAGGGCTTAGACCCCTGTAAACTTATCTTTGGAGAGATGGACTACTTAATCCTTCAGTGGGTGTCCAGTCCCTGCCTGTTCCCTCAATTTTTATTTTGAGGGGATGAGCTATGCTTAAAATTGTTTACCCGATTTGCTGTGGAATGGATGTTCACAAGTCATTCCTTGTTGCTTGCATTGCATCCACGGATGAGCGCGGTGTAACGACTTACAAAAGCCGCCGATTTTCCACTTTCACAAAGGACTTGAAATTGTGCGCAGATTGGCTTAAAGGCAATAACTGCCGAGATGTCTGTATGGAATCAACGGGAAAATACTGGATTCCGATTTACAACATCCTTGAACCATCCTGTAAAATCGTTCTTGCCCACCCTAAATATGTGAAAGCAATTCGTGGAAAAAAAGACCGACAAGAAGGATGCCAAATGGATAGCAGACATCTTTAGGCACGACCTTGTGAGCGGCAGCTTTATTCCTCCGGCAGACATCCGACAGCTTCGGGATTTGGTGCGCTACCGTTGGAAGCTCAACAACTTTATTGTTGGAGAGAAAACCGTGCGCAAAATTTCCTTACGGTTTCCAACTACAAATTGGACGATGTTTTCTCGGATGTTTTTGGCAAAGCTGCGACGAATATTACATCTTATCTATTAGAGCATCCCAATGAACCTTTGCCAGATGTTTCTAACTTCCGTACCAAAGGAATGAAAGCTACCGATGCGGAAATTCGAGCCGCAACGGATGGCAATATGTGTGCTGAACAAGCGGAAAAAATCCGCATTATCCGTTCCCATATGCACGACTTGAATCGCTGTGTGGCCAATCTGGAGTCTTTGATTATTTCTACCGCAGAGAAATACACTTCTCACCTCAGCCTTGTTATGTCGGTGCCGGGTATCCAAGCCTTTTCTGCTATCTCTGTGATTGCTGAAATTGGTGTAGATATGTCCGTGTTTCCCTCTTCAAAGCATTTATGCTCATGGGCGGGGCTTACACCGCAGAACAATGAGAGTGCCGGGATGCTGCTGACCACCATCTACAACATTTTAAAGAAGAACGAGCCTTACAACGCTGAGCTTTATCATAAGGCAGATGTTCCTCCGGCCCACCGTTCTGTTACGATGGAGGAAGCGGTTTTTATCCTGCAACGGCAAGGGTATCTTATTACGCCCTGTACTTCCTAACTCTATATGATTGCTCCCTTACGGGGGCTGGCTTTTCTGCGTCTTTTTTTCAGGAATGCTTACGGTAGGTTGTTTCAAACTTATTCCTCTTCTCTCACGCTCTGTTAAGCAGCTTTGACACACTGTTTACGCCCAAAACGCAACACATATAGAACAGTATCCTGTATTTTGATTTGGGAGCCCGTTTCAAAAGGCACATACTTTCTTTCGCTTTTGCATTCAATCGGCTGTCGTTGTACGCATTCAGGCTCTTTACTACATTCACCATGATCTGCGCACTTCTCAACTTTAAAGCTCCTTCACAATCCGCCAACTTCTTATTTTCTGCAAGGTTTTCCAGCGACTGAGCGATATGAATTTTATCATAGATCCGCTTGATATTTGGTGTATTTGCAATAGACCCCTGTCGATTACACCTTCCGCAGTAAAACGGATCCCGGTTTACAACGACCTGCCCCGCTGCCGTGACCACCTGAGGGAACCAAAGTTCATCTTCATGCAGAAGCCCTGGCTCAAAGAAAAGCTGGTTCGCAATCAGCCAGCTGCGCCTTACCGTCAGTGTCCATGCAGCTACAATAAACTGCTCCGCTTCAAATGTGCTCCAAAGTGTTTCTGCACTCGTTAGAAGTGTTTTCTCTGGTTCCCAGTGTCGTTCCTTCAATTCGCCAGTATCTTCATAATAAGCAAATGTAGTACTGATGATTGCATTCTCTTCCGGATTTTGTTGGATTCGCTCTGCAAGATTTTTCAATGCCTCTTTCTTCAAAAAATCATCTGAATCCAAGAAAACAATGAATTCACCCTCTGCATAACGAATGCCGGCATTTCTTGCGGCTGATAGTCCACTGTTTTTCTGTTCCAGCAACCTAAAGCGTACATCTTTATTACAATATTTTCTGCAAATTTCAGCAGAACTATCTGTTGAGCCATCATTCACAAGAACACACTCATATTCACTGTATTCCTGCCCTAAAACGCTATCCAGACATTCTTCCAGATATTGCTCAGTATTATAGATTGGCACAATGATGCTGAACATCATTTTACTTTTTAAATTCATTTTTTACTTTTCTCCTTATGCCCAAAAGGAATGCCATCGGTCGCAATCCCACCAAATGGATCATTTTTGCCACCGCACGCTGTGGGTTATAAAGTGTATACTCACTAATCCACACTTTGTCTCGCATCACATCCAGAAGCTCCTGTCTTTCTTTTCTATCTTCTAATGCGCTCGACTGAATCAATGCACTATAATACAAACATGATAAGTTATCACAAAGTTTCGCCGTCAAACGCTGATCAATCTTTGGGTTGCTCGTAATTTTTTTAATATTCTCTTCCACACTCAAAATCTTATCTTTTTCATATTGCAAATTTACCGCAGTTGTCGTTGATCCCTCCCGATTGATACGATATCCATACAATTCATCATCTATTACTTTAACGTCTTCTGCCTTCAGAATTACTTGTGGAATTAGTGTAACATCTTCATATTTTTTTCCTACTGGAAATTCAAAGCCATTTTTCAGCCAAAACTCTTTCCGGTATGCTCTAATGCATGGATACCAGTTAAACAGCCTTACCTTTTCTAGCGCATCCTCCAGATACTTAATTCCCGTTTTATATTCTGCATAAAAAGGTTTGCCAGTTGTTATTCCTGACACACCTTCCTCGATCATTTTTCCATCTGGAATTTCTCTCCAGCCAAATTCAATCAAATCACATCCATCCGCTTTTTCTGCTATTCTTTTCAGTGCATCTGATGTCAAATAATAATCATCTGAGTCCACAAACAAAAGATATTCCCCGGTTGCCTTCTTGATTGCGAAATTTCGGGCTTTTGCTTGCCCCTGATTTTCCTGATGGAAACAGATCACGTTCTCTGCTTTTGCATACTCATCGCATAATTCCTCTGAACCGTCATTTGATCCATCATCAACAATAATCACTTCAAAATTTTGAAACGTTTGTCCCAAAATGCTGTCCATGCATTTTTTCAAATATGTTCTTACATTATAGACTGGAATAATAACGCTAAATTTTTTATCTTTCATATGTACACCACCGTTTTTGTATTTTCATAATATATAGATATAAAAATCATAATAAGCATCGTAATTGCTCCTGGATTATATCCAAGTGAAATTCCTTTTACATTAAATATAAAATACGCCAGCATCATATAAATGCCAGAAAAACGAACAATTTCATTTTTGCTTCTAATTAATTTTCTCATTAAAAAGACAAGCAGTCCATACAGCATAAGGCACCCAATAATTCCGCAAAGCCATATTTCATTAATATATCCGATATCCGAATGGCGATATCCCTGCGCCTGGTATAAACTATGCCCCGTTCCAACAATCATTCGAAATAGCGATGGTAATTCTAAACTTTGTGTAGTAAACAAAAGTTTTACAGGGTCAGCACTATCAGCATTTTCCAGCCCATTTCCCTCAAACAAATTCGTTACACTGTCTACTGCTTTCATAACCCAGCCCAGTGTTGCTTCATTAGTTTTTAGAAATTGAAACGCAACGAAGCCACCAATTCCAATGACCAATACTGCCACAAATATTGCTTTCAGATATTTCAACGAGCATTTTTTTAAAACATATAGCAAGGAAATTCCAATAGATATAAAATAGATTGCCACTCCTGTTCTGGAATTCAAAAGGGTCGCTATTGCTATAATAAATGAATAAATAATATATTTTCGCTTCTTTATAATTCCATAAAAAAAGCAAATTCCTGCTATGAGTGCAATTCCATAGCCAAACGTATCTACCAATGTTCCCGCAAACCCATAGCTTCTTACTGTTGTATACCAAATGCTATATGTACCACCGGTAAATTTTTCCATCATCGAAATAAATACGCTTTTTATCTCGGGAGACACGAATGCCGCTATCGAGCAAATTCCCTCTACAATTCCGGCATTGATAATGCACTCAATGGGAACGCTTATATCATAGTTGTGTTTTTGAAATTCGCATAGAATAAATAGGCAGCATGGTATCCCAACGATGGAAAGCATTCCATACCGATTAAAAATGTGTATATAATGTGGAAAGTCAACAATATCCCCCACTAAGAGGCTTTCTCCCAACGAAATCACTACCACATACATTGCCCACAGTACCATTCCCTTGAGCCATATATTCATGCTAGACTTCACTGTAACCATTTTATATAAATTCCGGTACTGTCCAATCACTAGAATCAGACTGATCATCATAAGCACCAGTTGCGGATATGGAATTATTGGTGGTGCAAATATCAGCACAAACATATAAAGTGACCATAAAACCTTATCAAATTTTTTCTTTGTCACTAAAGTTTTTTCGCCAAAGGTAACTGTCATTTATATCTCCTATAACCATCCAATTTTTAATTCAGTTCTCTTATTGATAAGATAGATTCTATAGCCATCTCGTAGATTAACGGCTTGTTATGAGCTATTTTCTTGTTTCGCAGCATATCACGGAAGTATGCAGCCTACCACCAGAATCAACTTCCGGCTGACAGGCATTTTCCATTTCATCAGTTCCCAAAACGCTCTTCGTACTTCGCTTTTTAATTTTTTCTTTGTTTTGGTCATAAATGGGTCTTGATGGTCATATCCATTCAAATTCATCTGCGTCAAAAGTGTAAAGCGAGCACGCTTGCAATTCATCTCACAGGCATAACTATATTCCGGCGTAAACTGCTCTACCTGTTTTTGAATAATATCCCAGATATCAAGCAGATCCAACTTTTTTTTGTTGAATCTGCTATTTGTTACGCCTTCAATATTTTTGAAATAATTATAGAGCGGCGCATCTGTATAGACGGCTGTTTCACACTTTCTCGCAAGATAATAGCATGTCTCTACATCTTCATTCATCTTGCCTTCTATAAACGTGTAGCCGTCCAGAATATTCCTCTGAACGATTATTCCCCATACTCTATGTGTATCTGGTTCTCCGTTTAACCGGAAGAAGCGGCTCATCAGGTCTGTACGAGATAGTACCACAGCATCTTGTTTTGCTATAGCTTGCGTATCCGTGTACTTCTGAGCTACTCGCATCCCTCCAATTGCCATTGGGACATTATATTTCTTGGCGAGATCATACAGTGTTTTTAGTGCAGTTTCGTTCAACCAATCATCACTGTCTGCAAAAGCAATCCAGTTTCCTTTTGCAATTTTTAATCCAGCATTTCTGGCAGAACTTGCACCCCCATTTTTTTTGTGAATTACATGCACACGGCTATCCTTCTCCGCCCATTTATCGCACAGAATTGGACTGCCATCTGGAGAGCCATCGTCTACTAATATCAACTCAAAATTTTGATATGTTTGTTCTAAAATAGATTTTACACATCGTTCCAGATACTGTTCCGCTTTATAAACCGGAACTATAACGCTGATTTCTGGCATATGTTTCCTTTCTTTACTTCCTCAGCACTTTCTCAAACATAAACTTTCGTAGCCAGTTCGGAGCCAACGCCGACCCACTACGAATCACACAGCTCTTTATGTACTGCCATTCTCCAATAAAGTCTTGTTCTTTCATGAATTTAAACAGCCTTGCCTGCGTCTTGGCATACTTCCAACCGGCACGCCGTTTATACATATCAGAACCAGCCCGCATATGCAACAACGGCTCCTGAATGTTATAGCCCTGATAACCAGCCATCAGCATCCGGAGCCAAAGGTAATAGTCCTCCAGCAAATAGAAGTCCTGATAGGAACCAACTGCCTCAACTGTGGATTTTTTATACATCACGCAGGGGTGATTAAACGGATTGCGCTTCTTTGCAAACTCCACAATTTCCGCATTCGTCTCTGGCGGCACACGCTTCGCATCGACGGTATTCGGATCAGTAGTAAACTCCTCTACAACACCGGAGCATATGCTCACTTCCGGATGCTCGTCAAACACGGCAAGCTGCTTCTCACAGCGATCCGGATACGCAATATCATCGCTATCCATCCGAGCAACCAACTCATTTTTACAGTGCTTGATGCCTTCATTAAGTGCATTGCCAAGTCCGGCGTTCTTTGCGAGACAAACAACGTTCAACATTGTACCCATCTCCTGTTGCTTTGCAGCAATCACCTTGTCTAGCGCATCATTCAGTGGTCCGTCACATACCAGTATGAAATCATCAGTTGGGAACGTCTGTGATTGAATACTTTCAATTGCCTGCACGAGGTATTCTGGCTTTTCCTTATAATAAACGGACATCAAGATACTGTAATTCTGCATCATTCCTCCGTCTCCTGCCCCATCGCCGTAGTAGCACCTTCTGCCACACCTTCCGTGCTCTCCGGCATAAACAAAATCTTTACCGTCGCCAGCATGATTTTCAGATCCTCGATCAGGCTGGGATGTGCAATATACATCAAATCCATCTGCAACTTATCGTAGGGGGTGGTGTTGTACTTGCCGTACACCTGTGCATAGCCAGTCAGACCAGCCTTGGCCTGAAGCCGCAACGCAAACTCTGGCATCTCCTCGCAGTACTGTGCAGCGATTTCCGGGCGCTCCGGACGAGGGCCTACAATGGACAGATCACCTTTTAGAATATTCAGTAACTGAGGCAACTCATCCAAACGGCAAGCACGGATGATGTGTCCCACCTTCGTGATGCGGTCATCTTTATCACCGGTGGAAAGACGCGCCACACCATCCTTTTCGGCATCCACCCGCATGGAGCGGAACTTCAGAATCTCAAACTGTCTGCCATCCTTGGTCAGACGCACCTGCTTATAGAACGCCGGGCCTCCATCCGACTTGACTGCAATAGCCGTAATCAGAAACACCGGACTCAGGATAACCAGTGCTGCCAGTGAGATCACAATGTCCATTGCCCGTTTCACAAACAGAAATTCCGGGCTTGCCATATAGCGACCCACACGCAGCATGGGCAGATGGAACATGTGCATCGGCTGTGAACCGCTCATGATCACATCGCCCACACGAGGAATCACGAACACATTGATGCCCTGCCCTACGCAGTATTTCAGGATAATATTGCGCTCATGGCTGTGGACACCGCTGATGAACACGCTCTGCATTCCATCCAGTAGGCTCAGGTCGTTCAGGCATTCCTCAACGTTCAAGGTCATCTTGACATCGTATTTTTTTGAAAGACCGTACTCATTGATGAGCTTTTCCAGTCCATGCCGGACATCGTAGACCACTGCAGTGGGCTGAGGCGGAAAGGTCCGGAAATACCAGCTATGGGCGCATCTTGCCCACAGGGCCGCCATCACGACCTGTCCTGCAATTGCCGCAATGCCCGGCAGAATATTGCAGAGCCGTCGAGACATCAGGCAGATCACGATATACAAAATGCCGTCTGTCGCCATTGCCGCCAGCACCTGCCCGTAAATCAACTCTGAAATGCGCTGAAGTGACATCCAGAATGCATCGTAAACTTTACCCAGCAGGAAAAACAACACCGCAAACAGACCGATCATGGTCCAATTGCCCCTCCAGCCAAACTTTGCATAGACCTGATACGAATAATACAGCTCCCAACAAAGTGCAAACGGAATTGTGATCATTACCAAATCGATGATTTTTACGATCTTCAACATCACATCATGCTGAAATTTTGACATAATACCCCAATAACTCCTTTAGCTTTTTTCATTTTTCACAACTTCTTTGACCCACTTTGAAGTAACTACTCCGGGTCGAACAATCGACTACACAAACCGTTACCTTCTCCCGTTTTGTGGCTAGCTGAGACATTCAGTTTTTCGCTTTTCCTCTTAGTCTCTTGTGCCAACTCCACCCGGTGTGTTCTCGAATCTGCTTTCTCCCACCGCATCCCGATGGCGTCCAGCTTTGCAACACGCTCCTCCGTCAAAACGGCACAGCTTTTGCTGGATTGTGACGGGTATAGCGCTGCCGCCTGACCCAATTCCCGAGATTGTATCCGTCAGGTGACACATAACCGGCCGGAACATTCAGGTCGCCGTGGGCATCAAAGTAACGCCTTGCTTCCTGATATCCTTCGTTCCACTGGCGGTCATTGCGGTTACCCCAGTACATTCCAATTCGGTTAAGCCGCTCGACCTGTTCGTCTGTCAGCTTTCCTTTCGGGTATGTCCATTGCTGGCTTACAACCCATTGTCCCAGCCGTTCACCAGCCGTTGTCACATAGGAACGTGGGATATTCAGGTTGCCGTTTTCCTCATAATAGGCCGCAGCCAGCGCAAAAGCCTTTTCCCACTTGGCATCGAAAATGTTCCACACCATGCCAAGTTCATCAAGCTGTGCGATGCGTTCTTCCTTCAAGCGGCCATTCAGCTTTTGCTGCCAGGTCTTGATGATCCATTGCCCCAGTGGGTAACCATCCGGGTCTACATACTTTCCGGGTACCATCAGGTTTCCGTAGGTGTCATGGTATTTCTTTGCAACCTCAAAACCGTGCTGCCACGCAATTTCCTTCCGGTTGCCCCAGACCATACCGATGCTGTCTAGCCGTGCAATTTGCTGTTCAGTCAGATTTCCTTGGATCTGTCCCTCGCGCACACGGCGCTGGGTGACCAGCCACACGCCAAGACTCAGACCGCTGGGCGTGGTATATAGTTTCGAGACATTCAGGTTGCCGTGCTCCGCATAGTAGATGCTTGCCTCGGAGAAATAGTGCTCCCAACTGGAAGAAAGGCTTGCCTGCAGCTGCTCGAACAGCACCCGGCAGTCATGTACCTGCTCAACGACCTCGAACCGCTCGGTGACGATCTTATCGCCCTCGCCGTTGGCATAGAGCCGATGGACCGCCTCCTGCATCTCGCTTTGCAGACCGGAAATGCTGGTCAAACCTTCGAAGTTATCAACAACGTCTAGGATAAGTGGTGTCGTATTATCCCCGGCGGTCAAGGCTCGGCCGATCTGTTGCTTGTAAACGATGGGCGAAATCGTAGGTCGGAACAGGATGACCCCAGAAATCCCCTCCACATGTACGCCCTCGTTGAGCATATCGATGCAGAACAGCAGCTTCAGCCGGTCACTGGTGTCCGTTTTGAAGTCCGCAAACGCCTTATCCGTATTCGGGTCATTGGAGTAGGCTTCGTACACCACCACCTCTGGGTTGACCCCTGCAAACCACTCCGGCACATGGGACACCATCTCGTCCATGTGCTCCTTGTTGGCGCAGAACACGATGTACTTGCCGCACTTATTCGTGATATGATGGGCAAAGACCCTGTCCAGGCCATCCGCCTGCTCCAATGCCCGGCGCAGGGCATCCAGATATTTTTGATTCACATCCTGAATGCCGGGAGAGCGCAAATTATCCACTCTTGTCTGATAGCGTGCCAAGTCTTTCTGGTACTGATAGACGGTGGTCACATATTGCGGGGCTGGCAAAATCCCCCTGACGACTGCTTCGCCAAGGGTCATGTCGCTCGCGACACAGCAATCAAAAAGCTCTTCAGCCATGTCACAGTTATTATCCAGATATCGGATATTTGTTGCTGTCAGCTCCAGAAGTTTTGCGTCCGAGCATAACTTTAATAAAGCCACCGTGCTTTCGCCCCAGCATTCCGCACCGGCACGATGGAATTCATCGAGTATAATATAGGCAGGTTTCTGCGCTGCGATATCATTCAGTTGTGCCTGGGTGCAGCACATCAGTTTGGCATAGGTATAAAAGTGAACGTTTGCCAACGGAAAATCCGGGTCGTTCCTTTTCAGGCTCTCCAGCTGTGTCTTGAAGATATATTCACTGG
>OIZS01000436.1_pt1 | contig 17930 bp, 22 predicted proteins | sample 1588641 | NCBI WGS metagenome assembly OIZS01 (sample SAMN03283240) | human gut metagenome | biome: human-associated habitat; material: feces | host: Homo sapiens | place: Peru | collected 2012
TGAACCTTTTGTCCAGCAAGTGCGGCTTTGGTGAAACGTATTACCGCTTTGACGGCGGCAGCGTGGCAACTGCCACACAGGTCATCAGCGAAAATTCCACCATGTTCCGCACCATCAAAAAGATGGAAATTGTGCTGGAACAGGCTGGTGGAACTGTGTCGCATCCTGCTTCGGCTGGGAAACACGGCCATGAACGCGGGGCTAAATGAGGACGTTGAAATCTCCATCGACTTTGATGACAGCATCATTGAGGACAAGCAGACCGACTTTTCTCGTGATATGCAGCTCCTCAGCGCGGGCATTATGAACGATTGGGAGTTCCGCATGAAGTGGATGAACGAGGACGAGGCGACCGCAAAGGCGGCTCTGCCAAAGATGCAGGACATGACTACGGAACAGCAACAGGAGGTGGAGTAATGGGCTATGGAGAAAACCCCGGTACTTTTTGGGTAAACATTGGCACGGATGAAAACCCTAATTGGGTAGTTTTGGGCCATGTAAGATGAGCAAGTATCCATTCACCCCCGAACTGCTGGATGCCATGCCCGAGGAACTGGCAGAGCTGTACCGTGGGCTTGAGGACACGCTGCTGACGGAGATATGCTCTCGGCTAAAGCTGCGGGACGAGCTGAACGAGGTCACGGTGCAGGACATCAAGGCACTGCGGGCACACGGCATCGATCTGAAAGAGATTGAGAAAGCCATACGCAAAACCACCGGCATTAGCGAGAAAAAGCTAAACGAGCTAATAGACGATGTGGTGGAGCGCAACCAAAAGTATTACACCGATGTCATAGACCTTGCCCATGTCACACAGCCTGACGTGCTGGTGGATGCAACCACCATTGACGCCATCAAACGGCAGACGCAGGATGCGTTCCGCAACATTACCGCTTCGATGGGTTTTTTGGTAGACGCAGGGCGGACGATGCTGCCCCCCGCCAAAGGGTATCAGTGGGCTTTAAACAGCGCAGCGCTGCAAATAGAGAGCGGGTCTATCTCTTATAATCAGGCGATCAAGAATGCCGTTACGGAGCTTGCAAACAGCGGCCTAAAGACGGTTGAGTATGAGAGCGGGCATCGAGATCAGATCGACGTTGCAGCGCGCAGAGCAGTTATGACGGGCGTATCGCAGCTGTGCGCAAAGTACACGGAGCAGGCGGCGGAATACCTGGAAACGCCTTACTACGAGGTGTCGGCCCATTCCGGCGCACGAGACAAGCTGGGGCCGTCGCCGTGGTCATCGCATAAGGCGTGGCAAGGCAAAGTCTACTCCATCCGCAGCGGGGACAGTTACCCGAACATTTATTCTGTGTGCGGGCTTGGCGCTGTAGATGGGCTGGAAGGAAGTAACTGTCGTCATAGGCGCTTTCCCTGGGTGGAGGGAGTGTCCGAGCGCACCTACACCGACGAGCAGCTTGCCCACATTGACGATGGGCTGGGCTGTACGTTTGAGGGCAAAACCTACACGGCATACGAAGCCACGCAGGAGCAGCGCAAGGTGGAGCGCACCATACGCAAGCTCAAGCGCGAAAAGGCGGCGTACAGCGCCGCAGGGCTGACAGACGAGGAACGGTCGGTGAATATTAAACTGCGCCGCCTGAACGCCAAGTACAAAGCGTTTAGCAAGGCGGCGGGGCTGCCGGAGCAACGGGAAAGGATGAAGGTGTTGTATTGATTGACAACGAAGTCATACAGGCTATTGAAGCTATTTTGAAGCGCGGCAACAACGCAGAAGTGCGGCGAAAAGGCGACGGCGTGGTTGTGCTTGAAGTGCAAAAGAAAATCAAATATCAATCCCCGTTGTAATCGGGCACCGGGAAGGGCAATAGTAGCCAACTTGTAAGGATTTCTTACAGGTTGGCTTTTGTTTTTCAACACCGACCGACAGGTCGTTAAACAAGGAGAATTTTATGGCAGAAGAAGTCAACGTGCAGGGCACGGAAAACACTGCTCTTGAGCAGGAAAAGACGTTTACACAAGCCGATGTCGATAAGCTCATCCAGTCGCGGCTTGAGCGTGAACGGAAAAAGTACCCCAGCGAGGAAGAAATCACCGCATACCGCAGATGGAAAGACAGCCAGCAGATCGAACAGGAACGACAAGCAAAGCGCGACAAGGATCTTGCAGACAGCAAGTCCGCTCTGACCGCCGCGCAGGCGGAGATTGAGCAGATGAAACGCGACAAGTACGTTTTGGCGAAAGGGCTGACCGGCGATGATGCAGAGTTTATTGCGTTTAAGGCCCTCAAGATGGTGGATGACAAGACAACTTTTGAACAGGCCGTCGATAGGCTCACAGAAAATCGCCAGAAAGTCAAGTTTGACTGGGCAGCTCCTGCGGGCGGCGGTGAAAAACCTAATGCGACTAATGCCGCGATGAATAGCCTTATTCGCGGCGCACTTAAGTAAAGAAAGGAAGATACAAAACATGGCAAACATTATTGACAGAAATGCGCTTTCCGGGCTGATCCCTGAACCTGTTACGCGCGAAATCATGCAGGGAGCTATTACGGAGTCCGCTGTTTTGCGGATGGGCCGTCGCTTGGCGAATATGTCCAGCAAGACACAGACCATCAACGTGCTGGACGCTCTGCCTTCTGCGTACTTTGTGAACGGCGAAGCCACCGACAACGGCGCAGGTGATGCATTCAAGCAGACCACGAAGATGGCGTGGGACAAGAAGAAGCTGTACGCCGAGGAAATCGCCGTCATCGTGCCTATTCCCGAAGCGGCTCTGGACGATGCCGATTACGACATTTGGGGGGAAGTCCGTCCCCGTCTGACCGAGGCTTTCGGCAAGGTCATCGACGCGGCTATCCTGTTCGGCACCAACAAGCCCAGCACTTGGCGCAACGGCGTTGTGCCCTCTGCTATCGCTGCCGGTAACGGTGTGCCTATGGGCGCCGACGTGTTCAGCGACATTATGGGCGAAAACGGGCTGATCTCCAAGGTCGAGCTGGACGGTTTCAACCCTAACGGCGTTATGTCCGCCATTCAGATGCGCGGTAAGCTGCGCGGCCTGAAAGACACCACTGGTCAGCCCATCTTCAAGTCCGATATGCAGGGCGCTACCCGCTACGGGCTGGACGGCATGGATATGTACTTCCCAATGAACGGCGCGTTTGACCCCAACCAGGCGCAGATGATTGTTGGTGACTGGAGCCAGCTGGTGTATGCCATTCGCCAGGACATGACCTTCAAGATCTTCACCGAGGGTGTTATTCAGGACCCCAGCACTAAGGCCATTACCTATAACCTGATGCAGAACGATATGGTGGCCCTCCGTGCTGTTATGCGTTTGGGCTGGGAAATCGCCAACCCCATCAACGCTTACAACGCCGACATCACCAATCCGTTCCCCTTCTCCGTGTACGGCAAGGCTGGTACTGTGTCCACCGTGACCGTTGCTCCCGCCACCGCCACTATGGCAAAGGGCGACAGCAAAGCGTTTACCGCTACCGTAACCGGCGAAGGTATTGTCAGCGGTGATGTGGAGTGGAGTCAGGACGGCACTAAGTCCAGCATCACCGATAACGGCGTGCTGACCGTGGGTGCTGCGGAGACAAAGACCAGTATCACTGTTACCGCGAAGTCCAAGCAGGACAACAGCAAGACCTCCACCGCTACCGTTACCGTTTCTTGACCTGAAAGGAGCTGGCTCACATGACATACGCTGATTACGATTATTACTCCGGTACCTATATGGGCACCGTGAGCGAGGAAGAATATCCGCGTCTGGCTGTTCGGGCCAGCTCCTTCCTCGATTACTACACGCAAAACCGGGCGAAAGACAATGCTGATATGGACGCTGTAAAAATGTGCTGCTGTGCGCTGGTGGACAAGTATCAGGTGATCGAAGCCGCGCAGCAGCTTGCCGCAACCAAGCTGACGTCGGCGCTGACCGGGGATGATGTGAAAAGCGAAACGGTAGGCGGGTATTCCAGGACGCTGGCCAGCGGCGGCGAAAGCGCTGTAGCTGCGCTGAGTGCCACGGACGGTGCGAAGAAACTGCTGGCGGCAACCTGTAATGAGTATCTCGCCCATACCGGGCTGCTGTATCGGGGAGGGGGGTGCTGTGGTTGTACGCGCCCCACACTATAACGGTCTACAACGCCGTGCAGGAGACTGACCCGGCGACTTTTGAGGAAATCACAAAGCTGTATGTGACCATCCTGCGCGGCGTTATGCTGCAGGCCAGCAAGGCTGTCAACGTGCGTGAAAGCGGACTTGAGAGCGCGGACGCAGTAAACCTGTACATTCCGTTTTCCGTGAAAGCGGTGGATGGGACGACAGGCAAGGTCAAGACCTACGCTCCCCCGCAGGCGTTTCTTGCGGCGGAGGACAAGTCCGGGCTGTGGACGCTGTCTGTAAACGGTAACGGCGGGCTGACGTTCTTTGTAAAAGGCGAGTTCGTCACCGACAAAGAGGATGTGGCTATGGCACAGGACGGCTGCTACAACGTGACCAAAGTGGACGAGAAAGATTTTGGCAGCGTGGATATGCAGCATTGGGAAGTCGGAGGGGCATAAGATGTCGCTCAAGTTCTCTGTTGACGTGTCCGGCATGGACGAGGTAAAGCGGCAGCTTGCAAAGGCCTGTAGCCGCGCTGAAAGCGTTTTAGCGCAACAGGTGATGAAAGACACCGCCCCATTTGTGCCTGCGCTTACAGGCTATCTGACGCAGAGAACGCGGGCGGTAGGCAATGAGGTCGTTTATCCCGGCCCATACGCACGGTTTCTGTACTATGTCAAAGTGATGGTAGACCCGACGACCGGCAGCACATACGCCCCCAAAGGCGGGCACAAGGTGACAACAGACCGAAATCTTGTATTCAACACGACAATGCACCCGCAGGCACAGGCACATTGGTTCGACGCTTCAAAAGCGCAGAACATGGAGAAGTGGGTGCGGGTGGCAGATAAGGCGGTGAAGAAATTTGGAAAAGATTAAAAAGGCCGTGTCAGCGGCGGAAGAGGATCAGGTATCGCGCAAGCTGCTTGTGTGGCTGAACACATACCCGGAACTGCCAGTCGATTTGATCCGCTTTGAGTTTCTTCCCGCCGACACTCCCGCTATGGCGATGTCGACCATTCAGGCGGCTTACATCGTGCGGAAGTATATCACCGGCGGTTATGTGGCGGAGTATCAATTTAAGATAATCTACCGAGTGAAGCCGGGGAACAGCAACGACAAACGGCTCAAGGCTGACGAACTGTTGAACGCTATCGGGGATTGGGCAAATGGGCAGAAGCCCGACATTGGCGATGACAAGCGCGTTATCAGCATGGAGCCAACCACGCGATCTTCCCTGTTTGCCATGTATGAAAACGGGGACGAAGATCACCAAATCCTTATGAAACTGAATTACGAGGTGAATGTATAATGGCGGCTAAATACACAATTAAAGGTAATACCGGCGAAGCGGCGTCCCGCGACCTTATGATTACCTATCTGAACACCGGCACGACTGCTGCGCCGGTGTGGTCTGCAATGGGACGCACCGTGGAAGACAGCTCCGTGGAGTACGATTACTCCCAGGAGACAAAGACCGACATTTTGGGTGAAACTCGCGTGACCGCAAAGACCCCGACGGTGACGCAGACTTTCTCCGGCAACAACTTGCTTGCCGGTGACGCAGTGCTGAACCACATTCTCGACATGAACGTGGTTCGGCGCAACATTTCCGAAGCGCTCAATCAGGACGTGCTTATCGCTCACCTGTACCTGACTGACAGCGATGGCAAGCCGTTTGCAGAGAGGTGGAAATCTTCTTCCGTGCTGATGACTACGAACGGCGGCGCAGGCGGAGAAATGCTGGCCAGCGACATCGAAGTCACATACGGCGGTGAGCGCGTGACTGGCACGATCAGCAAAGGCGTTGACGGTGCAATCGAGTTCACCGCTGACGCTGCCTAAAACAAAGGGGCGGGCAACCGCCCCTTACGGAGGGATAACATGAAAGAATTGACAGTGCTGACCGGCACGCAAGAATACCGTTTGAATGATGCTTGCACGGTTTTCTTTAACCCGACAGACACGGCGTTTGTAGAAAAGCTGTTTGGCGCGTTTGAAACACTGGACAGAAAGCAGGATGCGTACAAAGCGGAAGTCGCAAAGACGGCGGACAAAAAGGAAATATTTGAAACCGCGCGTAAAATGGACGCGGAAATGCGCGATATTGTCAATGACGTTTTTGGTGTTGATGTCTGCACCGCTCTGTTTGGCGGCATGAACGTGTACGCCCTGGCTGACGGCCTGCCGGTATGGGCAAATCTGATGCTTGCAATCATGGACGAAATCGACACTGCATTTGCGCTGGAAAGCAAGGCTACAAACCCGCGCATCAGTAAGTACACAAAGAAATACCACCGATGAAATACGATTTGCCGCGCTCCGTTGAAGTAAACGGCACAAAGTACAAAATTCGATCCGACTACAGGGATATTTTGACAATCCTTGAAGCGTTGTCCGATGTTGAGCTTAGTCTTCCGGAAAAGGCACAAGTGATGCTGGAAATATTCTACCCGGCGTTTGAAGAAATGCCCACTGCAGATTACGAAGAAGCGCTGCGGCAAGTGGCAATCTTTATTAACTGCGGGCGTGAAGAAGATGACCGAAGACCAGTAAAAAAGTTCATGGATTGGCAGCAAGACTTTTTGCTTATTGTTGCGCCAATAAACCGTGTGCTTGGGACAGACGTGCGCGGCAAAAAGTATTTGCACTGGTTTACGTTCTGCTCCGCGTATCAGGAGATTGGCGACTGCACGTTTGCGCAGGTGGTCGCTATCCGGAACAAAAAGCTGGAAGGGAAAAAGCTGGAAAAATCTGAACAAGAGTTTTACCGGCGCAACAGAGACATTATTGACTTTAAGCAGCAGTACACAGCGGAGGAAGAAGCGGCTATTAGTCAGTGGATATAAGAGGTGACAATATGGCCAATGCAGATGGTTCTATCATCATCAAAACAGATATTGATGATAAGGCGGCTCAGACAGAATTGAACCAACTTACCAAAAAAATAGATGCGCTGAACGAAAAAATAAACGACAAAAAGCAAAGGCAAATGCCGCTGGTAGAACAATCTGCACAGCTGGCGGCGAGCCTTGACCGGGCAAAAGCTACGCTTGCGGAAATGCAGAGCGGAAACGTGTTTTATACAGACGCTGCGGTCAAAGAACAAGAAACTACAGTAAAACGGCTGCAAAAAGAATTTGACACTGTTGCAGACAAAGTGGAAAAAATGGGCGATGCTATTTCCGGCGATACAAGAAAACTTGAAAAAATGCGCGAAAAAGCTGGAGGGCTTGCATCACAACTGGCTGTGGCAAAAAAAGAAACCGAAGGAATGTCCAATGCGGCAAAAGCTGCTGCAGCACAAGTAGATAAATTTTCAAAACGAGTAAAAACGCTGGCAAAGCGAGTGTTGGTATTTTCTCTTATAACAAGAGCACTTAGAGCGTTTAAGGACTACGTGTGGGAGTCTATTCAAACAAACACAGAGGCAATGGCAGCAGTGGCAAAACTCAAAGGTGCGTTGCTTACACTGGCCCAGCCTTTGCTAAATATGCTAATTCCAGCATTTACTGTTTTGGCAAATGTGCTAACTCGAGTTACCAACGTAATATCTCAGTTTGCTTCTTTGATTGCCGGTACAACTGTAGATGCGTCTGCAAAGGCGGCAAAGTCGTTGTATGAGCAAAAGAAAGCGATTGGCGGCGTTGGATCGGCGGCAAAAAAAGCAAGTAAACAGCTGGCTTCTTTTGACGAGCTTACATCAATTTCAAAGAACACGGCGAATACATCTACCGGGGTTACGCCGGACTTTACGTCTGGCATCAATGATCAGCTGAGTGCCATTGCAGGCTTGTTTGTTGGCGCTGCTCTTCTCGGACTGGGTGCTATACTGACGTTCTCCGGCGCAAGCATCCCACTTGGCCTTGCCTTGATGGTTATGGGCGGTTTGGCTATGTGGAGCGCTGTAAGCCAAAACTGGGACGAAATATCCAATGCGTTGAAAGGACAGCTTGGGAAAATCGTTGGATATGTGTCCGCTGCGTTGGTGGCAGTTGGTTTGATTTTGCTCCTTTCCGGCGCGAACATTCCGCTTGGTTTAGGCTTGCTGGCCGCCGGCGCAGTTGGTCTTGCTTCTGTGATCGCAGCAAACTGGGACAGCGTAAAGACCCCGCTGATAAACACGCTAAAAGAGTTGCTTCTTGTGGCGGCAGGCGCTTCGTTGGCTATCGGTCTTGTGCTACTGTTAACAGGCGCGAACATTCCGCTCGGTCTTGGCCTTTTGATTGCCGGTGCTGCTGGGCTGGCCGGATGGATTGCGGCGAACTGGGACTTTATCACGGACAAGTTTAAGTCGATCTGGAACAGTATTAAAAGCTGGTGGAAAGCAAATGTTGCCCCTGTTTTTACAGCCGCGTGGTGGAAAAACTTGGGCAAGAAAATGATGAACGGGCTTATTTCTGGTGTGGAGGCGGGCATTAACTGGGTTCTGCGCGGTATTGGCGACATGGTGAACGGCATCACCGGTTTGCTAAACAAAATCCCAGGCATAAACATCGCTCCCGTAAACTGGGGGAATGTAAAAATTCCTCGTTTGGCCCAGGGCGCAGTGATCCCTCCCAACCGCGAATTCCTTGCCGTGCTGGGCGACCAGAAGCGCGGGACAAACGTTGAAGCTCCACTGGAAACCATCCAGCAGGCCGTGGCGCAGACGTTTGCAAATATGTCTCCACAGTTTGCACAGGCTATTGTCTCTGCGTTTATTGCTACCGGCATGATCGGCAACATTCAGGCTATTGAGGACTACACCAGGGCTACGGCGACGAAAGACTTTACGCTCGGGATGCCGAACAGCGCAACGGGGCGTTGGGTTGACCAGTCGCTGGCCGCATACGCACGAGTAAAGGGGTAATGTATGGCATTTAACGGATACCTTATTAAAGTCAACGGGACGCTGTTCCCAACGAAATACATTGCTTCCAGCAGCTACAAGACAACTCCGAACCAGCGGCTTGATGTGGACTCCGGGCGCGTGGCATCTGGTGTTCTGCAGCGCGACGTGTGCGCCCACATGCCGGTAAAAGTGGAGTTTGAGACGCTGGCTATCACTAATGATGATGTGGCTATTATCAACAGCATACTGGGCGTTGAGCCGGACAACTTGGGTCGTGACGTGACAGTGGAGTATTACGACATGGAGACGGACAGTTACAAGACGGCGGATTGCTATATGCCCAACCCCACTTTTTCGGTGGACACATACGACAGCAGCAATATCTACTACTCATCTGTTCGATATGCCTTTATCGAATACTAAGGAGGTGACGCAGGGTGTATCAGGTCAGCAGCGCGTTTCACAATGCGTGTTTTGCGCGGGGCGCGAGAATGCGCCAGTTGGTACGGTTTTCCGGCGTCATCTTTTTCACAGATGAGGATATTGCACAGACAAACCCGCTTACTTTGCAGGAGCTGCTTAACAGCGAAGAAGATCTTCAAATGGGTGCAGCACCCGGTTCGGAAATCAGTTTCACGGCGCTGAACCGAAACGGATTGCTGAACGAGTTCCCGTATGGTGAATGTGCGCCGTACATCGGCGTAAGGGTAAGCTCCACCGCATGGACACGCGGTGACGCATTCTGCACCGCAATCATGAACTACGGAACGGGGAACGCGGTAAGGTTTGACGGGTACAGCACAGCGCCGTATCTGACGGTAAACGGCAGCACGGCCAATGTGCAGCCGCCGTTTGCAGTAAACGCTTTGCTGCTGGACGGCAATGATGTGTACGTTATCTCTGCGGACGGCGACGTGTGGCTGCGGACGTGGGATGACACAAACAAGAAACTGAAAGACCCGTCAAACAGCACGTGGGAAGTGCTGACAAGCGATACCTGGGGTGAACTCAAAGGCAAGACATGGGGAGAACTGAGCAACGGTTTTAAGTCCAGCAAATTCATGGAGCAAAAACTCAAGCGGTGGACTGGTCGCGGACTGGCGTGGCGCGGTAGGATGCTGCATGAGTTTACTGCAAAATCCGTAGACACATGGGAATACTGCCCACTCGGCATATTTACTGCTGGCGCACCAAAACGGCGCGTACAAAAGGTTTCTGTGACGGGCATGGATCGCATGGAAAAGTTTGACGCTGACGCTTCAAACTGGTGGAACAGCATCTCGTGGGGCGGCGGACTTACTCTGCATACATTGTTGCAAAGGATGTGCGCACAGTTAGAAGTAACGCTAAAAACAAGCAATACGTACCCCAATGCTAACATTGTTGTAAAGAACCCACTGAACGCTGACGGGCTGACTTACCGGGACATTCTCCGGTATATCGCAGAAGCAGGTTGCTCGTATGCCCGGTTTGACCGCGACGGCGTTTTGGAGCTGGCGTGGTTCTCTCCACCGCCAAATGCACCGGAGATCAACGCCAACCGATATTTTACAGCAGAGACAGCCGAATACAACGTACCGGTCATTACTGCAGTACAGTTGCTGGCGGACTCTGATGACGTGGGCGTAACGGTAGGCAGCGGGAATAACGGATACCAAATTGTTGATAACCCATTTCTTGCATTCTCAAATCAAACGCAGGGGAAGACGATGGCGCAGGCCATCTATGCGCGGCTTAACGGTTTTGCGGCGTACAGCCCTGTAATCATTAAGGCTCTCTGCGATCCCAGCATTCAGGCCGGCGACATTATTACCGCGACGGTAGAAGGAGAAACCCGGAAAATTCCTGTTTTTACAGCGACCATTACTCCTACAAGAGCCACATACGGATGCACTGGGAATGTGGCACGGCCCGTCACAAGCAAAGAACAGCGTGAAAATTGGCGTGCGGGAAGAAAGTACCACGATCTGACGCTGGATGTAGACGGTCTGCGAAGCCGGATAGGCAATGCCGAAGGTGACATTACCTCACTGGAACTCACTGCGGCAGGGCTGAAAACGCGGATCGAAAACGCAGAAGGAAACATCACTTCGCTGGAGGCTACGGCGGACGGGCTTGCCGTTCGTATTACAGGGACAGAGGGCGAAATTACTTCGCTAAAAGCCACAACAAATAGTCTTGGCGTGCAAATCAGCAACGCCAAAGGAGATATAACATCGCTGGAAGCTACGACTAATAGTCTTGGCGTGCGCGTAAGTAACACAGAGGGAGACATTTCTTCTTTGGAACTTTCTTTGTCCGGCTTGCAGTCGCAGGTAAGCGGGAAAATAAACGGCAGCACGGCACAGTCGATGATTGACCAATCTATTGACAGCATCTCGCTTTCCGTCAGCAGCCGCAACGGTAGCTCTACATTTACGCTTAGAGCGGGGCAAACGGAGTTGAGCACTGATACGCTAAGCCTAACTGTAAACGCTGTTAACGTATCGGGGACGTTGTCCGCAAGCCAAATCGACGCAACAAACCTGCAGGTGGACGGTGCAAACATTTACAACCTGACCGTTACCAATGCAGACATTGAAAATTTGTCCTGCAGTAAGCTCACTGGGTATATGCCCGCTGCAAGGTTGAGCGACGCGACACACCAGCTTTCTGAGTTGTTTGTTGGAGATTTGCAGGCTACGGAGTTTAGCACGACCAGCGTGACCGCGCCCATAGTCTATATCGGTAGCAAAGTTGGTGCTGTGGTGGCTACACTTAATACTATGGGAATAAAGTACGGTGGTACGCAGTACACTTGGGACACCATTGTTTCCGGCGGCGGTGCTGTTTTCGGGTAAGGAGGCGTTATGTCGGCGACACTAACTGTCGTTTTTCAGACTGACTATGTGCGGGAGCTAACTTTTGGAAACGGAGTCACGGTGTATCGCAGCAACGGCGTCACCAGCAGTTTCAATTACTCCTACGATTTGGGGTTTAATTTTGCCGTTGTACAATCTGGTTGGTCTGGGACGTTTTACTGGGACAGCAATAGCGACGGCTCAGACAGAAACCAAATCGGCACAGCGTCAAACGGTAAAGTGACAATCGACTACAGCTGGAAAGTGAAGTATACAGGAGAAAACCGCACAGTTTACATTTCAGCAGAGTCATCTTCTTCTCCGACTACTTATACGTTTTACAACGTTCGAGCAGACGCAAACGGCGGTATGTTTTCTGATGGAAGAACATGGAGCTATTATCCGTCGCAGTACGAATACATCTCTGTAGCCAATTCTACGTCCGCCATGTTCGACGTGGCGCTTCTGCCTACGCCAAGTCGGCCGGGCTACATCTGCACCGGCTGGAAAAGAGATGCCACGGGCATAGTCTACACCGGCAACGCACCGGTGGTCGCTACATCCAAAGATGCGAACGCTCCCACCATCAACCGCTTTTCCGCCCAGTGGACACGTGGCATAGATCGTTTTTATTGGGACGGCGCGGACGGTAGTAATGACAACAGCGTTATTGCTGCAGGGCTACCGCTGTCCAACCTGACGGCGGCACGGTGGAACAGACTTTGTGCGACGTTGGCAACGTTGGCAGAAGCAAATGGAGGGTCTTTTGTTTACTCACCTGTAGCACCTGGCGGAAAAATAACAGCGGCTGCGTTTAATGCTGTCAAAAATTGCATTGCCACGCAAGCGGGGCATGGTGCAACACCAAAAACGCGAAACGCAGGTGACAGCATATTGGCAAGCTATTACAACGGAGCGGGATCATTAAAAACTGCGCTAAACGGCGCAATAATTTATTACAACAACAAATAGCAAGGAGGACGCAAACCGTGAAGATCGTTTTTGACAAGAACACAGAAATACAGAGAGCTGTAGACATCAGCCATTTTGGTGAAAGTTTGCTGCGGAAAACGTTGAGTGCTGCGTGGACGGGCCGTCTGGGAGAAGTGTCAAGTGTTCCGGCGGCAAACGCGCTGGCGTCTGAGCCATCGTTTGCAACGGTAGAAATCATGGACGGCGACGGCGATACCGCGTTCACTGTTCCTGTGCAGGGCACATATAACGTTATCAGGGACGTAAATGTCAGCTACGTTGCGTCGGAGCAGGTCTATAGTATGACGCTTGTGCTTGGGTACGACCCGGCGAAATAAAGAGGTGGCAGTATGACAAAAACTGCAAACCTTGAACTCAGAAAACCAAGCAACACTGACTATGTAGAAGTTGCAGACTTGAACGCAAATGCGGATTTGCTGGATGCGGCGATTGGAAAGCTGTCCGACCTTGAGACAACGCAAAAAGGCAATTTGGTTCAAGCTATCAACGAAGCAAATACACATTCTGCAACAATAGCCACATCTACTTCCGCTGGAATTGTAAAACCCAGTGCCGACTTTGACATTGCGGCAGATGGAACATTGAGCATTTACAAAGGTATGGCTATTACATCGCTGTCCTGGAATAAAGCGTCTGTGCAAGAAATTGGCACATCTGTGACCGGGTTTGATGCGGCGTGGGTGCTGAACAAAACTCCAACAGAGCAGACTATTGTTGTAACAGGTGCGGGAGATGCAACAATCACAGCAGACGTAAATGCGCGCAGTACCACAGCTTTGAGTGGAGATGCTGCAGACGCATGGGCCGCTATAAAGAGTCAAACAAAAAACTCTGGAACGCTTTCCGTTTCTATCCATGTAAAAGACACACGAGGCGCAGAGGAAACCAAAACCGCCAGCATTCAGTGGCTGAACGGTGTGTATACTGGCGCGGCGGCAGCGCCTGCTACCATCGACAGCGCGTTTATCCGGACGCTGACAAAGTCGCTGCAAGGTGGCAAAGGCAAGACGTTTACCGTCAACGCGGCGACCGGCGCATATATCTGGTATGCCTGCCCAGTACGGTACGGTACACCGAACTTCAACGTAGGCGGCTTCGACGGCGGCTTCAGCAAGGTTGCCACACTGGACTACACCAACCCCAGCGGCTACACGGAGAGCTATCAGGTGTGGCGCAGCGACAACGCCGGACTGGGCAGCACCACCGTGCAGGTGAGCTAAGGAGGTGGAGAGACATGGCATACAATGGAAGTGTTGAACTGATCTCCGGGATTAAGCCCAAGAACGGCGGTACATTCCCGCTGGTGAACGCACCGGACGTGCAGGTGGATGCGGATGGCACGCGGCTGCCCGCTAAGTTGGCCAAGATCACCGAGGTGAAGAGTGTGGACGCGCTGCCGGAGAACCCCGATCCCAATGTGCTGTATCTGATCCGTGAGGAGGAATGACCGATGATCTATCTCAACGGGCAGATCGGCGCGGTGTATATGGGCGGGCGCTACCACAGCGAGGTGTATCTGGGCAGCGTGCTGGTGTGGCAGAACGTGAAGAAGATCCCCGGAGAAGTCCACGCACAGCTGGCCTTTGAGAACACGGCGGATGGCGTGGCGGTGGTGCTGGTGCCGGGCGATGCAGCGGAAACTTTAACTCTGTCCGCAAGTGTACCGGCAGAAGCCCACGGGCTGGCCGACGGAAGCGCAGGGGAGCTGCTGACGCTGATGACGGCGGCAGAGTCTACGGCAGCAGGGACGGCCAACGGTGCCGCATTGGAGAACCTGCTGTTGCAGTATACGGCGCTGGGCACGGACGTCATTGTCAACAAGCGGCATATCGAGGAGCTGCTGAAGCTCACCACGCTTGTGCCTCCGGCGGTGGCGCTGGTGCTTCTGCCCATCGAAGCCGGTAACGCGCTGACGCTGACCACACCCGTACCGTCTGCCGTAGCAGCGACGCTGGTAGATGACAAAGCGTCGTTGGCGCTTCAGATGGTGCAGACCGCTTCTGTCGGTGATGCAGTGATCTTTGCCGACGGGCAGCTTGACGACGGGGAAGTGATTGCCGCAACAGCGGAAGGTTCTGTTGCGGACGGCGCGGACGGCGCTGCGGCATCTGGGTTTACCGTAGGAAGCGCGATACAGCCGGAAACGCTGATAATGGCCGATGGTCAGGGCATCGGCCAGCTGGCGGCGGAGACACAAGTCAAACCCGGGACTGTGGACGCGATGGCGGCAATGCTGTCCCAAAAGATAGAACTCGTAAGTCAGGTAGCTGGCAAAGCGGTGGGCTGGATCTACCCGGTGCAGTACGGGGCGCTGCTGGTGGTAAAGCAGGTATATAGCGCAACTGTAAAGCAAGATGGTGTGCTCGGTAATATCTTGGAGGTGACGTGATGGCAGAAAACATCAAGCTGAAAGACCTATACGATGAGGAGCAAACATATAGCGGCATAGACACCGTAAAAATTCCTAAAGCAGACGGAAGTGGTGATGCTACCTTTGTTGTGCCGCCTACTTCCATGTATATGCTGAAGAAATCGAGTTATTCTGGCACAGAGGAAAGCAGTGCTTATGCTTATTCTGGAGTAGAGTCCGATATTACGGCATTTGGCAATAATGTGCAAAAAGAATTATACCCCAATGCGCTCCCAATCCCGACAGTACACAATTATACATTCGGCGAGAATAACATATATTGTCATCCTCTTGAAAGCGTGACAATTACTGAACTTATGAACAGGATGCTCAGAGTTTTCAGTGATGACAATGTGACTGTTACACCGAACACATACTCAGTCACTCCCGGCTGGTTCCATATTAAATACACGAAAACCGGTGAGGGTGCAAATATTCAGGTGACCATAACTGAATTTGAGGAAGTTGCTGACCCCTCTACTGTTACATTCCCTGCTTATTTGCCGTGGACAATAAATGACGCCAATTATTTCTACGCTTATATTGCCGAGGCAACCCAGCAGATAAAAGCCGTGACGGTGACAGAAAACGGCACGCAGATAATCAATCCTGATGCTGGAAAGTCTGGGCTTGCGGCTGTAAAACTGACAGTCAATGTCCCTACCGCTTCTGTTGGTGCATATTATTTACTAAAAGACCCGCTTGGTGATATGCCCACATACGAGGGCGGCATTATGATTTATGATAGCGGAACTCCTCTATGGGTAATCAATCTTAATGCAAGTTCTGCATCTGGATATGTAAATACATCTTTATTTACATATCAGATAAAAGAAGGTTGGACATCTATCGCGTCTACTTCGTTTGTGTGGTTTTGGTATACGACAGAAGCAGAAACTATTACAGAAACTGTTCTTGCATCACTTGCTGGTGAATGGCTGTTTGGCGATGTTACACTTGCAAAAGGATGGAACATAACGACATTCTCTGCATCTGGGGGCAATATCTCGGCTAATACGGTTGCAACCACAATAGATGAGGTAAATGAGCAGCTGTCGTCTTATGGAGGCATACCAGAAAATAATTTTGACGATTGGTCTACAATCGACAGCTATACCCTGTCTTTCTTTAAGAAGGTTGGTCTTTTTGGCTTGCAACAGGAAAAATCTGTGGCTGTATCTTCTAATGGTAACATAGAGGTTCTTCCAGATGCAGGATATGATGGCATGAGCAAGGTGAACTTACAGGTCGATATAGCCGGAGGAAATTTGCAGGAGAAACAAGTCGTTGCTACAGCAGATGGAATTGCTCCAAATAGCGCGCTCTATTTTGGCGAAAATGGTGCGATTGATGTTCGTCCAGATGCTGGATATGATGGTGTGTCCTATGCGCAGGTTGTAGTAAAAGGCAAAATGCTGGGCCAAGACGATATAAGTGTTATAAATGTAAGTCACCATGCTGTGACATTTGATTTGAAAAACAAAGCCGGGTATATCGGGTATGCTCAGGGCAGTACCTTGGACGCAAATTGTTATTTTGGCCGCCTGCAAAACAAGAAAACAGGGGGTGAAGTTCTCAATGCCGAAATAACGGAAAACGGAGTGTATGACATTATAACTCAAATGTCAGCCACCAATGTTCCCAGTCCTCCAGCAGGAGCTCTTGCTTCGTTTAGTGTAAATGTGGCGTCACCTCCTGCGCCAACCTTGAGCGTGTTTCAAATACAGGAAGTGATGGACACTGCCAACTATGGTAAAAAGAAAATCATTCCTGAGAACTGCGTTTTTACCGCTGCTGACTGGTTAAACCAAGAACTGAATGGGAAAACCATTGGTTACTGGTTGGTAAAAAATAATGTGCAATGGAACCCAACAGGTGTACTCAATGAGGATGGCTCCGTGGCCGTTAATTTGGGAGACTGGATGAAATTAAGCCCAACAAAACCCGAAACGGTTACTGGTATGGTTGACGAAGAAGGAAATGTAACTATCGCCTTAGGCCAACTATATCCCAAGCCATCCGTATCGGATGTATCAAAATTAAATGGAGTTATTGATGAAGACGGAACCGTTGGTTTCCCTTGGATCTACTATAAAACAGGCACGGCACAAATGCTCCCGATAGAAACCACAACTTAAAAATACTATATGGAGGTAACATTATGGTAAGCACGAATGTACGTAACAACATCCTGAACGCGCTGTACGGTCGCTTTGGCGGCGGCGGTACGAGCCTCATTCCCACCAGCAGCGGCTGCTATCTGGGCTTCTCCACGGCGGCGCCGACCATCAACGTGGCGGGAGAATGCACCGCATTCCCCGAGCCTGCGGCCAGCACCGGCTACAAGCGGCTGAAAGCCGAGATGGACGAAGCGGCCAGCGGCTCTATTACCAACGGCGCTGTAAACCTGACGTGGGACGCTCCCGACGAGGGGCAGCAGTTCGGCAAGGCGACGCACATCGGCCTGTTCTCCGCCCAGACCGGCGGTCTGCCCATCGCTGTGTTTGCGTTGACGGCCGAAGTGACGCTGGGTCTGAAGAACACGCTGATCCTCTACAAGGGCGATCTGACCACCACTCTGACGGCCACGGAAACCGCCAGTGCGTAAGGCCGTGGCGCTGTACCACCTGCTGCTGACTGTTATTATCGCCGGTATCGTAACGCTGACGCTGTATGCGGGTATTTGCTACCCGCATACGGTGCAGCTGCCGGATGAGCGCCAGCGGATCGCAGCCAACAGCGGGGAGGAGACGGCAAACACGCCGTGCGGCACCGGAGAG
>OIZS01000437.1_pt1 | contig 17924 bp, 14 predicted proteins | sample 1588641 | NCBI WGS metagenome assembly OIZS01 (sample SAMN03283240) | human gut metagenome | biome: human-associated habitat; material: feces | host: Homo sapiens | place: Peru | collected 2012
CACACGTTGAGATGATGGGCCTGATCGGCATGGGCAACAACCCCATGGTCGGCGCTACCGTTGCCTGCGCTGTTGCTGCTGCACAGGCCAACGCCTGATCTTTTCCTAGTTCGGCAAAGGGGGCTGCCTTCCGAATGGGCAGCCCCCTTTTTATGCTGAGATATGTTCGCGCAGGCTAACTGCCTGCAACGTTGCTTCAACTAAGAAGGAAAAAGAAGAAACCATGAAAAACACGAAGATGAAACAGAGCATTGCAGCGCTGGCCATGGCCGCTGTCGTTGCAGTGAGCCTGCTGGGCTACGGCTGCGGCAGCAAGTCCGCCTCCACCACCGGCGCTGGTGCTACCGGCGATTTTACCGGCACTGCCAAGGGCTTTGGCGGCGATGTTACCGTTACCCTGACCCTGACCGACGGCAAGATCACCGGCTGCACCGCTGAGGGTGCCGATGAGACCGAGGGCGTGGGCTCCAAGGCAATCGAGCAGCTGCCCGGCGAGATCGCCGAGAGCGGCAGCATCGCAGTGGATGGCGTGTCCGGTGCTACCATCACCTCCAATGCCATCAAGGAGGCAGCCGCTGCTGCCATTACCGCTGCTGGTCTGAAGCCTGAGGATTTCCAGACCGCTGTGGAGAACAACGCTGAGCCTGCTGAGGACTCTACTGTTGATACCGATATCGTCATCGTGGGTGCAGGCGGCGCAGGCATGACCGCTGCCCTGACTGCCACCAGCGAGGGCAAGAGCGTTGTCATCGTGGAGAGCCAGCCCGTGGTGGGCGGCAACTCCGTGCGCGCTACCGGCGGCATGAACGCCGGCAAGACCGTGTATCAGGATGAGAACGAATTCGCTGAGGGCGCAGGTGTCGAAAAGACCCTGAAGGCCGCTGCTGAAAAGTATGCTGACAACGAGACCATCACCGCTCTGGCTGCTACCGTGGCCGAGCAGTGGGCTGCCTACCAGGCCAACCCCACCGGCTACTTTGACAGCGTTGAGCTGATGGAGCTGGATACCATGATCGGCGGCAAGGGTGTCAATGACCCTGCTCTGGTGGAGACCCTGTGCTCCAACAGCGCTGATGCCATCGACTGGCTGGGTGAGCAGGGCATCACCCTGAACAGCGTCTCCTCTGCAGGCGGCGCATCCGTCAAGCGAATCCACCGCCCTGTGAATGAGGAGGGCAAGGTCGTCTCCGTGGGCGCTTACATGGTGCCCCTGCTGGAGGAGGACTGCCAGAAGGCTGGTGTCCAGATGATGCTGAACACCACCGCCACCGAGATCCTGACCGATGACAACGGCGCTGCTGTTGGCATCAAGGCCACCGGCGCTTCCGGTGAGACCATCACCATCAACGCCAAGGCCGTGATCCTGACCTCCGGCGGTTTCGGCGCAAACATGGATATGGTCGTTGAGTACAAGCCCGAGCTGAAGGGCTTTATGACCACCAACGCCCCTGGCATCCTGGGCCAGGGCATCAAGATGGCACAGGCCATCGGTGCTGACACCGTGGATATGGACCAGATCCAGATCCACCCCACTGTCCAGTACGACAGCGCTTCTCTGATCACCGAGGGCCTGCGCGGCGACGGTGCTGTGCTGATCAATTCCGAGGGCAAGCGCTTCATTGACGAAGTCAGTACCCGTGACGTTGTCTCCGCCGCTGAGATCGCTCAGCCCGGCAGCTACAGCTGGCTGATCATTGATCAGAAGATGGTCGATGATTCCAGCGTCATCCAGGGCTACATCAAGAAGGGCTATACCTTCGAGGGCAAGACCTACGAGGAGCTGGCTGAGCAGATCGGCGTGGACGGTGCCGCTCTGGCCGAGACCATGAACACCTGGAACGGCTATGTTGAGGCCAAGAACGACCCCGACTTCGGCCGCACCAGCTTTGCAGACAAGCTGGATACCGCTCCCTACTATGCCATCAAGGTCACCGCAGGCGTGCACCACACCATGGGCGGCCTGAAGATCAACACCAACACCGAAGTCCTGAACGAGAACGGCGAGATCATCCCCGGCCTGTTCGCAGCAGGTGAGGTGACCGGTGGTGTCCACGGCGCAAACCGTCTGGGCGGTACTGCTGTCTCTGACTTCGTTGTCTTTGGCCGCATTGCAGGCGCAGCTGCAAGCAAGTACGCTGCATGAAACGCCTGAAAAGCTGGCAGAAAAATCTGATCTTTGCGGCCGTGGTGCTGGCCGCGGCAGCACTCCTGTTCGTGCTGTACCGCGCCAACGCCCCCAAAGCGGAGCCGCTGGTGGCCGTGGTCGATTTCGGCGACGGCATCACCGAAACGATCCCGCTGGACGAGGACCACGATTATCTGTATGATGTGGGCGATTATATCGTACATCTGCAGGTAAAGGATGGGGCCATCGCCTTCCTCGACAGTCAGTGCCCGGACCATGTGTGCGAGCAATTCGGCTGGCTGAGCGAGCAGGATGCCTGGGCCGCCTGTGTCCCCGCCGGGGTCTATGTAACGGTGCAGGCCGCAGAAACAGAATAAAACAAAGAGGCCGCCGTGCAGGATCATCTCCTGCACGGCGGCCTCTTTGCATAGGGGGAAAATGTTATTTCACGTATTTGCCTTCGCAGATATTCTTGCAGCAGGCGCTGATGGGGAACCAGCAGCAGTCCCGGCAGATATCGGCCAGCATCTCGGGGGTGGCTTTGGCATCGATCTCCCGGATAAGGGTCTGGTAGTCGTATTCCTTTTCCTCCAGCCCGAAATACTCCACGGTCTTGCGGTCGTACCGCTTGACCTTTTCCTGCGTGTCGCACAGGTCGGTGCCCAGCTTGTTGGGGCAGCAGGAACAGAGGGTGTCGGTGGAGAAAGTGAGCTGGATCTTTGTCCCGGGCACCTCCCGCAGCTGGTGGACGACATCATTCATGTGCTCCACAAAGGCTTCGCTGTAGCCATGGCCGGAGTAGCCCTGGGTGCAGAGCAGGTGATGCGGGCGCAGTACGATGCTCATGCCTTTTTTACCCCCGGGATCCGCTTCCGGATGTTCAGGCCCAGCACGCAGGCCAGCACAGCCTTGATGATGGCGGTGGGGATGAAGGGAAGAACGCAGGCGGAAACGGCCACAGACACGGTGCTGTGGGCGACGATCACAAACAGGATGACACCCACGATATAGTTGACCACAGTGCCCACGACAACCGCCACGGGGAAAGCACCCTTGAAAGCATCCCTGTGCTCCACGCCCAGGCCGATGATGTAGGCCATGATGGGGAAGGAGATCAGGAAGCCGCCGGTGGGACCGACAAACTTGTCGATGCCGCCGGAGAAGTTGGCCAGCACCGGCACGCCCACAGCGCCCAGCAGCAGGTAAACGAGCGTGGCAATGGCGGACAGCTTGGAGCCCAGCACCACAGCCGCCAGCGTGATGGCGAAGGTCTGCATGGTCATGGGCACACCCAGCGGCATGGGGATGGAGATCTGTGCCATCACGGCGATGACGGCGGCAAACAGGCCCGCGTAGCAGATATCGCGCACCGAGAACTTACTGGTCTGATTCATAGAAAAAATCCTCCTCTGGTTTGGTACAAACAACGTCCCGATTAAACCAGAAAGCGGCGGACAGGTCAACTTGCGATTTGCACAAAGGTTTACAATCTGTGAAAATTTGCTGAAAAGCGTTCAAACGAAATTTGGACGCTTGTGTATCCGGGTAAAATGCGATACACTACATCTATACATAGGAAAGGAATCTGACAGGCTGCCCCCGGCGAGCCTGAATCTGATAGGAGGAACATGATGATCTGGAATAAGAAGAAGGACGGCGCGGAGAACCCGGGTGCGGAAACGCCTGCGGCACAGACTGCCAAGGCCCCGGTGCTGTTTTTGCAGAAGAACTGGAAATGGCTCGTGCCGGTGGTCTGTGTGGTGATCGCGGGCGGTGTGTTTTTGCTCAAGCCCAAGAGCGCCAGCACCACAGCCGTGGACCCCAGCTATCTGGAGGCCAGCCCTGAAGTGCGGGATGTCTCCAATACCCTGAGCGGCACCGGTACCCTGAACCCTGCCAACACCTACACCGTGAAATCTCTGGTGGAGGGCAAGGTGCTCACCGGCGAGTTTGAGGAGGGCGACGTGCTGGATGAGGGGACCGTCCTCTACACGCTGGACAGCTCGGACGCTTCCACCAATTTTGAAAAGGCCGAGATCGCCATGCAGCAGGCACAGCGCAGCTATGACAAGGTGGTGGACCGCCAGTATGTGCGTGCCGAGGTGGATGGCACCGTGAGCACCCTGAAGGTCGCCAAGGGCGACGAGGTGACCAGCGGGCAGGAGGTCGCCATCATCCGCGACAGCTCCAAAATGCTGCTGACGCTGGAATTCCCCGCCGCCGATGCCGCCAATTTCAGCGTGGGCCAGACCGCCCAGGTGACGCTGGACGGCACCTTTGAGCAGCTGGACGGCACCGTGACCAGCGTGACCGGAACCGATGCCCTGAGCACCGGCAACCTGCTCACCCGCACCGTGACCATTGCCGTGCGGAACGCGGGCGGCCTGACCACCGCGCAGGCGGCCACCGCCTCCATCAACGGGGTCAGCTCCATCGGTTCTGCCACCTTTGGCTATCAGGCAGAGCGCACCCTGACCGCACAGGCTGCAGGCACCGTGACCTCCATCCATGTGCAGGAGGGCCAGACCGTTGCCGAGAACGATATCCTGATCGAGCTGAGCGGCGATGACCTGACCGAGAGCATCCAGTCGGCCTCTGAGACCCTGCGCAGCGCAGAGATCTCCCTGCAGAACCTGCAGGATACCATGGCCAACTATACCGTAACCTCTCCCATCAGCGGCACCATCATTGAAAAGGATGCCAAGGTGGGCGACGCGGTCAAATCCGGCGATACCCTCTGCGTCATCTACGACCTGAGCTATCTGGAAATGGTCATCAACGTGGACGAACTGCAGATCAGCTCCCTGTCGGTGGGCCAGAAAGTGCAGATCACAGCCGATGCCGTGCAGGATAAAAACTATGTGGGCACTGTGACCCGCGTCTCCATGAAGGGCGCTTCCAACGGCGGCACCACCACCTACCCGGTGACCATCCGCATTGACGAGACCGACGGCCTGCGCCCCGGCATGAACGCCAACGCTGAGATCGTGGTGGCTGAGGCTGCCAATGCCCTGACCGTGCCCAATGCGGCCATCGTCCGGGGCGGCTATGTGCTGGTGACCCAGGATTCCCCCAGCGCTTCCAAGGCGGATGCCACCATGGAGGCACCCGAGGGCTTTGTCTACGTGGCCGTCAAGACCGGTGTCAGCGATGATGATTACACCCAGATCGTCAGCGGCATCCAGGAGGGGGACACCATTGGTTACGACCCCAACTCGGTCAGCAGCGACAGCTACTATGACGATGGCAGCAGCATGATGATCTTCTGATGGGAGGATGGAATGAGCGCTCTGATCGAATTTGATGCGGTCTGCAAGTATTACCAGATGGGCGACACCACGGTAAAAGCTGCCGACCACATCACCATGAAAATAGAAAAAGGCGAGTTTGTTGCCATTGTGGGCCAGTCCGGCTCCGGCAAGTCCACCTGCATGAACATCATCGGCTGCCTGGATGTGCCCACGGCGGGCACCTACCGGCTGAACGGCCGGGATGTGGGCAAGATGAGCCGGAACGAGCTGGCCTCCATCCGCAACGAGATGCTGGGGTTCATCTTCCAGCAGTATAATCTTCTGCCCAAATTAAACTTACTGGAAAACGTGGAGGTGCCGCTGGTCTATGCGGGCATCCCCCGCGCCGAGCGCCACCGCCGGGCCCGCGAGGTGCTGGAGCAGGTGGGGCTGGGCGATAAGCTGAAAAATAAGCCCAACCAGCTTTCGGGCGGCCAGCAGCAGCGCGTATCCATCGCGCGGGCGCTGGTGCGCAACCCGGCGATCATTCTGGCTGATGAGCCCACCGGCGCGCTGGACAGCCACACCGGCCGCGAGGTGTTGGGAATGCTGCAGGACCTGCATGGGCAGGGCCATACGGTGGTGCTCATCACCCATGACAACTCCATTGCCGTGCAGGCTGACCGCATCATCCGGCTGGAGGATGGTCAGGTGGTCTACGATGGCGACTCCCGCGCGCCGGATGCCATCGTCCAGCCGACGCTGAACTTTGAACCGGCAGAACAGGAGGGGAACAAATGATCATTGAGACCTTCCGTCAGGCCCTCCAGAACGTGTGGAGCAACAAGCTCCGCACCTTTTTGACCATGCTGGGCATCATCATCGGTGTCATGGCGGTCATCGTCATCGTGGGTCTGGGCAACGGCATGACCCAGAGCATGCGGGACAGCTTTTCGGCGCTGGGCACGAATGCCCTGTCCATTCAGGTCTGGGGCTACGGCTCCCGCACCGCCTCGGTGGAGGATGTGTATAAGATCGCGGATAAGAACAAGGAGCTCATCTCCGCAGTCTCTCCCCAGATCGATTTCAGCAACAACACCCCCAAGGTGGGCACCACGACCTACCGCTACGGCACCAGCGTTTACGGTGTGGACGAGCACTACACTGAGATGAAAAACTATACCCTCGCCCAGGGGCGCGGCCTGCAGTACATGGACATCAAGGACAATAAGCAGGTCTGCATCATTGGCGATTACCTCAACCGGGCGGCCTACGGCGGCAACGCGGTGGGCCAGACCATCAAGCTGGGAGCCTACAAGTTCCGGATCGTGGGCGTGCTGAACGCCAAGGTGACGGACAAGAACATGCAGCAGGGCTCAGACGATGACTGCGTCTATCTGCCCTACACCACGGCCATGCGGCTCTCCAACCAGTCCAGTGCCAAAAACTTTGTTGCAATTATGACGGACGAGAGCCGGGCCAACGAGGCCAAGGCGGTGGTGGAAAGCGGCCTGTACGACCTGCTCAAGAGCGACAACGCTTATTACATCTACAGCGCCAGCGAGTGGCTGGAGGAGATGAACGAGATGATCAACATGGTCATCATCATCCTTACCGGCATTGCCAGCATCTCGCTGCTGGTGGGCGGCATCGGCATTATGAACATCATGCTGGTGTCGGTGACCGAGCGCACCCGGGAGATCGGCATCCGCAAGGCACTGGGTGCAAAGGAGCGGGTGATCCTGTCACAGTTTGTGGTGGAAGCCGCCACCACCTCCGCACTGGGCGGCGTGCTGGGCATCGTCCTTGGCTATATCGTGTCCATGGCGGCAAACCGCATCCTGCCCATGATCTCCAGCGACATTGATGTGACCGTCAGCCCCTCGTTCAACTCCGTCGTGGTGGCCTTTGGCATCTCGGTGGGCATCGGCGTGCTGTTCGGCTATCTGCCCGCCAAGCGCGCCGCAAGGCTCAACCCCATTGAAGCGCTGAGATATGATTAAACCTTTCACCGCTTCGGTCTGGCTTTGCCAGCGCCTTGCGGAGCTCCCCTGATAGGGGCAACAACGACGACCGCCGCCAGTGGCGGATGAAGGGAGGAGTTGTTGGGGCCGCGGCCAGCAGGATGCAAGTGCAAGGCTTTGCACGAAGCAGACGCTGGGAGCCGCAACCCGGAATACATTAGAAACTATTTTAAGGAGGATTTTCCATGAAAAAGCGAATCCTTGCATTTCTGCTGGCGGTGAGCATTGCCGTGTCGATGCTGGTGCTGCCGGCATCGGCAGCGGGCAACGCCAACACGGCGGTCCAGCTGTCCATCACGCTGAACGCGATGGACAGCAGCCAGCAGGCTGCTCTGAACGCTGTGGTCACCCGCGGTGCACTGGCCCGGATGCTGGTGTCCTACTCCACCTACCGCGAGAGCGTGGGCTCTCAGGGCACGGTGGGCACCCTGTTCACCGACCTGCCCGGCACTTCGCCCTATGCACCCTATGTCCGCATTGCGGTGCAGAACGGCTGGATGAACGGCTACACCGACGGCTCTTTCCGGCCCGACAATGCCGTGATGCTGGAAGAAGCGGTCACGGCCATTCTCAAGCTGATGGGCTATAAGATGACCGATCTGAGCGGCTCCTTCCCCAACGCACAGCTGAACAAGGCCAGTGAGCTGGGCCTGCGCAATCAGGTGGACCGCAGCCAGGGCGAGGTGCTCAACTACGAGGAGTGCGCCCTGCTGTTCTACAACGCCCTGACAGCCAACACCGCCAGCGGCAGTGCCTACGGCAGCAGCCTGGGCTTCACGGTCTCCAATGGCCAGGTGGATACCTCCAGCGTCATGCTCAAGAGCCTGAAGGGCCCCTTTGTGGCGGGCGATACGGTCCAGCTGCCTTTTGTTCCCAAGATGGTCTACCGCAACGATAAAGCGTCGGAATCTGCGGAACTGAACAAATACGATGTGTATTATTACAGTGAGAGTTTACAGACGCTGTGGGTCTACACCCGCCGCGCCGCTGGGCGCATCACGGCAGTTTCGCCCAGTGCCAGCGCCCCCACCAGTGTAACGGTGGCAGGCACCAGCTATACGCTGGGTTCCTCTGCGGTGGCCTCCCAGGTGTCCTCCCTCAACGGCGGCGGCGTGGGCGAGGTCGTCACCTTGCTGCTGGGCATGAACAATGAGGCTGCCGGGATCGTGACCGGCGAGGAAGCCGACAGTGTGTTCTACGGTGTCGTGCAGACCGCCACCCGCAGTCTGGTGGAAGAGAACGGCGCGGATGTTCTGCAGAAGGTCTCCGTCATGTGCACCGATGGCATTGCCCGCACTGTGAACGTGGACAAGAGCCTGAACTTTCCGCAGGGGTGGCTGGTAGAGATCAAGGTCACCCCGGAGGGCGAGAGCGTGGAGCATATCGAGGACCGCCGCGTCAACGGCACCATCAATGCCAACGCCACTGCGCTGGGCGCTGCCGCCCTGGCCGACGATGTAGAGATTCTGGATACAACTTCGGAGGGTGTGGCTGGGACGGTTCGTCCCAGCCGCCTATCGGGGGTAACACTGAGTGACCTCGATGTCCGCTACTATACCGTCAACGATGCCGGACAGATCGACCGGCTCATCCTGAACGATGTGACCGGCGACCTGTGGAGCTACGGTGTGCTGGACGATGTGAAAAATCTGGCCATGAATTATTCTGACCTGAAGAGCCTCGTCACCGGCATTGCGGCGGGAGACTCCGCCTCCGGCACCACGACCACGACAGGCACCACCACCGGATCGACCACGGGCGGCACCGATGGCTCCGGCTCTGCCTCGGGTACCACCACTGTGACCGGTACCACGGCGGCAGACCGCCTGTCCAACCTGCTGGTGCCCACCACCAGCGAGATCCTGTGGGGTATCGTTTCGGGCGATATCCTGAGCACGGCCTGGCAGAAGCTGACCAGCAACACCGGCTCCCTGATGAGCATTGGCTTCCAGCAGATCGCGGAGATCACGGGCACCCCCTTCAAGCAGATCTTTAACTACATCGGCGGCGGGGCGACCTATATCTGCTACGTCAACGGCGCGGCGGCCAGCTACACCACGGCCATCAAGTATCCGGTGCTGGCGGGCGGCATTGCCGTGCGGCGGGAGACCACCGGCTCTGTCAAGGCCATGATGCAGCTGATGCCCCTGAAGATCGACAAGGTCGGTGCGGCCTCGGTGCTCTCGGGCAATGAACGCTACGAGATGGCAGACAATGTGCAGGTCTACCTGTGGTACAAGGGCCAGTATTACCCCACCAAGCTGGCTCAGGTGGATGCGGACGGCTACCAGCTGACCGGCTGGTACGATAATTTCGGCTGCGCTGCCGGAAAAAAGATCCGCGTCATCATTGCGGTCAAGAACGACTGATGTTTTATTACAGCGGCCTGAGCCGCACACTGCGGCAGCTGCGCTGGGTGCTTTACCCGCGCCGCTGCCCTTTTTGTGACCGGGTGTTGGGGAACGAGCCTGCCTGCCCGGACTGCGCCGATGGGCTGGCAGAGCTGCGCCGTGCACCCTCCATGCGGCTGCGCGGCTCCGAGCACTACCTGGGGCGGCTGGATGGGGCAGCTGCGCCCTACCGATACACCGGTCTTGTCCGCCGCGCGGTGCTGCGGGCGAAATATCAGGGCGCGCCCTGGGCAGCTGTAGAGCTGGGCGTGGAGATGGCCCGCCTGCTCTTTGGCAGCGAGATCAGAATGTGCGGCTCTGAGCCCCTGCCCGAACCGGTACCGGGCCTTGACAGGGGTTACGACTGCATCCTTCCGGTACCGGCCTCCAGCAAAAAGCGCGGCTACAATGTGCCGGAGCGGATGGCACAGCCCCTTGCCCGGGCGGTGGGCGTGCCGGTGGTCACGGACGCGCTGACCCGTGCCCGCTCCACCCGGCGGCAGGAGGGACTTTCCCTTGACGAGCGGCTGGCCAATGTGGCGGGTGCCTTCCGGGTGGCCCGGCCGGAGGCTGTGGAGGGAAAGCGCATCCTTCTGGTGGACGATGTTCTGACCACTGGAGCCACGGCCTCGGCCTGCGCGCAGGCTCTGCTGGATGCCGGTGCGCAGAGCGTGTTCGCTGTGGCGCTGGCTACGGTGGAGTTTCCGCAGCCGGTGGGCAGCACAACGGCCATTGCCGAAAATGAAGAAGAAATTTGAAAATAGTGCTTGACAAAACACCATTCTTCGGGTATACTGATTGAGCTGTGAGCGACAAGCTCGATCAGATGTCCGGGTGTAGCGCAGTTTTGGTAGCGCGCTTGAATGGGGTTCAAGAGGCCGTGAGTTCGATTCTCGCCACTCGGATTGGAACAAGACCGACGATTTCAAAAGAGATCGTCGGTCTTGATTTTTTATTCGGCTGTTTCTGGTGCGTTGTCCCGGAGGGACGGGCACCGCTGCAAGGAGGGCGAGTCTATGAATGCTGCACTGCGCCGGGATGCGGATGTGATCCTTCGTTCCAGCCTGAACGCTGTTCTGCCGGATGAGGCGGTGCGCCGCGCGCTGCGGGATCTCCGGCCCGGGAAGGGCCGGGTGCTTCTGGTGGCGGCGGGCAAGGCGGCCTGGCAGATGGCACACGCGGCGGTTGAAACGCTGGGCCGGGTGGATGGCGGCGTGGTCGTGACCAAGTACGGCCATGTGAAAGGTGAGATCCCCGGGGTGGCCTGCTATGAGGCGGGCCACCCGGTGCCGGATGCAAACGGTTTTGCGGCCACCCAAAAGGCGCTGGAGCTGGTGCAGGGGCTGACTGCTGGGGATATGGTGCTGTTCCTGCTTTCCGGCGGCGGCAGTGCGCTGTTCGAGCAGCCGCTCGTTTCCGGGGCAGAGCTGCAGGACATCACGAGCCAGCTGCTGGCCAGCGGGGCCGACATTGTGGAGATGAATACCATCCGCAAGCGGCTTTCCGGTGTGAAGGGCGGGCGGTTCGCGCAGCGCTGTGCCCCTGCGCAGGTGTTCAGCATCGTGCTGAGCGACATTCTGGGGGATCCGCTGGATATGATCGCCAGCGGCCCGGCGGTGCCGGATACCTCCACCTGCGCCCAGGCGCTTGCCGTTGCCGAAAAGTATCATCTGGCACTCTCAGCACAGGCCCGGGCCCTGCTGGCGCAGGAAACGCCCAAAACGCTGGACAATGTGACCACCCGGATCACCGGCAGCGTGCGGGAGCTTTGCCGTGCCGCGGCCAGTGCCTGCCGGAATCTGGGATATGAACCGGTTCTCCTGACCGACCAACTCTGCTGCGAAGCACGGGAAGCAGGCAGCTTTCTTGGTTCCATTGTCCGCACCCAGGCAGGGCAGGGGAAAAAGCTGGCCTACATCGCGGGCGGCGAGACCATCGTTCACCTGACCGGAAAAGGGCTTGGCGGAAGAAATCAGGAACTGGCCCTTGCGGCTGCGCCCGCCATTGCCGGGCTGAACGCGGCGGTGTTCTCTGTGGGAAGCGATGGCACAGACGGCCCCACTGATGCCGCCGGCGGCTATGTGGATGGGGACACCCTTGCCGCGCTGGAGGCCGGGGGCTGGAGCGGATACGCTGCTTTGCAGAACAACGATTCCTACCACGCCCTGAAAGCAGTGGATGGCCTGATCATCACCGGGGCAACGGGCACCAATGTCAACGATGTGGCGGTGGCCCTGATCGGGGAAAAAACGCCGCCTGTGGGCCCGGAAGTTTCCCCGGAGTGGTGATTGCATTCCTCCGTTGAGTATGTTATACTGAACAGCGAACTGAATAGAAAACAGCAGGTGCGTACCGCCCGCGGCTCTGGCCGGGGGCAGGCACGTTAAAAGGGAAGCGGGTGCAAATCCCGCACGATCTCGTCACTGTGATAAGGGAGTTTACCGCCAGGGTGCAGCTGCACCGGTCACTGGAGCCCATGTTCCGGGAAGGCGGCGGTGGATGTTGAGCTTTCAGCCAGGAAACCTGCCCGCTGTTGGTACGGGGGCGCAAGCCCCAGATCACGAGGAATTGGTTGTACCCAAAAAGCCTGAAAAAACTGAAAAGGGCCTTTTTGCTTTGCCGTCCCGCAAGCAGAAAGGCCCCTTTTGTTTTGCCGGGCACTCTTTCCTGTACCTTCTGTTCAGCAAAAATCATGTTCAAAAACAGGAAAGGAACGAACAAAAATGAGAAAACGCACCATCCACAAAGCAGCGGCCGCTCTGACCGCTCTGGCCCTCTGCGCCGGTGTACTGACCGGCTGCGGCAGTGCCGCAAGCAGCACCACTGCTTCCAGCACGGCAGGATCTGCTGCCAGCAGCGAGGTTTCCGGCGAGGAGGCTGACGAATTGGCCGCAAAGAACGTTGCAGACCTGATCGATGCCATCTATGTGCAGGAGCGCACCGATGACACCGATGCCCAGTGTGAGGCCGCCAAGGCCGCATGGGATGCCCTGACCGATGCCCAGAAGGAGCTGGTTGAGGGCGAAGAGGCTGACCCTGACTACTTTGGCCGCGACACCGGCGATGCTTCCAAGGACGACAGCCGCAATCAGGACGACATCGGCGAGAATGAGCTGCTGGTGGTCTCCTTCGGCACCTCCTTCAACGACAGCCGAGTGAAGGATATCAAGGGCATCGAGGATGCGCTGCAGGCCGCTTATCCCGATTGGTCTGTCCGCCGCGCCTTCACCGCACAGATCATCATCAACCATGTTCAGGCCCGCGACGGCGAGAAGATCGACAACATGCAGCAGGCTCTGGACCGCGCTGTGGCCAACGGCGTGAAGAACCTGGTCGTCCAGCCCACCCACCTGATGCACGGTGCAGAGTACGACGAGATGATGGAGATGATCGACGAGTACAAGGACAAGTTCGAGAGCGTCGCCGTTGCTGAGCCCCTGCTGGGCGAGGTCGGTGCCGACGCTGCGGTCATCAACGCCGACAAGGAAGCTGTTGCCAAGGCCGTTACCGCTGCCGCTGTGAAGGATGCCGGTTTCGACAGCCTGGAGGCCGCCGCTGAGGAGAAGGTCGCCTTTGTCTTTATGGGCCACGGCACCTCCCACACCGCAAAGGTGAGCTACAGCCAGATGCAGACCGCCATGCAGACCCTGGGCTACAGCAACGTGTTCATCGGCACGGTGGAGGGTGAGCCCGAGGAGACCGCCTGCGAGAACGTCATCGAGGCTGTCAAGGCCGCCGGTTACACCAAGGTCATCCTGCGTCCCCTGATGGTCGTTGCCGGTGACCACGCCAACAACGATATGGCCGGTGCGGATGACGATTCCTGGCTGAGCCAGTTCCAGGCCTCCGGTGACTTCGCGTCCGTGGAGTGCCAGATCGCCGGTCTGGGTGAGATCGAGGACATCCAGCAGCGCTACATTGAGCACACCAAAGCCGCCATTGATTCCCTGAACGGCTAATATTCCGCATTCCAATGCCCGAAGGGAGAGATCTTTTCGGGCATTTTTTATGGAGAGCTTCCCCGCATGAGGAGAAACACTCCCATTTCAAATTCTGAATTTTTGAGGTATTTTGTTTATGCACTGCAAACAGCTTGTTTCCCTGTCCGTTGCTTCTCTGATGCTGGCCGCCGTCCTCACCGGTTGCGGCGGGGCTTCCTCTGCTGTCAGTTCGGAAGCCGCTTCTGCCGTGAGCGCTGCCGCATCCGAGCCTGCCGAAGCCGCCCTGCCGGACGGCGTGTACACGGCTGAGTTCGACACCGACAGCGGCATGTTCCACGCCAACGAAGCCTGCAATGGCATGGGCACCCTGACCGTGGAGAACGGGCAGATGACCTTCCATGTCAGTCTGGCCTCCAAGAAGATCGTCAACCTGTATGTTGGCATGGCCGCCGATGCCGAGGCCAACAAGGCAGACTGGCTGCTGCCCACCACCGACACCGTCACTTACTCCGACGGCACCTCGGAGGAGGTCTACGGCTATGATATCCCCGTGGCTGCTGTGGACCAGGACTTCCAGCTGGCACTCCTTGGAACCAAGGGCAAGTGGTATGACCACACCGTGAGCATCCGCAATGCACAGCCCAAGGTTGAGGAAGCCGCCGAGACCCCTGCAGACGGTGAATACAGCGTGAATGTGACCCTGGAGGGCGGCTCTGGCCGTGCCACGGTGGAAAGCCCTGCCGCCCTGACCGTGGCGGACGGCAAAATGACCGCTGTCATCCTGTGGAGCAGCCCCAATTATGATTACATGATCGTGGACGGCGAGAAGTATCTGCCCACCAACACCGAGGGCAACTCCACCTTTGAGATCCCTGTTTCTGCACTGGACACCCCGCTGGCTGTCACTGCCGATACCGTAGCCATGAGCACCCCCCATGAGATCGAGTATACGCTGACCTTTGCGCTGAACTGATGAAACTGACGAGACAACAATTCCTGCGCGTTCTGCCTGCTACAGTACTGGCCCTGTCGGGTTGCGCCGCCTCCGAGACAGCGCCCGCCAGCACAGAAGAACTGGTCTTTGACCATGCCTGCCCGCTGGATTACGCCACACAGTTTACTGCCGACTGCTATGAGGGCGGCTATACCATGCTGACCCTGACCGAATCGGGGGAGCAGTTCCTTGTGACCCCGGAGGATGCCGCTGCGGTGGAAGGCCTGCCCGAGAGCGTGACGGTGCTGCGTCAGCCTGTCCGGAACATCTACCTTGTCTCCACCTCGGTGATGGACCTGTTCCTCGCGCTGGATGGGCTGGACAGCGTGACCCTTTCCGGCACCCAGGCGGAGGGCTGGTATCTGGATGAGGCCAGAGCCGCCATGGAGGACGGGCGCATTGCCTATGCGGGCAAGTACAGCGCCCCGGACTATGAAAAGATCCTTGCGGCCAACTGCGGCCTTGCCATCGAGAACACCATGATCTACCACACCCCGGAGGTCAAGGAGCAGCTGGAACGGTTTGGCATCCCGGTGCTGGTGGAGCGCTCCAGCTATGAGAGCGGCCCGCTGGCCCGGCTGGAATGGCTCAAGTTCTGGGGCATCCTGCTGGGGAAAGAGGAGCTGGCGGAACAGGAATTTGCCCGGCAGGTGGAGCGCCTTGCACCACTGGCCGGGCAGGCTCCCACCGGCAAGCGCTGTGCCTTTTTCTCCATCACAGCCAACAACCTTGCCAATGTGCGCAAGGGCGGCGACTATGTGGCCCAGATGATCGAGATGGCGGGCGGTGATTATGTTTTTGCGGACCTGACCGACAACGGCAACAACCTTTCCACCATGAACCTGCCGCTGGAGGATTTTTACGCCGGTGCAAAGGATGCGGATGTGCTCCTTTACAACAGCACCATTGAGGGCATGGTGCATACCACGGAGGAACTGGTGGCAAAATGCCCCCTGCTGGCCGAGTTCAAGGCCGTGCAGAACGGCAGTGTCTGGTGCACCACCCAGAGCTTTTTCCAGCAGAGTACGGCGCTGGTCGATTTTGTGCTCGACCTGCACCGTGTCTTTACGGAGAACGACCCCGCCGACCTGCAATTTCTGAGGAAAGTAGAGTAACCTATGACCAGCAAAAAGCGCCTGATCTTCTCTTACGGCATCCTTGCCCTGCTGCTGGCGGTGCTGTTTGCCGCCAACCTGTTCTGGGGCAGTGTGTCCCTGACACCGGGGGCAGTGCTGGCGGCCCTGACCGGCCGCGGGCAGGACGCTCTGAGCGTGGGCATCATCACCCAGCTGCGCCTGCCCCGGGCCGTGATGGTGGTGCTGCTGGGGGCGGCGCTCTCGGCGGCAGGCTACCTGCTGCAGACCTTTTTTGCCAACCCCATTGCAGGGCCCTTTGTCATGGGCATTTCCAGCGGGGCCAAGCTGGCCGTGGCACTGGTCATGGTGGCTTTTCTGAACCATGGCCTGCTCACCAGCTCCCTTACCCTGATCACAGCCGCCTTTGCAGGGGCCATGGCCTCCATGGCCTTTGTGCTGGCGGTCTCCCGGCGGGTGCAGCGGATGAGCATCCTTGTTATCTGCGGTGTGATGATCGGCTACATCTGCTCGGCCGTCACGGAGTTTGTGGTGGCCTTTGCCCAGGACAGCAACATCGTCAACCTCCATAACTGGTCTCAGGGCAGCTTTTCCGGCATGACCTGGGGCAATGTGCGGGCGGCGGCGCTGGTGGTGCTGCCCGCTCTGGCGGCAGCGTTCTGCCTTTCCAAGCCCATGGCTGCCTACCAGATGGGGGAGGCCTACGCCCGGAGCGTGGGCATCAATGTCAAAGCCTTTTCCCGGCTGCTGGTGCTGCTTTCCAGCCTGCTGGCCGCCTGTGTCACGGCCTTTGCGGGGCCCATCTCCTTTGTGGGCATCGCGGTGCCCCATCTGGTCAAGCAGCTGTTCGGCAGCGCAAGGCCGCTGGTGGTACTGCCCGGGTGCTGCCTGGGCGGGGCGGCCTTCTGCCTGCTGTGCGACCTCATCGCCCGCAGTATGTTTGCCCCCACTGAGCTTTCGATCAGCGCCGTAACGGCAGTATTTGGTGCGCCGGTGGTCATCTGGCTGCTGGTGCGCCGGGGTCAGGAGGGTGTGCGATGAAATACCGCTGTGAAACGAAAGAACTGGCCATCGGCTATGGCAGCGCGCCCCTTGCTTCCGGCATCACGCTGGGGGCGGTGCCGGGGCAGATCCTGGCCCTCATCGGGCCAAACGGCGCGGGCAAATCCACCCTGCTCAAAACGCTGGCGGGCCAGCTGGCCCCTATGGGCGGGGCTGTCCTGCTGGATGGCCGCAGCCTGACCGATTACACCGGCACAGCCCGGGCCCGGAAGCTGGCCCTGATGCTGCCCCACACCCGCCGCACCGAGCTGACTTCCTGCTTTGAGTTTGCCGCCGCCGGGCGCATCCCCTATACCGGGCGGCTGGGTATCCTGTCCGATACCGACCGACAGGCCGTGCGGGACGCGCTGGAACTGGTGGGGGCTTCCCCTCTGGCAGACCGGGATTTCAACTGCATCAGCGACGGCCAGCGCCAGCGCGTTCTGCTGGCTCGTGCCATCTGCCAGCAGCCCGGAGTTCTGCTGCTGGACGAGCCGACCTCTTTTCTGGATGTCAAGGGCAAGATCGAGCTGCTGACCATCCTGCAGAAACTGGCCCATGAGCAGGGGCTGGCCGTGATCGTCAGCCTGCACGAGCTGGACATGGCGCAGAAGATCGCGGATGCGGTGGTCTGCGTGTTCCCGCACAGCGTTTCGGGGGTGCTGACCCCGAAGGAGGCCTTTGCCCCGGAGAACATCCGGGCGCTGTACAGCCTGACCAAGGAGCAGTACGAGGCCGTGTTCGGCCCGGAAAAGCCTGCCGGGCCAAAGTTTGAACATTACGTCCGCAGTGGGCAGAAGCTGCTCCGCTGCGGGTACACCACCGGCACCTGCGCGGCGCTGGGTGCGGCGGGGGCGGCAAGGCTGCTGCTGACCGGCCGTGCGCCCGAGACAGTCGGGCTGCGTACACCCAAAGGGCTTGTTGTGGAGGTTGCCCCGCAGCGCTGCCGCCTGACGGCGCAGGGGGCTGAATGCGCCATCGTCAAGGACGGCGGCGATGACATAGATGCCACGACCGGTCTGCCGGTGGTGGCGGAGGTCTCGCTGCTGCCGGATGCCCCCGGCACCGTTACGATTGACGGCGGG
>OIZS01000440.1_pt1 | contig 17882 bp, 14 predicted proteins | sample 1588641 | NCBI WGS metagenome assembly OIZS01 (sample SAMN03283240) | human gut metagenome | biome: human-associated habitat; material: feces | host: Homo sapiens | place: Peru | collected 2012
TCGTAGTTCATGTTCATCAGGTTGCGGATGGAGCTGACATCATCGGTGATGTTGGCATCGCCGTGGATGGTGTGCTTGATGGCGCTGCTTGCCACGGCAAAGTTGACCATATCCATAGCCTTGTAGTTGTGCAGCATGGCATAGATCAGACCGCTGGCAAAGGCATCGCCGCCGCCCACGCGGTCCAGAATATTAAAGGTGTAGAGCTTGCTCTCAAAGGTGTGGCCGTCGTACCACATAAAGGCCTTGAGGCTGTTCTCGCTGCCGCTGTGGGCATAGCGCACATGGCGGGCAATGCACTTGAGGTTGGGATAGCGGGCAATGAAATGCTGGAAGATCTCGTCCTGCTGCTCATAGCTGGGCTGCAGGGGTACGCCGTCCTTCCAGTCGCCCTTGCTGTGATCGTTGTCGTCCTTCCACAGGTGGTAGGGCTCAATGCCCAGCAAAACGTCAACGTAAGGCAGGCACTCGGTGCAGAAATCGCGGGCTTCCTCCCAGCTCCACAGGGTAGAGCGGAAGTTGCCGTCAAAGCTGACGGTCAGGCCCTTCTTTTTGGCCACTTTGAGCATATCGATGATGAGGCCGCGGCAGTTGGGGCCCAGTGCCGGGGTAATGCCGCTCAGGTGCAGCCAGTCGTAGCCGTCCAGCAGAGCGTCCAGATCGACCTGAGAGAAGTCATACTCGGTAATGGCACTGTGCTTGCGGTCATAAATGACCTTGGAAGCGCGGATGCCGTAGCCGGTCTCCAGATAATAAGTACCCAGCCGGTTGGAGGGGGTCTCGTTGGGCTCGGTCAGGATCATGGGGGTGCAATGCACATCGTTGGAGCGCAGCCAGCGCACCGCGCTCTTGCCCAGGCTGTTGTTGGGCACTACGCTGAAGAAGGTGCTGTCCACACCCAGGTTGGCCAGGGCCAGTGCAATGTTGGCCTCGCTGCCGCCGTAGCTGGCTTCAAAGCTGGATGCCATGCGGATCTTTTCGTAGTTCGGCGGGGTCAGACGGAGCATGATCTCGCCGCAGGTGATAAATTTCTGGCCGTTGGGCTCGCTGCCGAGGATGGGATTGTAATGTTCCATAACGCTCCTCCTAAAAAGTCGTTTCTGGGATCCATTTCATGTGAGAACACATTGTTGTATCCATTATACCGCACTGCGCACCGGATAGCAAGCAAATGCTGTTTCGGCCGAGAGAAAAAGAAAAAGAAATTTTGGTTGTTTTGACGAAAGAACCCCTCAGTCACCTGCGGTGACAGCCCCCCTAATAGTGGGGCCCTTGGCATTGCGTAAAGCCTTATGGTTTTGCCAAGGCCGCCCCTAGTAGGCAACAACGACGACCGCCGCCAGTGGCGGAAGCAGGGAGGAGTTGTTGGGGCAGCGGCCAGCAGGACGCAAGTGCAAAACTTTGCACGAAGCAGACGCTGGGTGCCGCAACCCGTACGGTGGCATCCCGCAGGGATGACGGTGGGGTTCACACCCCCGTCAGGTCAAAGCTGGGCGTATACTCTTCCTTTGCACTGCTCTTCTGCTGCATATAGCCAGAACTGAGGCCAAGATCCATGGCGTAGTTGACCACCCGGCGGTATTCGTAGGTGGTGATGCGCCGCCCGATGCCGTGGTCTGCCGCCTGATAGAAGGGGGTGTACTGGCTCATCACGCTGGGCAGGAAGCACCCGGGGTCGGCCTTGTTCCAAGCCGCCATCTGATCGAGCACGGCAAAGCTGTCGTCCACATGGCCGGGCAGGGCAAGGTGGCGCAGGATCACGCCCCGCTGCAGGATGCCCTCGCTGTCAAAAACAGGGTGCCCGGCCTGAGCTATCATGGCTTCAATGGCGGGCCTGGCCTGCGCAAAGTAGTCCGGCGCGGCGGAAAGCTCTGCCGAAAGGGCAGGAGAAACATATTTCAGGTCGGCCAGCCAGATGTCGATGAAACCGCGCCAGGCGTGCACGCTCTCCACGGTCTCGTAGCCGCCGGTGTTGCAGACGATGGGCAGATACAGCCCCTGGGCCCGGGCCAGGTCGAGGGCGGCGATGATCCAGGGCCGCCACTGTCCAGGCGTGACAAGGTTGATGTTGTGGGCTCCCTGCGCCTGCAGGTCCAGAAAGATCTCGGCCAGGCGCTCCACGGTGATCTCCCTGCCCAGCCCCTCGGCGCTGATGGGGTAGTTCTGGCAGAAGCAGCACTTGAGGGTGCAGCCGGAGAAGAACACCGTGCCGCTGCCCCGGGTGCCGCTGATGCAGGGCTCCTCCCAGAAGTGCAGGGCCGCGCGGGCCGCTTTCAGGGTGCGGCCCGCCCCGCAGAAGCCCGTCTGCCCGGCGGCCCGGTCGGCTTTGCACTGCCTGGGGCAGAGAGTACAGGCTTCCGGCACGGCAACAGAAATGGTTTTGGGCATAATATCCAAGTCCTTTGCAAAAGATTTGACAGAATTCCTTTCGTTTATTATACCATTTATGACATGGAATGTGGTATACTATGATAGAATATTATATATCATGCAAAAATACTACATATCAGACGGAGGATGTCATGCGCACCGAAAACGAGGAGATCCGGGATCATTTGAAATATCTCTCCCTGCTGGCACGGGATTACCCCTCGCAGGCAGCCGCTGCCAGTGAGATCATCAGCACCCAGGCCCTGCTCAAGCTGCCCAAGGGCACCGAACATTTTATGAGCGACCTGCACGGTGAAAACGAGGCCTTTGTCCACATCCTGAACTCGGCTTCGGGTGTCATCCGGGAAAAGGTGGATATCGTGCTGGGGGAGAGTGTGCCGGAGCAGACCCGTGCCGAGCTGGCAACGCTCATCTATTACCCCAACGAGAAGCTGCCCCAGCTCAAAGCTGGGTGCGCGGATGAAGAAGCGCTTGACCACTGGTACACAGAGACCCTGCTTCAGCTCATTGATATCTGCCGGTTGGTGTCCTCCAAGCATACCCGGCAGCATGTGCGCTCCTGCCTGCCGTCCAGCTGCGGGTATATTCTGGATGAGCTGCTCCATGCCCACTTTGAGGACCACGACAAGGACCTTTATTATGGGCAGATCGTGGGCAGCATCATCGAAAATGGCCGCGCCGACCGGTTTATCGTCCGGCTGTGTGAGCTCATCAAACGGCTGGCTGTGGACAAGCTGCACATCGTGGGGGATCTGTTTGACCGCGGCCCCCGGCCTGATATCATACTGGACCGGCTCATGCGCCACCACCATGTGGATATCCAGTGGGGCAACCATGACGTGGTCTGGATGGGTGCCGCCGCCGGAAGTCCCATCTGCGTCTGCACCGTGCTTAAAACAACACTGGCCTACCACAACCATGCCATGCTCGAGGACTGCTACGGCATCAACCTGCGGCACCTGCAGCGGATGGCCGAGCAGTTCTACGGAAATGACGACCTGACCCTCTGGATGCCCCACACCGACGCGGCGCGCGGCCCTTACACCGAGGGCATGCTCCACCGCTGTGCCGTGATGCACAAGGCCGTGACCATTCTGATGCTCAAGATGGAGTGCAAGGTCATCGACCGCAACCCGGATTTCAAGATGCAGGGTCGGGATTTCCTGCGGCACATTGATTGGGAAAAGGGAACAGTGACCCTGAACGGCCAGGCATACCCCCTGCGGGACACCAGCTTCCCCACCGTGGATCCGGCAGACCCCGCCGCCCTGAATGATGATGAGCGGCTGGTGCTCCGCAAGCTGGTGGAATCCTTCCGGCAGAGCGAGCGTTTGCAGCAGCATGTGGAATTTTTGTACGCCAAGGGCAGCGTTTACCACATCGAGAACGGCAACCTGCTCTACCACGGTGTGGTGCCCATGACCAAAAACGGCAGCTTTGCCGTGGAGCGGTTCGAGGGACACAACTACTCGGGCCGCGGCTTGATGGACTACTGTGACGAGCGGGCACGCCGCGGCTACTTTGCCCCCGAGGGCAGCGCTGCCCGGCGGAGCGGTCAGGACTTTTTGTGGTATCTGTGGTGCGGCAAGCTGTCGCCGTTGTTCGGCCGCAGCGCCATGACCACCTTTGAGCGGCTGTATATTGCCGACCCCGCAACCCACGAGGAAGTCAAGGACCCCTATTATACATGGTACAATGAAGAGGCTGCCTGCCGCCGCATCCTGGCGGAATTCGGCCTGCCCGGCACCAGCCACATCGTCAACGGCCATGTGCCGGTGCGGGAGAAGAGCGGCGAGAGCCCCATCAAGGGCGGGGGCCGTCTGGTCGTCATTGACGGCGGGTTCTGCCGCGCCTACCATGAAAAGACCGGCATTGCAGGGTATACGCTGGTGTACTCCAGCCGCACCATGTCCCTGCGGACCCATCAGCCCTTTGTCAGTGCCGAAAAGGCCGTGAACGAAAACATCGACATCGTGTCGCAGAAGAACATTCTGGAAACGGAGAACCACCGCATTCTGGTGGAAGAGACGGACGAGGGCGAGAACCTGCGGGAGCGGGTACACGACCTGAAGCAGCTGGTCAAGGCCTATCAGCTGGGCTGGATCAAGGAGACCTGCAGCGAGGATTGCGTCTGGTAAGGGGCGCTGATTGTAAAATTTTTGAAATTAGAAACAAAAATATCGAATATCTCCGCAGATTCTGGGCAAAACAGAAAATAATCGGGCAGAGGAAAAGGGGGCTTTGCTTTTTGCCCGAAGTTGTGTATAATAAGATAGCTGTATCGTGAGGGTGTGTGCCCAGCGGTGCGCGGAGAGATCAAGCAAGAACCCTGAGTGGCCCTGCCGCTGGCGGGCCTGCGACAAGGAGATTATAAAATTGGAAAAGTTTGTTATTACGGGCGGCAAGCCCCTGCATGGCGAAGTTACCATTTCCGGTGCAAAAAATGCGGCTGTGGGCATTCTGCCTGCCACCATTCTGGCGGCAGATGTCTGTGTGATCGAAAACCTGCCGGACATCAGTGATGTGGCAGTCAGCCTGAAGATCCTGAGCACCCTGGGTGCCAGCATCAAGATGCTGAACCGCAATACCTACGAGATCGACACCACCCACCTGAACAGCACCAACGTCCCGGACGATCTGTCCCGCCAGATGCGTGCCAGCTACTACTTCCTGGGTGCGCTGCTCTCCCGCTTTGGCAAGGCACAGGTGGCCATGCCCGGCGGCTGCAATCTGGGCCCCCGCCCCATCGACCAGCACCTCAAGGTGTTCAGCGCACTGGGTGCAGAGGACAGCGTGGACTACGGCATGATCACCGTGCGTGCCAAGGAACTGAACGGTGCCCATATCTTCTTTGATAAGGTCAGCGTAGGCGCTACCATGAACGGTATGCTCTCCGCTGTGATGGCACAGGGCCAGACCATTCTGGAAAACTGCGCCAAGGAGCCCCATGTTGTTGATCTGGCAAACTTCCTGAATATGTGCGGCGCGGATGTGCGCGGTGCCGGCACCGATGTGATCAAGGTGCGCGGCGTGGAAAAGATGCACGGCTGCACTTACAGCATCATCCCTGACCAGATCGAGGCGGGCAGCTACATGGTTGCCGCGGCTGCCACCGGCGGCGACGTTCTGATCAAAAATGTCACCCCCAAGCATCTGGAACCCATCACGGCAAAGCTCCGCCGTGCCGGTGTGGATGTGGAGGAATTCGATGATTCCGTCCGCGTCTCCCGCAAAGGCGATATCCTGCCGCTGAAGATCAACACCATGCCCCACCCGGGCTTCCCCACCGATATGCAGCCCCTGATGGGTGTGTTGCTCAGCGTGGCAAAGGGCACCTCCACCATCACCGAGAGCGTGTGGGATAACCGCTTCCGCTATGTGGACGAGCTGCGCAAGATGGGCGCAATGGTGCAGGTGGACGGTCAGGTGGCCGTGTTTGAGGGTGTGGACAAGCTGAACCCCGCCCCCCTGCGCGCTTCTGACCTGCGTGCCGGTGCGGCCATGGTCGTTGCTGCCCTGATGGCAGACGGTACCAGCGAGATCGAGGAGATCGGCCACATTGAGCGCGGCTACGAGAACATCGTGGAAAAGTTGCGCGGCCTGGGCGCTGAGATCAGCAAGGTGGAGCGGATGCCCGCCGCACTGGAATCGGCAATGTGATCATTCAGAACCTCTCAGTCTGTTTTGCAGAAGTTTTCCTGACAGGGAGCTTTTGTGAAGCCATGACGGAGAGGTTCGTTTCTTGAGGTTTGAAATGTCTGAATTCATCTCGTTATACTCTGGTTCCTCCGGCAACTGCAGCGTGGTGCGCACGGGGGAAAAGTACATCATCATCGATATGGGAAAGGGCGTGCGCACCACTTCGGCGGCACTCAAGGAGTTGGGCCTGAACATCAGCGATTGTGCGGGCATTCTGGTCACCCATGAGCACTCTGACCACGTCAAGGGGCTGGCTACCTTCCTCAAAAAGAATCCGCTGCCGGTATACGGCGCAGACGATACGCTGGATTTTCTGGATGCAAACGGTATCGTGCCCGCCAGCTGTGAGCTGCGCACCCTGTCCGGCGGGGAAGAGGATGTGGGAGATTTCGGCGTGACGATGTTCCCCACCAGCCACGACGTGCCCTGCGTGGGCTACCGCATCCACACCCCGGACAACAAGACCATGACCATTGCCACTGACCTGGGAGTCCTGACCCCGCCGGTACATCAGGCCCTGAGCGGCTGTGACCTGGTGGCATTGGAAAGCAACTACGACCTCCACATGCTCCGCAGCGGGCGGTATCCTTACTACCTGCGCTCCCGCATCGAGTCCAACCGGGGCCACCTCTCCAACGATGAGTGCTCGGCAAAACTGTTGGAGTTGATCCAGGAGGGATGCAAGAAGTTTGCCCTCTGCCATCTCTCGCAGGAGAATAACACCCCGGCACTTGCCTTGCAGACCATGTTCAACACCCTGGGCGCGGCAGGTGTCGTGCCGGAAAAGGACTGCATCGTGCAGGCCCAGCGCCGCAATGAGATCAGCCCCGCGCTTACGTTTTAAGAAAAAGGCCCTCTCCGTCAATGCTTCGCAAAGCGTGACAGAGAGGGTCGTTTTTTGTTGTTATGCCAGATCCGGCAGGATATCGGGCCAGAGGGCCTGCTCCTGCCGCAGGTCGGTGAAAACGCAGTCCAGATAGATCTTGTTTACAGCCGAGATGATGGTGCTGCGCAGGAGCTTGCGTGCATCATCAACATTCGGCTCCAGCTCGGAAAAGCTTTTGGTCAGGCCGAACACATAGGGCAGGTAATTTTCCAGCTCATCGCAAAAGGTATCATATGCCTGCGCGGAGGTATAATGCGCCTGCTGCATCTTGAACAGACTGTCGATGTTTTCCATGGACAGGACATTTTTAGAAACTACAATGTAGATCAGGCAGGCCAGCTGATCCCGGGTATACTTCTTTTTGATGGGGTGGCTGATGATCCCTTTCTTAACGTAGTTGCTCACCATGGAAGCGGTGAGCTCCACCCCCTGAAATGTGCGGAAACACCCGTTGACAAACTGTACACTCTGATCCAGATAAAGCCCTACGGTGGGGAGTTCTGCATACCGGGGCAGGGCAAACCCTGCGGCGCAGGCCGCAACGCGGCGGTTTGATTCTAATTTCATGCGGACAGTATACCATGTTTTGGAAATGCGGTCAACAGGAAATTAAAAACTTTTGAAATAATTCAAGAAAACAGTTGACAGGTTTTTGAAAAACTGATATAGTGATTCAAACAACAGGAAAAACTGCGGCATCCTCTGCCGCCGGAATGGAGATAAATGCTTATGAACACCAAGATTGTTGTGGATTCCTCCGCCAGCCTGTACACCTTGCAGGGCGTGGATTTTGAATGCGTTCCCCTGAAGATCATCACCGACGATGCCGAATATCTGGACAACGGCACAATGGATGCCTTGGGCATGGCCCAGACCCTGCGCACCTATAAGGGCAAGACCTCGACCTCCTGCCCCAACGTCAGCGACTGGCTGGCCGCCTACGAGGGAGCCGACGAGGTGTATGCCGTCACCATCACGGGCACTCTGTCCGGCAGCTACAATGCCGCCCAGCTGGCCGCCGAGGAATACCAGCAGGAAAACCCCGGCAAGCGGGTGTTCGTGCTGGACAGCCTTTCCACCGGCCCGGAGCAGCGCCTGCTGGCCGAGCATCTGCGGGATCTGCTGGCTGAGGGGAAGGAGTTTGACGAGATCTGTGAAGAGATGCTCCGCTACCACAAGCACACCCATCTGCTCTTTTCGCTGGAGTCGCTGGCCAATCTGGCCCGCAATGGCCGCGTGAAGCCTGCTGTTGCTGCTGTGGCGCGGATGCTGGGCATCCGGGTCATCGGACAGGCAAGTGAGGCCGGGGAGCTGGATGTTCTCTGCAAGACCCGTGGTGAGCATGGTGCGCTGGAGCGCATCGTGCTGGAACTCAAGGAGCACGGCTACACCAACGGCAGGCTCCATATCTCTCACTGCGGCAATCCCGCCGCCGCCGAGCGCCTGAAGCACATGGTAAAGGCTGTGTTTGATGGAGCAAAGGTGGACATCAGCGAATGCGGCGGTCTGTGCAGCTATTATGCAGAGCTGGGCGGCTTGCTGGTTGGTTATGAGGACGCGGAAGCATAAGCGGACAACCCTCGGAAAAAATTCTGCCCACGATTGAATAGGCGCTCATAGCGGGGAAAGCCGTTGTGGGCGCTTTTTTGTTTGCAAAATCTTCCGCTCTGCGCTATACTAACAGCATCAAAAATCGCCGTGGGCGGCGGGGGAGGGATACCACATGTTCAGATTGCCTATCGTCAAGTTTTTCAACCGCATCTTCAACCGTGTCACGATCACAGTGGTGCTGGTGGCTTTACAGGTGCTCTGGCTGCTCTGGGCGTTCTGGTCCTTCACGGCGGGGCGGGTCTGGCTGAACGGTGCCCTGAAGGTGCTGAGCATCCTGATCGTGCTGTATCTGGTGCGCAAGGATGAAAACAGTGCTTATAAGATCGGCTGGATCGTTCTGATCGGCCTTCTGCCCCTGCTGGGCGGCGCGCTTTATCTGGCCTTTGGCAACAAGGCCCCCGCCAAGTATCTGCGGGAGCGGATGCAGAAGGTGGAACAGGCCCATCAGACCGAGCTTGCCCAGCCCGAGGGCCAGACCGATGCGCTGGATATCTCCAGCCGGAACCTGAGCCGCTATGTGGCAAAGTTCGGGCCGTATCCGGCCTGGAGGGATACCGCTGCTCACTACTTTTCCTGCGGGGAGGAAATGTATCCCCAGCTGCTGGCGGATCTGGAAAAGGCGGAAAAGTTCATCTTTCTGGAATTTTTTATCCTCCGTTCCGGCAAAATGTGGGACGGTGTGGAGCAGATCCTCCGCCGCAAGGCCGCTCAGGGCGTGGATGTGCGGCTGATCTACGATGATTTTGGCAGCCTGCTGGGCCTGCCCAGTGATTTTGTCATCCGCATGGAGAAGGCGCATATCCGCTGCATCCCTTTCAACCCGGTGGTGCCGCTGGTCTCGCTGGTGATGAATCACCGCGACCACCGCAAGATCGTGGTGGTTGATGGCAATGTGGCCTACACCGGCGGCGTGAATCTGGCAGATGAGTATATCAATGCCAAGCAGCGCTTCGGCTACTGGAAGGATGCGGCCATCCGGTTGGAAGGAGCCGCTGTCTGGAACTTTACCGTGATGTTCCTCAATGTATGGAACGCCTTCCGCCCGCAGGAGACCGATTACACCGCCTTTGCGCCCACCCGCCTGCCCGCAGTGCAGGATGGCGTGGTGCAGCCCTACGCGGACAGCCCGCTGGATGAGGAACCGCTGGCCGAGACGGTCTATCTGGACATCCTCTCTCAGGCCCAGAGATATGTTTATATCTACACGCCCTACCTGGCTGTGGGCGAGGAGATGCTGGATGCTCTGAAAAGTGCGGCCAAGCGCGGGGTGGATGTGCGGCTCATCCTGCCCGGGATCCCGGATAAGAAGCTGGTGTTCCGGCTCAGCCGCTCCTACTATCTGCCCCTGCTCAGGGCGGGCGTACGCATTTATGAATTCACGCCCGGTTTCCTCCACGCCAAGTGCTATGTCAGCGATGACCGTGTCGCCGTGGTGGGCAGCATCAATATGGATTACCGGAGCCTGTTTCTCCATTTTGAGTGCGGAACACTGCTCTTCCATAACAGCCAGATCGCCGCACTGCGGAAGGATGTGGAGCGCACCCTGCCGCAGTGCCGGGAGATCATGCGGTCCGACTGCCGCACCAATCTGCCGGGCACAGCACTGGACAGCGTGCTGCGGCTGCTGAGCCCGTTGATGTAAGCGGCTGCGCGCAGCACGCGGGGAGCTTTTCCACGCAAGTGAAACGGGCCATTCCATCGCCCGCCCTATTGCCTGCGGCAACAGGGTCCCACCCCAGCGGACACTTGCTTTGGAAAACTCCCGTTGGCTGCGTAATCTTACGCTCTTCTGGACATACTATGGGGCAAAGGCCCAACGGGCCGTGTGGAAAGGGAGCGTATCTATGAATCAGAACCATCGGGCTCTTTGGAGCTGTGCCATGGCGGCGGCGCTGCTGCTGACCGCCTGCGGCAAAACGAACGCCGGGTCGGGCAGCTCCGGCAGCATGAGCGGAAGCAGTGGCACATCCTCCGCACAGACCCAGACAGCGGCATGGAAAACCGGTCTGGGTGTGGTGACAGAGGCCACCGATCAGGACAGGGCAGGGAAAATTGAACTGGCAGCGGCCGCTGTCCTGCTGGATGGCGAGGGGAAACTGGAGAGTGTTCTGCTGGACGAGCTGGAAGTGTCTGTTTCGGCGGACAGCACCGGCCATGTGACCCTGCCCACCGACTGGCGCACCAAGCGTCAGAAGGGGGACGATTACCCGCTGGCCGAGGTCTCTTCCCTGAAAAAGGGATGGGCGGAACAGGTGGATGCCTTTGCCAATTACCTGATCGGCATGACCCCGGAACAGGTCTCCATGCTCAAAGTGGATAAGGATGGTAAGGCCACGGATGCCGACCTGCTGAGCGGTTGCACCATTGCTGTGGATCGCTACCGGGATGCCGTGACCCGGGCCTGCGCCAATGCCAGGGCACTGGGTGCCGCCAAGGGCGACAGGGCCGCGCTGGGCATCGAAGCGGTGAACGGGACTTCGGACATCACCGCCACCGATGACAAGGATGTGAATGCGCAGGTGGATGTGAGCATCGTGGCACTGACCACCGATGCGGACCGCCGTGTGACCAGCGCCATTGCGGATATGGCTGAGCCGGCCCTGACGGTGGTGTCGGACGGCGGTGTGACAGCCCCGGACCTCGTCAAGACCAAGCTGGAGTTGGGCGAGGACTATGGGATGCGCGGCGCATCGGCGCTGGGCAAGGAGTGGTACGAGCACAGCGAGGGCTTCTGCGATGCCCTCAAGGGCAAGACCCGCACCGAGATCGCTGGGCTTTCCGGCGGCGATGCCGACCTGAAGGCTCTGTGTACCATTGACATCACCGATCTGCAAAAGGCGGCGCTGGATGCCCTGAGCTGAGGAGGAAGCCCGTTCAGTCCTGTAATCGCACACCGGCTCTCCCGGATAGGGGGGCGGTGGCATTCCGCTGCGTTTTCAGAGAGAAACCCTCTCGCCGCGTCTGGCAGCTGCCGACGCGGCGTTTTTGTTTTGTCAAAATGACCGCTTTGCCGTGGTAAAGCAGTAAAGATTTGAGCAAACTGCGAAAAATCAGTTTTCCCCCTTGCCAAATGGCAGAAAACGCGCTATTCTATAACCACAGTTTAGCAATTTAGCATGGTAAAGCAATAAAACGAAGCTGCTTGCCACTGAGGGAGGAACCGTATATGAAACGTCTTGTATCCGCATTTCTGGCCGGTGCCATGGCACTGAGCCTTGCCGCCTGCGGCGGTGCCGCTTCCACTTCCACTGCCGCATCTGCTTCGGCCTCTGCTTCCGGCAGTGCTGCCGCATCCCAGTCTGCAGGCAGCGACCTGGATTACATCAAGGGCAAGGGCAAGCTGGTCATTGGCTACACTGTTTACGAGCCCATGAACTACACTGATGCCGATGGCAACTTCACCGGTTTTGATACCGAGCTGGCCACTGCTGTCTGCGAAAAGCTGGGCGTGGAGCCGGAGTTTGTGGAGATCAACTGGGATACCAAGGTCGTGGAGCTGGATGCCAAGAGCATCGACTGCATCTGGAACGGCATGACCCTGACCGATGACATCATGCAGAACACCGCTACCACCAAGGCTTATGCAAAGAATGCACAGGTGGTCGTTGTGAAAGATGGCACCGATTATACCTCTACCGCTGACCTGGTGGGTAAGACCGTGGTTGCCGAGGCTGGTTCCGCCGGTGAGGCCGCCATTGAGGGAGACGAGAACCTGGCACAGGCTGATTACGTTTCCAAGAGCGTTCAGACCGACTGCCTGATGGAAGTTGCCGCAGGCACTGCCGATGCCGCTGTACTTGACCTGACCCTGGCCAACGCCATGATCGGTGAGGGCACTGACTATGCCGACCTGAAGATCGTGGACGAGCTGAACGCCGAGGAGTACGGCGTGGCATTCCGCAAGGGCAGTGATGCTGCCGCCGCTGTGGATGAGGCCTTTGATGCACTGAAGGCCGATGGCACCATGCAGGCACTGGCCGATCAGTACGATCTGGCACTGGCTGACTGAATTTGTTGAAAAACTCCTTCCGTCATCGCTATGCGATGCAACCTCCCTCGGTGAGGGAGGCTTTTTGCTGCTGATGCGTGAAAGGCTCCTAAGCAGAGGGGACTTTCACCGGCTGTGATGGAAGGGGAATATGGATTCTGAATAAAAAAGGTGTGTTTTTGTGTCTGTGATTCTTATGCGCCTGTCCGGCGCGTTCCTGCTCAATTGTGAGCTCTTTGCCCTGACACTGCTGTTTGCACTGCCGCTGGGGCTGGTGGTCTCGTTTGGCTCCATGAGCCGCTGCAAGCCGCTGGCCGGGCTGGTCAAGACCTTTGTCTGGATCATCCGCGGCACCCCGCTGATGCTGCAGATCATTGTGATCTATCTGGGCCCCGGCCTGCTGGGCATGAACAACCCCTGGCCCTCCGGTTCCGGCGGACGGATGGTGGCGGCGGTGGTGGCTTTTGCCATCAACTATGCCTGCTATTTTTCTGAGATCTACCGCGGCGGCATTGAAGCGGTGCCCAAGGGGCAGACTGAGGCCGGGCAGGTGCTTGGCATGACCAAAACACAGATTTTTTTCAAGGTGACCCTGCTTCAGGTCGTCAAGCGCATCCTGCCCCCCATGGGCAACGAGATCATCACGCTGGTCAAGGATACCTCGCTGGCAAACACCATTGCCAACAAGGAAATCATTATGATGGCCAAGGAGTACAGCGCAAAGGGCCTGATCTGGCCGCTGTTCTCCACCGCGCTCTTCTTCCTGGTGTTTGTGGGCGCACTGACCATCCTGTTCAACTGGGCTGAAAAAAAGCTCGATTATTTCCGCTGCTAAGGAGGCAGATAGATTATGGCGTTGCTCGAAGCTTCCGGTATCGGGAAAAATTTTGGCGAGACCCATGTGTTGAAGGACATCTCCCTGGATCTGGAGCAGGGTGAAGCGCTGGCGATCATCGGCTCGTCCGGTTCCGGCAAAACAACTCTGCTGCGCTGCCTGAACTTTCTGGAACGGCCTGACACGGGTGTTATCAAGGTGAACGGCGAGACCATGTGGGATGCCGCCGACCCTGCCACCCAGAAGGAAAGCGAGATCCGTAAAAAGCGGCTCCATTTTGGTCTGGTGTTCCAGAACTTCAACCTGTTCCCGCAGTACACGGCTTTACAGAACGTGATGCTGGCAGGGGAGCTGCTGGCAAAGGAACGCCCGGAGTATCAGGCGAATAAAAAGGCCATCCACGCAGAACTGGAACAGCAGGCAAGAGAACTGTTGGCGCAGATGGGCCTTTCGGAGCGGGCCGGCCACTACCCGCATCAGCTCTCCGGCGGCCAGCAGCAGCGTGTGGCCATTGCCCGCGCGCTGGCGCTTCACCCGGATATCCTCTGCTTTGATGAGCCCACCAGCGCCCTTGACCCGGAGCTGACCGGCGAGGTGCTGAAGGTCCTGCGTGATCTTGCTGACCGCAAGACCACGATGATTATTGTCACCCATGAGATGCACTTTGCCCGCGATGTGGCCGACCGCATCCTGTTCATGGATGGCGGCGTGGTCGTGGAAGAAGGCCCGGCCAAACAGCTCATCGACCACCCCCGGGAGGAGCGTACCAGACAGTTCCTCGCACATTATTCAGAATGACCCGAACCGCCCCGGAATGCAGAGATGCGCGCCGGGGCGGTTTTGCTGTACAGAGCGGGTTTGGACTGCATAACTACATTGCATTTTGTGAACAGAAATCTGAAACTTTTTCACATCTGCGAAAAAATAACCTTTATGCAAAAACCAGTGATAATCATTTTGGATTTTGTGCTATAATTGAAACACGAATCAGACCCATTCCCAATTTGAGGAGGCTTAACAAAAAATGAAGTTGAAATATGCATTCCAACGTGGTGTTGCATCAGCACTGATCGCAGGGGTTGTCCTTACGGCGGGTCTGCCCGCACTGGCTGCCAGCGGCACAGAGGCTGCGGAAACCGAAAGTGCGGCAGTGGTTCAGGTGGCTTCCTCTTCGGATGAGGGGGCTGCTCAGGACGAATATGGTGTGTCGGCTGCTATGGACATCACGGAGGATGATACGCCGCTGAGCATTCCGGATGAGGAGACCCCGCCTTCGGGCAATGCCGGAACGGGTTTCTGGAGCACTCTGTTCCAGCTGCTGAAGTATCTGGCCGGGAAGCACTGAAAAATTTGAAAAAACCTCTTGAAAATTCATCGCAACCTGATATAATACCCACATGAACAAAAACGTCCTGCCCATTGCGCGGCAGGGCGTTTTTGTCGGAAAAAATTCGTGTGATAAGGTCTGTGATGCTTTCCCAAGGAGGAACGTGCGTATGACGAAAGATATGACGCAGGGCAGCCCGCTCAAGCTGATCCTTGCCTTTGCGGTGCCGCTGATGCTGGGCAGCCTGTTCCAGCAGTTCTATAATCTGGCGGATACCATCATTGTGGGCCGCTTTGTGGGCGTGGAAGCCCTGGCGGCAGTCGGCAGTGTGGGCGGTCTGAACTATCTGGTGCTGGGCTTTGTCAATGGCATTGCCTGCGGTTTTTCCATCCCCGTCTCATGGACATTCGGGGCGAAAGACTATGTGGAGATGCGCCGCTACACCGCCAATGCCGTCTGGCTGAGTGTCTTTTTTGCCGCAGTGCTTACCGTGGTCACAGTGGCCATGACCCGTTCCATTCTGGTCTGGACCAATACCCCGGACAACATCATTGATCTGGCGGACATCTACATCCGCACCATCTTTATCGGCATTCCATTTACCCTGCTGTATAACATGACCAGCGCCCTGATGCGCGCTCTGGGCGACAGCAAGCGGCCCCTGTACTTCCTGCTGGTGGCAAGCTTTCTGAACATCGGGCTGGACTTGCTCTGTATCATTACCTTCAAGATGGGTGTGTTCGGTGCAGCATTCGCCACCGTGTTCAGCCAGGCAGTAGCCGGTCTGGGCAGCCTGTGGTACATCCTCAAGCATTATAATGAGCTGCGCTGGAACAAAGAAGAAAGCCGCCTGAGCAGACAGCACTGTGTCAAGCTGTGCGGCATGGGCATCCCCATGGGTCTGCAGTGCAGCATCACAGCCATCGGTTCCGTTGTGCTGCAGGGTGCTGTCAATGGTCTGGGCAGTGACATCGTGGCAGCACAGACTGCAGGCGGCAAGGCGGCACAGTTCCTGTCTGTCCCGCTGGAGAGTATTGGCACGGCCATGACCACCTACGCCAGCCAGAACATGGGTGCCCACGACCTGAACCGTGTGAACAAGGGCGTGAACACTGCCCTGGGCATCGGCTGCGTGTACAGTGTGGCATCCTTCCTGATCCTGCGCGTGCTGGATAAGGCATTGATCGGCCTGTTCCTTGAGAGCAGCCAGACCGAGATCATGGCCAACGCCCAGAGCTTCATCTTCTGGAACAGCGTGTTCTATATCCCGCTGGCGGTCCTTATCATTTACCGCTACACCATTCAGGGTCTGGGTTATTCCAGCCTGGCCATGTTTGCCGGTGTGGCAGAGATGATCGCCCGTGCTCTGGTGGGTTTCCTGTTCGTGCCGCTGTGGGGCTATTTTGCCGCCTGCATTGCAAACCCGGTGGCCTGGTTCTTTGCCTGCTTCTTCCTGATCCCTGCATATATCGTTGTGTTCCGGAAGCTGAAACAGGAAAAAGCAAGACCGCACGCAAACTTGTAAAAATTGAGCCGCTCTTTTGCGAAACCGCAGAAGGGCGGCTCTTTTGTTGCCTAGTAGGGGAGGCCTTGGCAAAGAGGGAAAGTCTCACGCAACGCCAAAGCTGAGAGGCTGTACAGAGCAGGGCCTGCCCGATTCCTTTACAAATAACACCAAAACGATTATACTATAAATAATTATGTCACAAGGGGGTGAGGAGCATGGAGCTGGAACAGATCGAGGGAACGGTGGAGGACATCATCTACGAGAACCCGGATAACGGCTACACGGTGTTTGAAATTTCCGGCGGCGGCACGGTCACCGTGGTGTGCGGGATCGTAGGCGAGCTCCATGCGGGCGAGAGCGTGGTCTGCCGCGGTAAATATGAGAACCACGCCACCTATGGCCGCCAGTTCCACGCCCAGGAGTGCGAGACCGATATGCCGAAGGATCTGGAAGCGGTATACGCCTTTCTTGCCAGCGGCTCCCTGCCTTACATTGGGGCGCGCACGGCCAATAAGATCATCGACCAATTCGGCGCGGCGGCGCTGGAGGTGATCGCCAACGACCCCGCCCAGCTCACCCTGATCCCCGGCATCTCGGCGGACAAAGCTGACCGCATCCAGCAGGAGTTCAAGCGGATGTTCGGAATGCGGGAACTGATCGCCTATCTGGCTCAGTTCGAGATCAGCCCCCGCCGCGCCATGGAGGTGTTCCGCGTCTTTGGCCCCAGTGCCATGCAGGCCATCTCCCAGAACCCTTATCTGCTCTGTGGGGAACCCCTGCAGCTGGATTTCCGCCATGCCGACAGCATTGCACAGTATTACCACATGGAAGGGGACTGCACCCAGCGGCTGGAAGCAGCGCTTCTGCGCACCCTGCGCCACAACGCGGGCAACGGCCACACCTGCCTGCCCCGTGCGCAGCTGCTGGACACGGCATCCCACTTCATCCAGCAGCCGCCCGAAAAGCTGGCCCGTGCGCTGGACCACTGCATTGAGACCGGGCAGCTTGGCGTAAAGATGCTGGAGGCGGTGCCGTATATCTATCTGCCTGACCTGCTGGAAGCAGAACAGGCCATTGCCGACCGGCTGGCCCTGCTGGCAAAGCGGGAAAAGCAGACGGTGCGGGATCTTGATAAAAATATCCAGGTGCTGGAGCTGACCCAGGGGTTTGCCTATGCGCCCCTGCAGCGGGAAGCCATCCGCAAGGCCATGACCGAAAACTGCCTTGTGCTGACCGGCGGCCCCGGCACCGGTAAGACCACTACGGTCAACGCCATCCTGCAGCTGCTGGAGCATCAGGCCGACCGGGTGGCGCTTTGTGCTCCCACGGGCCGTGCGGCCAAACGGCTGAGTGAACTGACCGGCCGCAAGGCCTCTACCATCCACCGCCTGCTGGAGGTGGACTACTCCGGCGGTGTGGTCAGCTTTATCCACAATGACAAGAACCTGCTCAAATGCGATGTGGTCATTCTGGATGAGATGAGTATGGTGGATGTGAAGCTGTTCCAGGCGCTCATTGCAGCCCTGCGGTACAGCTGCCGCATTATTATGGTGGGCGATGCCGACCAGCTGCCCAGCGTGGGGCCCGGCAACATTCTGGGCGAGGTCATCCGCTCCGGGCTGGTGCCCACCGTCTGCC
>OIZS01000441.1_pt1 | contig 17880 bp, 11 predicted proteins | sample 1588641 | NCBI WGS metagenome assembly OIZS01 (sample SAMN03283240) | human gut metagenome | biome: human-associated habitat; material: feces | host: Homo sapiens | place: Peru | collected 2012
GTTGCGCATCTCTACAATCTCGTCAATCACGGCAGCATACTTCTCGCGTGCTGTCTTGTAAACGCGGTCGTCAAGGTCTTGATAAGTTGCAGGCTTTAACTGCAAATCCTTAAATGAAATATAAGTAAGCGATTCCTTTAACACGGCCGGGCTTTGCTTAAAGTAGGCGCTAGCAACTTTGAGAGCTTTCGCTTCATCAGTGAGCTCACTACCTGTCTGTTCGTATAACTTAACAAACAGCTGGGCAAGTTCTGGATTTTGTTTTAAGAATTTGCCATTAAACACGAGTAAGCAGCAGATGGAGTTAGGCCATAGTTCCGCAGAAGTATAAAGCACATGCCCTAAATCTAAGACTTTAGCCACGGCCCCAAATGGTTCGGCGACGCAGTAAGCGGCAATTTGTCCTGAGGCTAAAGCTGAGGGCATTTCCGCTGGTGCAAGTTCAGTAATTTGGATATCGTCTTTAGTGAGCCCCGCCTTTTTCAAAACTTCTAGCAACAACAGATAATGTGAAGATTGACGGTGGGGAATGGCAATGGTTTTACCCTTTAAATCAGCAGCTGACTTGATATCCTTTGAGGCGATAAAAACATTGCCATCACGGTGTCCTGAAGCGGCTGCACTAAGGTCTAAGCCTTGTTCGCGCGCTTTCATGGCAAGTTCTGCTAAAACCGGAGCCGCGTCAACGTGACCGGTGTTTAAGGCATCAAGTAATTCAGGCCATGAACCATAACGGACTAATTCAATTTTAAGCCCGTGTTTAGCAGCAAGTTCCTGTTCTTGGGCTAGCGCTAAAATCGGTAGGGCGTGAGTAATTGGCAGGTATGCAATCTTGATGGTTTTTAGATTTTTAGTTGCTTCTTGGGAGGAAGTAGCTTTTGGGGCTACTTCTTGTGCCTTAACCGCGCCACTTGCTTGGTTTTCAGCGCCTCCACAGCCGTTAAGGCCGAGGCAAAAAGTGAGCCCTACCAAAGAGTAGAGACTTAATTTAGTAAGTTTTTGCGGGTAAGTTTTGGTGGTGGCGAGTAACTTAGTAAAATTGATATTCATATGTAAAAATCCTTTTTTTAGGCCCTTGGGACTTTTTTAAGTCGACAAGGGTTTAAGACGAAAGCTCAAGGCTAACGCCTTAAAAATACGAGAGACCAAAAATTAAGGAGTTATGCTAACTCTGAAGTTCTTGTTTAGGCTTGAGCTTCGGCGTGGGTTGGGGCCCAACCTAAAGCGACCCGTTTAGCTTTAAGGTCGCTAATGATGAGGTTAGCTAGCTCTTCTGGGGAAACGTTTACGTTCATGCTTGAACCTAAAAGCTCCTTAGTGCCGTGTTTTAAAAATTCAATCACATTCTTCGAACCAAAGATTGGCGCTTCAACGCAGTGATAGGAGTTAATCCCCATGAGTCTAAAACCTAAAGCGGCGTTAATCCCTTTTTCGTTACCCCATTCAGGAGAAGCGAACGCAAATGGCATGTCTTTTAAATCTTGACCAAAATATTTAGCCAACGCTCCAAAAATGGTAGAAGAACGGGCGTTATCGATACATTCGCCGACATGCCAAACTGGTGGTAAATCGGGCTTTAAAAACTGAGCTAAAGTGTCACCGGCTTTAGTAAAGGCGTCACGGCTACAGTAACCTAATTTCATGAGCGGGAATGAGGCGCAGCCGTTCGATAAAACTAGAACATTGTTTTTAATTAAGATGTCCGTTACCACTTGAGTTGGCTGTTCGTAAACCACACGGGTATTACTGCAACCAACCATATTTACAATCCCTAAAATGCGTCCATCTTTGAGGGCTTGAGCAACAGGGGCAATACTGCCAAATCTCTTAGCGATATACTCTAATGAAAAACCTACTTCAGCTTCAATTTCGTACGGTGGAATGTGGACCGGAATCCCACGACGTCTAGTAAAAGCTTCAATCCCCATGTTGACGATGCGCCGCGCTAAAGCTTGGGTTTCACCAATATTGGCGTGGTGATGGTCGTATTCACAGCGGATGGCGCCAGGTAAACGCGCAGATTCACTCGTGGTTACCACAGTGGTCTTAAAGCAATCGGCTACATCCATGATAGCTGGGAATACGTCCTGCACGTCGGCTACCCATAAATCAAGCGCCCCGGTGGCGAGTACTAATTCCGCTGAAACGGCATTAGAAAGCGGGATGACCCCACCATAGCGGTACATCGCCGCTAAACCAGAGCAGCAAATGCCGTAGAAACGAATGCCTTTAGCCCCAGCAGCTTTAGCCCGAGCGATAAATTCCTCTGATTGACCGGCTTCGACAATGGCACTTACTAGGGTTGGCAGGTGTCCATGCACGGCAATATTGACGTAACCTTCTTTAATAGCCCCAATGTTGACCTTTGAGGTCACGCGGTCACCTACGCCAAAGAGGCAATCGGTGGCGATAGAGGCGGCTACTACCCCCGTAAAGACAAACGCTAAACCACAACGCAAAAATTGCTGCATGATGCTGCGCCAATCACCATCGACCCCGCAACCACTCTTATGCATAGCTTCAAAGACTTCGTGGTAGGCGCTGATAGGGATAATATCGAGCGCTTCCCAGCATTTACGGCGTTCTTCTGGGGCTAAAGCTTCAATTGTGCTATGGGAAGCGGGTTCTGGACGCCCCAAATCTTCTAACAATACATCGGCTACGGCAATGGCAAGTTCATTGACACTCTTACCTTCAAGGCTAATCCCAAAAGCTTGGGCGACAGTTTTAACTTTATCAACTCCAATAATTGGTAATTTTAGTTTACCTTGAGCCGCCCATTTTAAAGAAAGCACTACTTCGCGGGCATGCATGCCGTGCTGAGAAGCTCCAGCAGCGCCGGCGCGGAGTAAATTACGAGCTACAATTAGATCGGCATCAGCGCCACAAGTGCCACGTGGACTCTTAGGGGTGACGCGACATGGGCCCATGCTACAAATACGGCAACAAACCCCGGCTAACCCAAAAGAGCAGTGTGGCTTTTGGGCGTCGAATCTATCAAATGGGGTCTGAACTTTAATGTCTTCCGCATGAATGATAAGTTCTTTTACCGCCGGGTCTGGTGTTTGGGCTAACACTTGTTCTTTAGACGGGAATGTTTTACGGTATTCGGCTACCGCTTTGGTGTAATCCTTGATAAAAGCTTGTGGATCATCGGCTTCATCGTCGTTGTGAGATGATTTAACGATAACCTTAGGAATCCCGTGGACATCAAAACCTATGATATTACGGTGAGAATGAAAATGCTCAAGCGCATGGTCATGGGTATGAGTGTGGTCATCATGGCGATGATCGTGATAAGCCAAAGATTCAGAGCCTGGCGCTTGATTTACTGCTTGGGCCTGAGATAAATGTTCATGAGCTGATTCATGAGATGCATCATGGTGAGAATCATGATGAGAATCATGATGGGTATGAGGTACAAAGGAAGATGGTAATTCATGTTCGTATTTCGCGGTCATGATGGGGTTCCTATTTAGGGTGTATATGCTAAAGGCTTATATTTTTACTAATAATTTAGGCTTATGTTTTAAGGGAAAATTAAATCATAGCTTTTTGATATGATTTAAATCATACTCCTAAAGTATGATTTAGCAAGAACTTTTATAAATTTTTTTTGCGAGGGTGGGAAAATTTGGGGATAAGTGCGCCAAGAGCGCACTCTTAGCGTACGAAATAGAGCTGTTAAACGCCCAAAATGGAACTTTATCGCGCTTAATGGTCTAAAGTTTAATAGTTCTAGCTAAGACTTAGTGCAAGAATTGAGGCTTAATGAAGGAGCGGATGTTGTATAATAAAGGCAGGAACATTAGGCTTTACGTTTTAAATTAACTTTGAAGAAAGTTTAAAACCAAGTCTCAACCTTGGTTTAAAAATTGGAGACTTAAACTTAATAACCTAGATCATGGTAGTTCATGACCCATACCTATAGTGGTCACCTAAAACACATAGGCACCCTAACAACATTAGAGCAAAGCACGCTGTGATAACGGAGTACAAAATGCAAATGCGCGGATTTTTAAAATATGTAGTAGCTACTGCCTTTGGTTTGGCTTTAGTCTCTGGGGCGCAAGCTGGGGATGCAGACACCTTAAAAGCAAGCATCTTCAAGCTTAAAGGTTTTAAAGCTGACTACACCCAAAAAGTGGTATCTGCTCAAGGCAAAGTTCTGCAAACCGGTAGTGGTTCGATTGAAATGTTGCGTCCAAACCTTTTTCGGATGGAGGTAGTGGAACCCGGGGAAGCTTTATTATTAGCTGATGGCAGTAATGTTTACAACTACGATGAAATGTTGGAACAAGTAACTATCTACCGCCAAGAAAATGCGGTAGGAGATTCTCCATTTATGCTTTTAGTATCTGAAGACCAGGCACTTTGGGCTAGTTACAACATTAAAATGGTGGCTCCTAATAGTTATGAAGTAACCCCAAAAAATAAAGCAGGGTTAACAAAGGGGTTTAGGATTGACTTAGATCCTGCTGCTACCATTAAGAGTTTAGTTATAACTGAATCTGATGGGCGTACTAATAGCTATGAGTTCAAGGGACTAGCTGGGGTGGTTCCACAAGCGCTTGATTTTAAATACTCAATTCCTGAAGGCTTGACTGTAGATGACCAAAGATCAAAGTGATTTTTTTGGTGGCGATATTTTTGCTGCGGAAGAAAATAGAATTAGGAGCTTGAACCGACAAAAGGCAGAGCCTTTGGCGGCGAGAATGCGCCCGCGGACGCTTGACGAATATATTGGGCAAGAACACATCTTAGGAGTTGGTTGTCCATTAAGAAAGGCGTTAGAGCGTGGAACGTGTAGTTCTATGATTCTTTGGGGGCCTCCTGGCACCGGAAAAACTACTTTAGCGGAGATTTTTGCTCATGCTGTCAATGCTGAAGTCATTAGATTAAGTGCGGTTACCTCAGGAATTAAGGAAATTAGACAAGCTTTAGATGAAGCCAAGAGTAATTTACTTAATGGGCAACGCACGGTGCTTTTTGTGGATGAAGTGCATCGTTTTAACAAAAGCCAGCAAGATGCTTTTTTACCGTTTATTGAAGATGGCACCATAATCTTTATCGGGGCCACGACTGAAAATCCATCTTTTGAGCTGAATAACGCTGTACTTTCTCGGGCGCGAGTATATGTTTTAAAGTCGCTTACCGAGGCAGAAGTAAAACGCGTGTTGATGCGCGCTCTGTTAAGCCCGGCGGGTTTAAATGGTGAATACGAATTCGCCGATGGGGCGCTTGTTGCCTTAGCGCAATTAGCAGGTGGCGATGCTCGGCGCTCTTTAAATTTGCTTGAACTAGCAGCGCAGCTTGCGACTACCACCAAAGAAGATGTGGCTTTAAATGATAACAAAGCTGCAGATTTAGGTCCTTTAGGAACTGGTGCTACTGAACTAAACGTAGCTACACCAAACGTAGCAAAAGCGAGAAAAGCCCCATCTGAACCTGAGGGCAAAGTCCAAGGGGGTTTGCGCAAGCTTATAACCTTAAAGGAAGTGGCTGCAGTAAGTGGTGACCGCGTAGCGCGTTACGATAAAAATGGGGATCGGTTTTATGATTTGATTAGTGCATTTCATAAATCAGTCCGTGGTTCTAGTCCGCAAGCTGCGCTGTATTGGTATGCGCGTATTGTGGCTGCCGGAGGTGATCCTTTGTATGTGGCGCGCCGTTTAGCGGCTATTGCTTCAGAAGACGTAGGCACGGCAGACCCACGGGCGATGCAAGTAGTGATGTCGGCTTGGGAAACATTTAGGTGTGTGGGTCCGGCCGAAGGAGAACGGGCGATTGCCGAAGCTGCGGTGTACTGCGCGGTTGCGCCTAAGAGTAATGCTCTTTATACGGCTTGGAATTCAGTACTTGAGTTCGTAAAGAACAATCCTGATTATGATGTGCCACCGTATTTAAGAAATGCTCCGACTAAGCTTATGGCAGAACTTGGGTGCCATGAAGGTTATCGCTATGCCCATGATGAACCTGGCGCCTATGCGGCTGGGGAGTGCTTCTTACCACCTGAAATCCGCCATGAAAAATGGTACACCCCAAATGATCGTGGCTACGAACAACAAATTCAAAAGAAAATGGCATGGTTAGAAGCTAGAGATTATGCGAGCCCGAATCAGCGTTACCCAGAAGACTTTAAAAATGGAGGACCTGCGCCAGATCCTAAAGAAGGAACGCCAAATAAGTAAGTAGCTAACTAGTGAGAGAGCAAGGGGCGGATAAACTATCCTAGTAAAAAGTAGCATGCACAAATCTATGATGCATAAAACATTGATGTAAAAAACTTTGATGCCAATTACTTTGATAAAAAGATAAATAAACCGTAGTTACCAACTAAGGCTAAACGCATATCCAAAGTAAGAGTGTGAATTTAAAACCGGGTTAAGTACAAGCTAAACGGTTTAAGCTTTAGTAAAAGCTTATAGTCTTAAAAAACTCCATCTATAAATCTATAAGTGATAGTAGATTTATAGGTGGATTTTTTTATGGAATGAGGGGACTTGGAAAGGCAGGGGTAATTTGTTAATTTTTGGTTGTAAACCTCTTTTTAAGGCCAAAAACCGCCCCAAATTTTGTGAAGTAGATCATGACCTCGTTATTGTGTAACTATGGTGTAAATGAGATTAAAACTATGTAACATTACAAAAGAAAAACAACATCATTGTTGCTATAAAGAAAAACTATCAATCGAGAGTTAAATATAGTATAAATCTAGAATAAGGTTTGAACAGCGTGAGGCTGTTGTAAAACAATAGTTTAGAGCGCAAATGGTGATTCTTATATTGGTGGTTTAGGAAAGTATAGTTACTTAAAACATGAATTAAGTCACAAAAATATATGATGAACGGAAGCCAAAAAAAGCGGCAATCCCTTTAAACAAAGAGTGCCGCAAAGGTTCAACATTTGAGGAAAATTTTAGTCACATGAGGTCTCCAAAGGAGGTCTCTAACAGCCAAAAAAATAGCTTTTGTGATAGAGGATTTTAACGATTATATCAAAATCTATGTTTAAATTTTAATACTTTTTTGTTAAAATTAACAAAAAAGCTACAAATTTGTGGTAAAATTGTGATTATAGTAACAGTAATTACGATTTTTGATAGTTTGTTAAAGGAATAGTTCCATGACCCTGCAACAACTTAAATATGCCCTTATGGTCGCTAAGTTCCATTCGATTAATGAAGCGGCTCAGGCTTTATGTGTTACCCAGCCTACCATTTCTGTATCCCTTAAGGATTTAGAAGCAGAGCTTGGGATTGTAATCTTTAATCGCTCTTCTCGTGGGATCGATATCACCACGCAAGGCCGTGAATTTTTAGGTTATGCACGTAATATCGTGGAACAAACAGAAGTGCTTCGTGACCGTTATGTGTGCGATCAATCTTCTGTGGTGCACTTTATTGTGAGCTCTCAGCACTATTCATTTTCCGTAAGTGCATTTATTAACTTAGTTAGTAAATATGGGATGGAAAAGTACGACTTCTGCTTACGTGAAACCAGAACTCAAGATGTAATCGACGATGTGGGGAATTTAACTTCCGATATTGGGATTATCTATATCTCCGAATTTAACCGTGCGGTTATTAGCAGACGTTTACGTGAACGTGCTCTTGAATTTACTCCGCTTGGGGAATGCATGGCGCACGTGTTTATTTCTCGTAACCATGCTTTGGCTAATCGTGAAGTTTTAAGCTTGGCTGATTTAGCTGATTCTCCGTTCTTATGTTTTGAACAAGGTTCATACAGCAGTGATTTCTTCTCAGAAGAAGTGATTAGCAACCCAGAAGGGGTGAAGACTATTCGCGTAAGTGATCGTGCGACCCTCTTTAACTTACTTCGTGGGCTTAATGGTTACACCATTTGCTCTGGGGTTATTGATGTTGAACTTGATCCTGATATCGTGGCGGTGCCACTTGCTTCAGGGCGTAAGATGACCATCGGTTATATCACTAAAAAGGGTGTAAATCGCACCACTTTATGCGCCGAATATATTGAATTAGTGCGTCAAGCTTTAGGCCAAGCCGCCATTTCAACCGATGCTGATGTGGAAGAAGACAAACATTCTCTTTGTGCTTAGGTTTTAAAAAAGTTCTACTTTTAGTTTTTCTTTAGTAGTCGAAGAAGTAAGACAAGCTCCAGCCAAAACATGATTTTGGATGGAGCTTTGTTTTTTAGGGGCATGAATTTGGCGTGGGGGGAGATTTGGGACTTGGATTGGTGGGACTTTGGGGGTGGGGGACGCTTAGTGATGAGGTTGGTGAATTTTAAACTTGATATAAAATAAAACTATAGCCGGCCATAATAAATAAGAAATTTATTTATCGCATGTTTTTTTGTAAAATGCATTTGTTAGGTAAAAGCAGGCCTTTGACCAAAAGCCAATAATGCTTTAATCGAGATAAAAATAGCAATAATAGATAACTATAAGTAAGTAAACAATACTTAAATAACGGTGTTAGCTTGGATTAAAGTTTAAGATTAACCTTAACCTTAACCTTAACCTTAACCTTAACCTTAACCTTTATGGTTCTTGAAATCTTAAATAAACTTGTAAATATAAATAAAGCCCAAGCTACTTTAAAACCGGTTAAAAGTGAGGAACAGACCATGCATATTAGTGAATTTTTCCCGAAAAAAAGACCAGTAATTTCTTTTGAAATCTTCCCACCTAAGCGCGATACCGCTCTTAGAAATATTGATGCCACTTTAGATATTCTTTCTAGCCTTAAGCCTGATTTTATTTCAGTAACTTTTGGGGCAGGTGGGTCTGTAACTAATTCTGCTACGGTTGAACTTGCTTCAAAGATTAAGCATAAATATGGCATTGAAGCGGTTGCTCACTTAACTTGCCTTAATTACGATCGGGAAGAAATTACTCAGATCATCAATGATTTAAAAGCTCACGGTATTGAAAATATCTTAGCTTTACGTGGGGATCGTAATCCTAACGTAGAACCAAAGACTGATTTTACTTACGCTTCTGATCTTATCAAATACGTTCGTGAAACTAGCGATTTTGGTATTAGTGCTGCTTGCTACCCAGAATGTCACCAGGAATCAAAGAGTCGTATCGATGACATTAAGCATTTAAAGGCTAAAGTTGATGCTGGGGCTGAACATCTTATTTCTCAGTTATTCTTCGATAATGACGTGTTCTTTGATTTCGTAGAACGTGCACGCATTGCTGGCGTTAATGTGCCAATTGAAGCTGGTATTATGCCGGTTATCAACAAAGCTCAGATCGAAAGAATGGTTACCCTTTGTGGGGCTTCTTTACCGGCTAAGTTTAAGCGTGTACTCGATCGTTACGAAAACAATAAGGAAGCTCTTTTTGATGCTGGGATGGCTTACGCTGTAAATCAAATTATCGATTTAATCGCCTCTGGCACTGAAGGTATTCATATCTACACCATGAATAACCCAGTTGTAGCTCAAAGAATTTGCGATGCTATTCGTAATATTATCTAGTATTTGGCCTAAAGCCTATAGCGAAAAACTCGGGCTTTAGTAGCCTCTAGTAAATCTTTTCCTCACGCTTCAAGTGTGATTTCACCGCAGATTTGGTCATCTGCGGTTTTTTTTATTTCTTGGCTTTGATTTCGTTCGGTCTTTCGCGTTTATATTTGGCGCTTTTAGCTCGTTTGGGGGATTTTGGGATTGGTCTTAAAGTTTGAGTAATATTTAGGCTGAGAAAAAGCTCTCAGGGGATGAGAGCTTAGAGAAACTATGAGATGGTTTTATGAAATAGTGATCATAGCGTACCTAATTTTTGATTCGTAAAGAGGAAAATGGTTGTAGCGGATTAGTAGTAATAGGCAAGGCTTGATAGCGCTCTTTAGATGATTGCAGTTTTTGGGCGCGTCTATTTTTGGCGCTACGCCAGCATTTTCTTTTTGGTAGCTTTTTTACATCAGGCGTTGAAGTACCGTGCCTAAAGAACCAAAACATAAGGATACTTGCAGTCACGGCCGTAAGAGCCCCAAAGTGGAATGGCACTTGATTGCGCTTAGTGTAAAGTTAGTTTGTGACGTATTATTAACATTTGTGAGCTATCTCACGCTCTTCAATGGACCGATAATAGCGCCACTGTCGTCCATCATCTTTTGAAAACCAAAGCTTCTGCCAGTAGCTTTCTTTTTAATGGAATTACTAATAAGACTATCGCGCGGAACAGATCTTATGCCTTTGCCAACTCGCTCGGTGAAGCGAATTAAAAGCACCTGAAATGGGGAGCTCACAAAAGTGTAGAGCGGAATCACTAAGGCGGCTAAACCATAGCCTATCACCATAAACGGTTTACTTTTACCAATCTTATCGCTGATAAAACCAGAGGCGGCTTTTAAGATAGAAGCTGTACTTTCAGCGAACCATTCAATTAAGGCGATGGTGGTAGTGGAGGTGCCAATCGAAAGTAAGTAAAGTGGCATGACCGAGTAGATCATTTTGGTGGCGATATCGGTAAAAAGCTTGTAAAGCCTGCTCCAATAACATTATGCGCCAGTTTAAACCGCTTTTTACGTTTTCCGTTTTGAGGAGTACTCGTAGCTTTGGCTTCCGATTTTGTTTGGCCTGCAGTAGTGTTTTTTACTTTGTTCATGTTTTTTTCATGATACAGGTCCTCCATGGTTGGTTCTTATAGTTGTGTTAGGAGTTGATGCTTACACCTATAAGTTAAAAGGTAATCGATAAGAGAAGTAGACCATAGACAAGAGATAATAGAAATGGCACCGTTACTCTTAAGGTCAATAGACCTCTTTAGAGGTCTGGACATAATTTTAGAGTTAGGAAGGTAAAAGCTTTTGGCGAACCTTAATGATTTTAAGCTCTTAACAATTTAAATTAGTAAGCAGGTGCGGCGGTTAATTTTAACTAAAAAGTAGTTAGCCAAAAGGTCTAAACGCCCAAGTCTAAAACACTTAAATCTACTCCACCTAAACCAAAGCTCAAATTCCCTAACCTAAAACAATGGCCAACACAAAGTCCTAAATCCCAAACCTCAAAGTTCCAACCAAAAGTGCCTAAAATTCTATTTACTTAACAATTAACCAATAACCTTTTTTTAGCTAGATTTTTAGTTTAGCTTTTTCCGGTTAAAGCAAATGTTAGGTATCTACAAAATTAACGGAATCCTTGAAAATAAATGATTAAATTAGGAGGACGATCAAATACTAAGCCAAATAAAAGTTTCAAATTTTTTATGGTGGTGGAAATTTTGAGGTATATACATTGAAATTAAGGTTTTGACGTGTCAATAATGACATCATTATTGACATATTGTTATGCATTTTTTTTGCGTTTTTGAGCGTGAAAACAGTTTGCTCCACGAAACGTAAAGCATATTGGTCCTAAAAATAGTTGGTGGAAAATGCCCCCAAAAAATGCCACTAAAATTGAAAAAGAGGTGCGGATGACTAAAGTCCAAAATATACAGCCTAAGCTTGATTTGGCTGCCGTTGAGGCGTTTGCCACGGAAGAATTAACTCATTTTTTAACGGGGGAATCAAATTCGCCAGCAGATTTAAACGACAACAAGTTAGCATCTTGCGCTCGCTTTACAGACCAAGAATTAAATATGACCCAAGATTGGTTTGCCATAAACTTTGGAGCACGATGCAAAGACTTAGGTTTTGAGATGGATTGCGGCGACAAGTTTGTGGCGCAATATGCGCATCCAGGTTGCTCTCCATTTTCTAACGCTAAAGATCTCCAAAAGGTCATTGCCGAAGTTGATGATCTTAAAGTGCTAGGCGCTGCTATTTTTTCACAATGGCGTTACCTCACACATTGGAATACATGTGGTGATGCTTTAGATGTCAAATTATGGTTCGTGACGGCCTTAAAGAGACTCGCAGAATTGGCGGCTAAAGGTACAACTACTGACTGCTCCCACGGGCAAGCCCGTGGTGTTCTGATTGAAGTGTAGCTTGTAATCGTACACCATTTTCAGGCTTTGGAGTTACAAGTGTAAATCTGTTTGAATCAGGACTTTTATTACCAAAGAGTCCTACGACCACATTAGCGGTAAATTTCTGTCTTACGACCAGGAAGTACAGTCAATCTTCCTAACATTTAGGTTATATATTGTTCCATGCTAATGCCAAGTAGTAGAAATATAGTTTTTCATAGAAAAAGCGACTTTCATTCCACACGCAAGCATGTGGGATGAAAGCCGCAATTTATAACTAAAGAAGCATCTATCTAAACGAAAAGAATAAAGAACAAAAAGAACAAATAGAAAATATTAAAAAACCAGCAGGTTAAACTCAAGGAATGAAAATATGTTTTGTATAAAATGTGGAACCAAATTACCCGATGGGGTCAATTTTTGTCCCAATTGTGGCGCCGATGTTGCTCCTATGATGCAAACTAAAACTAGCGTGGAGGCAACTCCTAACGTCGAGGTTAAGCATATGGGGCCTCAGCCGATATCTTTAGGGCAAGCTGCTTTATTGGTTGTGACCATTGTGCTCGCCCATTTATTTGTGGTAACAATTCCGTTACTTTGGATTTGGTATATTTACTTAGCTTCTCGCGATCAAGCAACTTATAAAAAACCTGATTTAGTTTCATTTGCGCGGGCAAATTTATGCTTGGAAGGTTTGTTTGTAGTGGTTGTTTGCTATAGTTGTTATTCCTTAGGTGTGTGGGCTTAATGGTTAAGCATAGAGGAGAGAAGTTTATATGACTCAAGATACTTGTAAACAGATGTCGACCAAAGACTGGCTTATTACCATTGTTGTGTTAATAATTCCTGTAGTAGGGTTTATTTACTTGCTCATTTGGGCGCTATCAGCTCGAGCTGATGGGCGTTTTGTTAGCCGTAAAAATATGTGCTTAGCTACGTTGTTTATGATCCCTCCAGGCATAATGTTGCTAGGTTTTTTATCAGCTTTAGCTCTGCCCGTATATGCAAAATACATGCAACGCATAAAGTTTGATGATATGGTTGTAAGTAACTTGGCGCTTAGAACGCAGATTGAACGTTGCGTTGAAGCTGTAGGCGTGTCCAACATGGCCATGTGTACCAATGGACATAAAGGCTTAGGGTGGAACATTATGCTCCCGCAACAATATGAGCATAAATTTTTACGCGAAGCTGTTGTCACTTATGATGAAAATGCCGGTCGCGTAGTGCTCAATCTTAAATCTACGTTCACCATTAATGGGCGCAGAAATTTTGGGGAACCTAATTTTAATGATCTAAATTATGTGATGTCTTATGGTCCTGGGGCAGATGGTAAACTTGCATGGCAGACTGAAGCTGAACAATCTTGGTGTCTTAAAGCAGAATTTTGCCAAACAATTGAAGAAATTCAACATAACCAAAAGCTAAATTAAGGCTTGTCATAAGGTGGGGGCATGCCGGCGTTAAGCTGGAACCATAAATATATTTTGACTTATAGCTAAACTAATTATCAATACAAACATTTAAAAGCTCTAAATACATGGTTTAGAGCTTTTTATTTGGCTGGTTGGATATTTGGTGGTTAGTAATGGGGAAAAACGTTGGTTTTAGTAGCAATTGAGGGATTGGCTAGGGAAGAAAACGCATTGGCGTTAATGTTTAGGTAGGGCGGTGGCGTTTAGATGGGACTTGTGGTGTAGGTCCTTAAGTAGGAATTTGGATGATGGTTTTAGGTTAGAGAATGTAGGCTCATGCTATCTTTTAGAGTTTATGATAAAGATGCTAAATAAAGGTGTTAATTTGAGGCGGATAAACTATAATTCACGAGTTTAGTTTTAAAAAGCAATTAAACGTTAGAGCTTTGCACATAAGGCTCATGCTTGGTAAATGACAAAATATAAAATTGTGCTTTCTTTAGGCTATTTCGATGCTTGCTTGGTTGGCGCTTGCGGTTTAAGGAAGCTCGCGCTAGGCGCCCACGGAGAAAATTATGAAGTTGTTAAAAGGCTTACGCCAAACCCTATTGCTCATTGTTTTAGGGAGTTTTATTTTAGGGGGATTGCCATTAGTCTACGCCGCTGATGATGGGGCGAAGGCTGGTAAATTACTCGCTAGCAATAATAGTAAACGCAAGGCTAAAAGCTCAAATAGCAATGGCCAAGAAGGTAGTGAAAGCGAAGATCCAAGCATACAAGACCCAGCTAACGTTGGGATGACCATGAAGGCTATTCAAGATGAAATTGCCAAAATTGACGCTAAAGGCGCTGAAGCTAATGAGGCTGATAAATCATCAAAGGCCGACTTCCAAGCAATTTTAGAAATTGATCAGCAAATTTTAAACTATAAAGCCAAAACTCAAGCCATCACTAATGTTGTGGGCGGCGCTGAAGTTGATGGTCGAGATAGATACGATGAATATAGCGCAGAAAATTTAGCTAAATTCGTCAAGGAAATGGAAAAGCAGCACAAGAATCTTAAGCTTTTAAGCTTAAGCAATTTGTTAGGGATTCAAGGGGCGAATACAACTTTCATTGAAGGGGCGCAAAAACAACAAGCTAGAATGGAAGGTTATGTTGAAAATATCAATGCGTTACCGAGAGATTTTCAGACTAAATCAAGCCAATTGACCGATAAAATTATTGCTAACCGTAATAGTTTGTCCGGTATGGCCATGGGGACAGAAAATGTTTCTTTAAGAATGCGTTTGGAAGCAGAAATAAACTGCGCTCAAGCGGAGCTTTCTTTTAACCAATTCATTATGCAAAACAGCAATGTTTTATATGAAAAGTTAAGAGAGCGCATAGATGATCTCAAGCAAGCTATTGAAACTCTTTCAAACATTCAAAACGACGTTAGTGCTCAGATTATCATTATCAAACAAACTGAAGTTTTAGGGTCAGAAAAAAGCGAAAACAATGCGATTTTAGAACGCGCGGGTGATAGTGTTTTAATTAAAGCTTTAGCTCGAGACAACAATAAGTTAATTAAACGATTATCCGAAGGTTTTCAGACGACTAAGACTTATAACGAAGAAAACACTAAACTTTTAAAGTTGATTGAACGTACACGTAAAGTTGGTAGTGATATTGAAAGCCAAATTAAGTACTTTAAAAACTCTGTTTTTTTATCGCAGATCTTGTTTAATCAACGCTTCATTATTCCTGATTTTAGTATTCCGGCAGGATTGTCCGAAGAAGTCGGGCGCTTACGCATGGAAATATATAGCTACGGGGTGGAAATAGAACAAGTAGCAACCCCAATGGTGTTTTTAAACGAATTTGTTTCCACTAAAGGGTTGCCAATGGCCTCTTTAGATGAATTCGATTTAGATGGTAATAAAGATTCTAAAAACGCTAAAGAGGCAAAAGAAGCTAAAGCTGATAAAAATGAAGCGGCGCGTGTTAGCCGTGATATAGCTCGTCTCCTTGAATTACGTGAAGCCATTTTAACTAGACTTTATAGTGAAACGACAGTCAAAGTAAACAGCGCAGTTAACGTGATGATTAACTACGATAAGTACGTAAAACTTAAGGGCAACTTAAATGAACAGATCTATGAACGCATGTTCTGGAGTCCGTCAAACAACAGTCTCTTTAAACGGGATTGGATATTAAAATTCCCAGAAGAAATTCAAAAACAGCTTAATTACACCAATAGTATTGTGACCAAACTTTCGTGGAATAAGCCTCCATTTGCAGTTATGGGCTTTGCTTCTATTGTGGGGATGTTGGCTTTAGTGCTCTTATTCCTAAAAGGGCGCATGAAGAAAAAAGTTGTCGAAATTAACGGCCGTTTAAATTCATTTGTAACCGATAGCCAATTGAATACTCCTAAGGTTTTATTGTTGATCGCGGGGACAACTTTATGGTTGCCACTATTTATCTTTATTTGTGGTGTTATTGCCTTAAATTGTCTAGATATTCCGGGACAAGAGGATGTAGTTATTCGAGTTCAAGAATCTATCTTTAGCATGATTAGCTGGTTCTGTTTGTGCCTTTGGGGCCGTGATTTTATTATGTCGGTTTTAGGCCCAAATAACCAAATTGCAGAAAAGCATTTTGGCTTAAATATTCATGCTGGCGTGTTAAAGTGTATTGGCCGCGTGTTAACCGTCTTTTGTATGGTTTTGGTTCTTTGCATGTGGAAAGTCGAAGAACCTCAGACCTTGGCCGTTGATATCGTTGGTCAATTAACTTTAATTGGTCTTTCTTTGTATTTATTTTTTGAATTTGCCTTATGGGAAATTCTCTTGTGGAAAGGCAACCGTGCGGTAGGTGGGATTTTTATTAACTTAATCCCGCTCGTGTTATCTGGGGTGATTGTGGTGCTAACTGCTCGCGGTTATTACTATTCCGGAGCTTGCGTTACTTTACACTTTATTGCGTCATTCTTTGTGTGTATTGCTTATTTAATTATTTCAAGCCTAATCGCACGAAGCATGAAGTTGTCTTCACGCCGTATCAACTATAAACGTTGGCAGGAAAGTCGTAAGAATGCCTCAAGTAGTGTGAAAGAAGAACACGTTGAACATGTTAGTGAAATCGTTGATTTAACGGAAAAAGAAATGTCCACTAGCGAAATGTCTAGTCAGACCATGGTTATTGTTCGCTACATCTTACTGACTTTGTTATGCGTTGTTTTATACCATATTTGGAGTGGGTTGCTTTCCGTTACAAGTTATTTTGAGTACATCAGTCTTTACGATATAAAGGCAGAGGACCAGTCCGTGATTCGTAGCGTTTCGGTGATGGATTTACTCTTTGTACTTTACGGGGTGGTGATTACTTACGTCTTTTTACGTAATATGCCTGGTGTCCTTGAAGTCTTAATATTCAATCGCTTCAAAAAACTTGCCACCTATGGCTACTCAATTGTTACCTTATGTAACTATATTTGTATTGGGGCTTTCACCGTCTTTTGTTTATCCCGCTTAGGGATTTCTTGGGCGGAATTACAATGGATGGTTGCCGCTTTATCCGTAGGTCTTGGCTTTGGTTTACAAGAAATCTTTGCTAATTTTATCTCCGGGATCATTATTCTTTTTGAACGCCCAATTCGTATCGGCGACATTATTACCATCAATGATAATAGTGGCGTGGTTTCAAAAATTCGTATTCGTGCTACGACGATTGTGAATTTTGATTACAAAGAATATGTGGTGCCAAACAAGGAATTTATTACAAGTCCTATCGTTAACTGGTCTTTGAACGACACAACAACTCGTATTGTGGTGCAAGTTGGGGTGGGGTATGGCACTGATGTTGAACAAGCGCGTCAAGCTTTGTATAGAATTGCAGATGCTAACGAATATACTTTAAAGAATCCGGCACCAACTGTTTACTTCCTAAGTTTTGGGGATAGTAATCTCAACTTTGAATTACGTGTTTATGTGAAGAATATCAGTGAACGAAATTCATGTATCGACACTTTAAATACGGAAATTTATAACGAGTTCAATCGTTTAGGTATTGAAATTGCCTTCAACCAATTGGATGTGTTTATTAAGAATGTAAACAATGGGCAGGAAATTAAAGTAGCAGATAAGGGAGCGCAGCTACCTAATAATTTAGTTAGCACTGCGGATGCTAAGATAAACTAAGTACCAAGCTTAAGCTAAGTAGTCTTGTCTTAGCTAAATAGTCTGGCCATAAGTAGTATTTCTAAGTTTTGTTGCTACCTTAGGTACACTTTGACTTTAGCTTTAGAAATATGATTAAACGTCTCTAAAAGTTTCCAAACTTATAGAGGCGTTTTTTTTGAGGAGCTTATAGAGTTTTGGGGGCTTAAGCTTAAGGAATACTCATTGAGCTTGAGCTTAAAATTCAAGTTTTTAACGTGGAAGCTTGATTTAGGTAAAGTTTAGCTTCAAGACTTTGTTTAAACTTGGTTTTAAGGTGTAAAGGAACGACGCTTACAACGTAGTAAGTACGCATGAATAAAAGAATTTTGTAAAGAATGGCTAAAACAAAGGCT
>OIZS01000444.1_pt1 | contig 17826 bp, 15 predicted proteins | sample 1588641 | NCBI WGS metagenome assembly OIZS01 (sample SAMN03283240) | human gut metagenome | biome: human-associated habitat; material: feces | host: Homo sapiens | place: Peru | collected 2012
AGATCAAGGTATATGCCCGCGATATGAAAGCCTATCAGGACTTCATGCTCAACACGCTGGGAAATATCGAATGCATCGGAAGCCTGCACAGTATCATCGTGATTGGTGAAATCAAGGATTCGCATTATATTCCCGTAGCAAAATAAGGAGGAACGTGATGACAGCAAAAAAGTTATTTATGATATGCCTGCTTCTTGCCGGCCTTTTCTGTCTTCCAGCCGAGGCACAGCATCCTGGAGAAACCGTCAGCCCCCAAACCATCAGGAAACTGGGCGAGAAGCATTTCTTCTCTCTTTTTGAGAAATGCTATTTCACGCTTTGCGGTGGCATCCGACAATCCAGTTTCCTCACAAAGCCTTTCTCTGCTTAGATTCTTTTCCTCTGAGAACATCTGCAAAATCAACTTCTGTCTCTCTGTTAAGTTTATTGGGGCATTTATTGGGTCATTCAATGAACCAGATGCAACCTTGTTCTGAATATGCAGAGTCAATTTAACTTGCATAAGTTCAGGCTGTTCCAATAACTCTGGCTTTATCCAATGCTTTTCATTCCATGCGTTTAGAATGAGTGGGAAACCAGAACCGAGGTTCTCGCCATAGCCTATCATACGGAACATGTTCTGCATACGCTGATTTCTGGGTTTCTGTTCCTAACTCAACGAAAGGCAAACACAAAATAATTCTCACAATTAAAGCTATGTTGAAACTCGACCTGACAATAACGACTTTATTGCATCAAGCTCGGCTACTCGTTTCACAATCTGCCATTGCATGGTAGATGGAATTTGGTCGGGGTGAGAGTTGGTTGCCCGAAATCCTGGTCACGGTTGCCGTTGAGCGTGTTTTCACGCTCTATATGATGTAAGATGCCGTCAGAGAGATGACCATATATATGAATACTAGTATCCATACGAGTTTTTTTATTCAGTTACATGCGCCAAGCACTGTTTTAAAGGGTTTTTGCTCTGTTTTAGGGCTGTTTCGAGTCGCCCAGTTACATGCCAGTTACATGAGCTATGCCCAAGTGACGACCTCAAATAGCCGAGAACGACCTCAAATAGCCAAATAACGACTTAAAATGACTTAAAACGACTTATAACGACCGAATATGCCCATATTATGACTTGACAATCGCAATTATGTAACAAATTAATAATTCAATTCTTGTTCACCTTTTTCTGTAATAATCCATTGTTTTCCACTAATAGTTTTTGTAATAAATCCTTCTTTCGCTATTTTTCGAAGAAGATTTCCTATTTTTCTCAGTTTCTCGTCCTGAGTTAAACTTGATGGAAGAACATGTTGTAGTCCCTCATAAACGTCTTGACGTTTGAATCCCATACTTCCTGCATTATGAGCCAATTGCAACAATAACTTTTGGATACTATTTTCTGCAAGACCATTTTCTTTTGTATAGTGTCCTATCTGCTTAGTCATTTTGGCAACTTTTAGCGATATAGTATAGTGTGGTGCACGACCTTCTATCAAACCCTTTTCATGAAGATGTTTAGCAGCTTCCTTGGTGATAGGATGATGCTTCTGTACTGCGTCTAACCAAAGGCACTCTTTCAGTGACAAAGAGTTATTTGCTTTTAAGAGATTGGTATATTTCTCATCGATCATTTTGCCATAGATGGTTACACCAACGGTTCGATGTTCGTTGTCTATGTCGTAATCTGGCATAGGAAAGAATCGGTTGCGTTGTTCTGTGTAAATCTTCTTGATGCCACGTCCCACAGTATCTATCATGTTGAAGTTAACCATGCCTCGGCATAAGCATTCGTTACGATAGTGGAATTGTGGACCTTTGTGCTCCAAGGCATTCTCTATCGTGCCAGGAATGAAACTACCACCATTACCATAATATAAGGTGCTTGGTCCTTCCACAAAAACTATGCGCTGCTGTAAGGTGTAGTCTTGATGGGCAAGGGCGTTATGTAGGGCCTCACGAATGGTATATTCATCATATTGCTTCATTGTGTCTGGAAATAGTGTTCCGCCAGGTAATTCACGCATAGTTTTGTTACGAATTTTACCCAATACCTTATCAACGTTTAGGATGAAAGGTATAGTAAAGTGCTCATAATCTTGCACGATTCCTTCTTCATCTTCCCAAGTCCAAGTGATTTGTGCTACTGCAGGATGAATCTTTTGGATAGATAGCGGTTTGCCCAATAGGAGGATGGCTGCACGAGTGAGCTTACCATCTCGCATCATCATACTATTAGCCAAGAACTCTTCTGTACTCCACGCATCTATTTCTTCGGCTGGGATACTTGAAGAGTGTACTTTTTTGAACATGACTTTAGCTGTAGCTACGGCTAATTCATCCAAGTCATTGATCGTGGCATTTGGTACAAGTTGAGCTGTCCAATCGGGTATGGGTGGCTGTTGGCGGATAGTATCTTGTTTTGCCTGGTTCAGTGGTTTCAGACTTTCGCCATCACGACCATAAGCCACACCTTTCCAGTGCATCACGATATTTCGTGGTGATGCAGGAACCTGGAAAAGCAAAACACGCTTACCTTCAACCTCAATAGGTACAATATCCCTAAAGATGAGGTTGTCTGTGGTATGTTGAGACATATCTTGTTTCAAACGGTTCAAGGCAACCTCGCCATCTTTGAAACTGGTGCCAATAATTTGATGTTTCTTGTCCCAAACACCGAAGACTATCCAAGCAAACTCATGGTCACGTAAGTTTGCTTCATTGCTAAGAGCGGAGAAGTACTTTCCTAACTCATCAACATCGAAGTTGGTCTCTGCTTTCTTGAATTCTACAACCTCATTCTCTGAGTGTTCCCAAAGCTTGTTGAATATCTCTATATATTTTTTCATTGTCTCCTTTTTTATTCGTTACTAAATGAGCCTACTTAAAAAGTAAGGCATTTCTTAGGACACATTTATATAAAAACAGCTACAAAGATAGCATTTTCCTTTGTAAATAGGGCATATATTCAGGAGGAAAATGTTTTTTCTTTGTGATTTTTTCAGTTTTGGGTGAAAAACTCTATGTATGGGGATAAACTAAAGTGGTGTAATTCGAAGGCAATATCCATAAAATGTGTGAACAGCATCAGAAGGATATGGCAGAACTACTGCAAGCATTTGATACCCAAATGACAAAGGAATACGAGCATTCTAATAAATTCTATAAGGAAGTCCACGATATGCTTAGACGAAGCGACGGCTTCTATATTTCAGTCTTTTGGTTCTGGGTGTGTGCCGCATTCTTCTGGGTTGGCGTTTTTGTTGGGATTGGCAGTATTGCAATAGGGATTTATAAAACCTTTGTTTCCTAACGGATAATGACAAATAAACAGACATTGATAAAGGAAAATGGTAATGTCATTTGCTCTAATCAATGTCTGTTTGTTCTTTTTATTAGCCATTATAATGGTACCTGTACCTTCTTCATCAATTCTATCCAATCTGTCAAGCAGATTAGTGAGGAGTTTTTCTAATTCCAAGATAATTGGATTTTATATACTGCCTATGTCTTGATAGTTCATACGACTGCAAGAACGACCGCAACGACCGCAAGAATGATAAGGTAATTACCATTCTTGCCTGTTCAAAGATAATGTAACTTTCGTTATTTTTTATTTTTCTTATATTCAGTTTTTGTCATGATACCTTCTCTGGCTTTCTCCATACTTTCGGCATCTTTGTAAAAAATCCAGTGGATAACAGGGCTACCACCATAGGAGGAAGAATAGGCTTGTTGGAAAGTCCAACCCTTTTCGACCATGTAGTTGGCTGCATCAACCATACTATTGAACTCAATTTCTTCCCCATTCTCATCAACAAATTTAAGCTTACTACTGAGATCTCCCCATATATTATAGGAAGCTTTTGTGCCAAAGTCGAAAATAATCTTCAATCCAGAGGATAAACTCTTTTCAATTCCTTTTACTTCGCAATAGTATCTGCGTTGTGCATAAATGTGACCAACGCAAAACAAAAGGCATATAGCCAATGTCCATTTTATAAAATTACTCTTCATGTTGTATGAATTTTATGTTATCGTTTTGTTCTCTTACTACATGGTTTTGCACTGTTCCTTGTTGACAACTCTATCTCTGAATAGCTTCATGTTGGTAAAGTTGCGAGAAATATTCTGAACAAGTTCCAAATAATTGTCACTACCGTTCTCTCTCTTGTGATAGTAAGGTTTTATTGAGACACAATTCTCATGCTCAAAGACAGTATTTAGCAAAGTCCTATCCGAATTACCACAAGAATGCCCCATTATCAAAACTTGGAAAGGTGCAGCCATTAGAAATCCTAACAATTCGTGATAATGCCTCGTCTCCAGATATTTGACAGATTTGACATTTCTAAGCAACTCGTTGTCGTTCTTGTCAAGTATATCTTGGTAGCTTTTATCAAGTTCGTCACCATAACCAAAGATGATATTTTTAGGATGTTCCAAGTCTCCATGAATGAAATTAAGTTCAATGTTGTCACCATCATACATTTTGGCGGTTTCTGTATAATTAAAGCTCAATAGCATAATGCGTTCAGGCTGCAACTTGTTACGATTCTCATGATAATATTGTGAATTGTGAGGTTGTTCATAATCAAGCCCCATATTATCTAAAGCTTTAATCTTACCTTCTGTCGAAAAATCTGCGGTATCAAAATAATCAACCATTCCACCTTTTAGGTCATTTCTGAAATTGTTATTTTTAATTGTTCCAAGATACTTTACAAGCAATAATTGAAGATATGCTAACTGATTATTTAACTCAACGACTGTATATTTGCAATTAGGGGTATCTATGTAGGCTTTGAGCAATTGATAGTAGTCATTCTCTATATCTACCCAACCTCGACTTTCTATAGAATGTAAAATAGTCTCAAAAAATGGACAACATTCAATAGAGAAAATGTCTGGATTATCTTTGATGTATTGGATGACTTCACTTCCTGTATATTTTCTTTTGGGAAACAAACTCTTTAGAAAGTATGAATTGTCAAATGCAAATACGTTCCAACAACTAATATCTGTATTGTCCTTAATTTTTAACCTACAAAGACAATCCTCAGAAATTTTGGTTGTGTCCCCTACAAAAGAATTTACACGACAATCCCAATACCAGTTAATAAAGTCCATATAACTGGTTTTAAGACCATGTGCCATGTCAAATCCGTTTCCTATAATTACAAGTCTATTCATCTTATAGTCTTTTGGGTGAATTTGGATGCAAATATAATAAATTTGTATGGAACTTTGTCTAAAAATTAAAAGAAATAATAAAAAATAGGACTAAAATACAGTGTTTGTAGTTTCGTGTGGGCTTATTGTCGTTTTCAACATCTAACAAGTAAACTTATTGTATTGTAGTTTGTAACGCATTGTAAAGTGGAGACGCAGCGATAAATGATTTCATGTCGTTCCATATTTTTCCTTCTGATAAGCCGCATTATCCGTATGAATTGCCGAAAGGATGGTGTTGGGCAACATTAGGGGATTGCATTTACGTTAAATCAGGGACTTCCATAAATGTTAGAAACAACCAAACAGGTTGTGTTCCTATATACGGTGGTAATGGGATTAATGGCTATTGTTCTACTCCAAATGTCGAAAAAACAACAATTGTAATAGGGCGGGTTGGTTTTAATTGTGGTTCTGTACATTTTGTAAAAGAAAAGGCTTGGGTTACAGATAATGCTTTTATAACTACAATAATAGGAAAAGGATATACGGAAGAGTTCCTACTATATTTGTTGGAACAATTAAACCTTAAAAAATATGCAAATTCTACTGCTCAACCTGTTATATCTGGGGCAAAAATATACCCGATAACAGTTCCGCTTCCACCATATGCAGAACAGCAACGCATAGTAAACGCAATTAAAATTAGCCTATCATTGATAAATATTGTTGAGAATGGAAAAGAAGAATTACAAACATCTATCAAGCGAGCCAAATCAAAGGTTCTTGACCTCGCCATTCATGGTAAACTTGTACCACAAGCCCCGAATGACGAATCAGCAAGCGAGCTATTGAAACGCATCAATCCGAAGGCAGAAATCATATCTGATAATGGGCATTATCAGAAATTGCCTAAGGGATGGTGCCTAGTAAAAGGTAAACACATCTTTAATCCAATGAAATCATGCAAGCCAATTGGCGAGACATTCAAGTACATAGACATTGATGCAATAGACAATAAACGACAGATTATAAGCAATGTAAAAATACTAAAAGTAGCTAATGCCCCAAGTAGAGCTAGTCGATTTACACAGAAAGGAGATGTCGTCTTCTCTTTAGTGCGTCCATATTTGAGAAACATAGCTATAGTTTCGGAAAATGATTGCATTGCCTCTACTGGATTTTATGTCTGTCATCCAACGGAAGTGCTTTTGCCTAAATATTGCTATCATCTAATGATTTCAGACTATGTCATAAATGGACTAAATGAATTTATGAAAGGAGATAACTCACCGTCTATAAACAAAGGAGATATTGACAATTGGCTGTTCCCTATTCCTCCTCTTGCCGAGCAAAAGCGTATCGTTTCAAAGATAGAAGAAATATTCGCTCAACTCGATGCAATAGAAACCGCATTGTAATTGAGCATTCATTAGCCATCGTAAGTTTGTTACCTACGATGGCTAAAACATATTATTATCCCCTATTTTACCACACTACAACTTTATCCACTATCTTTTGCTGTTCGTTTGCTGTACGTCGCAAATAGATGCGAGTGGTTTCAAGTCGTTCGTGCCCCATAAGGTCAGCAAGGAGTGCGATGTCGTTGAAGCGTTCAAGAAAGTTCTTAGCGAAACGATGACGGAAAGAATGTGGATATACCACATCCTTGTTCATTCCATATTTCTCAGCAAAATGCTTCAACTGCTGAGCAATACCACGTGTTGTGATACGTTCTCCAAAACGGTTCAGAAAAATATAGCCAGATTGGATGCCTTTCTCTTCAAGCCATTTGGTTGCTTCGATGCGCAAATTCTTCGGTATATACAAACGGCGTATTTTACCGCCCTTACTGTAAAGGTCGAGATACCCAACCTTCACATGTTCCACCTTGATATGTCGCAACTCACTGACACGTGCACCTGTGGCACCCATAAACCAAACTACGAAATACCATTCATCATGTCCGTCAGCTTTTAGTTTACGTTTGAAGAATTTGTAATCTGCATCACTGATTATATTCTCCAAAAAGTTCTTCTGTTGAACTTTTACAAACTTCAATTTTAGCTTCTCCTGCTTTGTGAACTCCAAATACTTGTTGATGGCTTGCAAACGCAAATTTACGGTCTGCGGTTTGAAGTTCTCAACCAAATATCCCTTATATGCCAAGAGATTCTTCTTGTTCACAATAGGATAGTGCTCCATAAAATACTTCACAGTCCATTCATAAGAGCGGACAGTGTTTTCTGTCAAGTTATTCTTGACAAGATAATCCTTGAATTTTGTTACCATATTTACATCTTAATTAATGAAACATAGTAACAATATAACTACCTTGCCAAGGATTCTTCTATTGTACCAAGATCTGCTAAGAGTTTTTCTACCATAGAAACGATTCTTAATTGTTCGTTATACGGTGGAAGTGGAATTATGCCATTTTGAGCATCTTTTGTACTAAGTCGAGGCATTTTTACACCATAGCCACACTGTGCAGTATAGTCAAGAAAAGCTTGCGAACGAAGCACATGACATATATACTTGTTGTGAATTCCTAACTTTACAGAAATTGGAATAATTTCAGTTGTACAAAAACCTTCATTTGGTGCTATGAGAACCTTGTTCAAGTATGTGCGGAGCTTTGAATATAAAATGTCACCAGCTTTAAAACGATGGCGTACCCCTTTTATTTCTCTATCTTTTTTATGGCGAGCGCAAAGAATCTTGGCACTATCCTTCTCTATATCCTCCAATTCCAACACCCAAGCGTCTTTTGGTATTTCTTGCACAGAAACGTTTACACAACTACCATAATTAGTTATACTTTCCAATGTGGTTAAGCACCATCCCTTAGGCAAATTCTGATAATGCCCATTATCAGATATGATTTCAGCCTTCGGATTGATACGTTTCAGTAGATCGGTTGCTGGCTCATCATTCGGGTCTTGTGGCACAAGTTTGCCATGGATAGCGAGGTCGAGAATTTTGGATTTAGCATGCTTTATTGCATCCTGTAAGTTTTCCTTTCCTCTGTCAATTTTATCAATTATACTTAGCCACTTTGTCAATTCTTTTACTATGCGCTTCTGTTCTGTTATTGGTGGTATCAGCAACATCAAATTAGCCAATATTGTTCCATTCACATTTGGCTGACCTATACCTACAGAATTACATAGAATCTGGCTCCAATAATAGCCTGACTCAAAGAAATACTTTACAAATTCAGGCAGGACTTGATTATAGGTCTGAACACGAATGAGATATGAAGCATATATGGCATTTTCCTGTAAACTATTTACAAGATATGATTTACCAACTGTTGCACCTGTTCTTGCAAATAAGATGTCACCATCTTTCAGCAAATAGGATTCAGCTTTACTTTCATCATAATCTGTAAATGGAACTGTTTCCCAATTAACGAAATTATTTTGTATATCTGTTATTCTAAGTAACTTATAAGCACCATGTGATTTGGCTGACTCGCTAACACCATATAATATAGATTGAGAGATTTCACCAACTGTTGTCCATTCCCACCCCTTCGGCAGTTCATACGGATAATGCGGCTTATCAGAAGTCTTTGCAGACTTCTTTCCTTTTTTGATTTTTCCTTCTTTGATAAGTCTTTCCTTTTCTGTACGGATGCGTTCGAGCAACACCGATGCTGGCTCATCGTTGGGGTCTTGTGGTACGAGCTTGCCATGAATAGCAAGGTCGAGTATCTTTTGTCTTAATGCTTTTGTGTCCATTATAAAGTTATCTATTTCGTTTTATCTGTTTCTGTCAAGAGTATATTATTTTTGAAGTTTGTCTTCTTTCATAAAAAACTCACAGAACTCTCTTAATTGCTGTTGCATTTTTTCTTGTGGAATAAGAATACGTTTATATTCAGCTACCATAGTAGGACTCATGCTACGACTCATTGCATATTCCACAACAACTTTGTCTGCTTCAGGACATAAGATGATACCAATAGATGGATTTTCGTTGGAACGCTTCACGTCACGGTCTAAAGCTTCCAGATAAAACTCTAATTGTCCCAAGTCACGAGGATGGAATTTTGTTTTCTTTAGCTCGACGGCAACGAGGGCTTGAAGACCACGATGGAAAAATAGTAAATCTGCCTTGAATGAGGAAGCTCCAACGTTCAGTCTGTATTCTTGATCCATAAAGATAAAATCTTTTCCTAATTCAAGGATAAATTGTTTCATATGCTCAATCAGACCTTTCTTCAACTTAGACTCGCTATGTTTCTTGGGCAAGTTAAGGAAGTCTACAAAGTATGTGTCCTTAAACATTATAGGAGAAGTAGGGTAAGTTTCAAGTAGTCCTTTTGACAGGTTAGTCTTGCTACCTAACAATCCTGAAAATGTTTGGTTTGAGATACACCGCTGAAGTTCTCTCGAAGTAAAATGTTCTTTGTGAGCATAAAGAATATAAAAGATTCTCTCTTCGATACTTTTGCACTGACACAATATTTCAATATGATTTGTCAGAGTTGTAAGAGTCAGCAACTTGGGCATTTGTCCAGTCACTGATTGGACAAATTGTGAAGAATCCGTTTGGACAGTAACAGATTTCTCTTGTCCTGTTTGCTGGTTCTCTATTTGTCCAGTCAATGACTGGACAAATTCGTCATTCAGATACTTAGCTATAGCCATAGTAAATGCTTCTGATGAATATTCGTCATAAAACATCACCATATTGTAAATACTACTGCGACTGAATCCTTTGATGTCAGGACGCTTTATACGGATATATTCTGACAAATTTGAAACAACTTTACTTCCCCATTCCTGACTTTTTAATTTATCTGATACATATTTGCCAACAGACCAAGCCGTAAGGAGAGTTTCGGTGTTCACAGCTACGGAAGCTCGGCATTTATGTTGTTGGATTATGCCAATAACTTCTGCAAACTGCTTTTCTTTTGATATGTCAATATTATAGTTTGTCATATTAATTTTTTTTGAGATAAATTCGCACGCAGTGCTTATTCGTCTTTTATTCCAGCCAACAATTTTTCCAGTTCGCTTACAGCCTTACTGATGTTCAAGCTCTGCTCTTTGATATTTGCCATCAGTTGGCTCAATGGTAAGTCTTCGGTGTCATCACCTTGTTTTATCCAAGTGATGTCAAGACTTGTTTTGTCACGAGCCATTATTTCATCAATGCCATACTTGCGCCAACGACCAGAAGGATTCTTTTCTGCATCGTATGTCTCCTTGCGGTCGTTGAGGTTCTCTGCATGATAGCAGGAAACAAAATCATCGAGGTGTTGGCGAGTCATAGGGTTTGCCACACGTGAATGTTTAATGTTTGTCCTATAGTCATAAAACCAAATTTCCTTTGTTGAGCATCCCTTGTTAAAGAATAACACATTCGCTTTTACGCCTGGCTTGTAAAAAATACCAGTTGGTAAGCGAAGTATTGTATGCAGATTGTAATCTGCTAAAAGATGGTTACGAATGATTGTACCTTCATCGTCAAAAAGAACATTGTCTGGTAATACAACCGCTGCACGACCATTCTGTTTCAAAAGCAGCATGATGTGTTGCAAGAAATTTAGCTGGTTATTTGACGTTTCTTTGTAAAAGTCAGGGCGGTTTAATTCTACAGAGCCAGCAGCTCTTGTACCAAAAGGAGGATTAGCCAATACAATATCTACTAAGTCTTTGCCTTCTGGACATTTTTCCAAAGAGTCTTGGCAGATGATAGGATTACTTTCTAAACCTATTCCATGTAGATACATATTCATTGATCCCAAAGTGACAACTGATGATGTGATGTCGTATCCTTTAAGGGCATTATTGTTTAAATGCTCTAATTTTTCCTTATCTTGTGACTGCATTTTCATAAAAGAATATGCAGCAAGAAGGAAACCACCAGTTCCACAAGCTGGGTCACAGATTGTGTCTGTGATTTTTGGACGAACAACATCGACAATCGCCTGTATCAGGGAGCGAGGTGTAAAATATTGACCAGCTCCACCTTTTGCATCTTGCCCATTTTTTTCAAGGATTTCTTCGTAGATAGTTCCTTTAACATCGTAATCCATACTCAACCAATTGTATTGGTTGAGTAAGGTGATGACTTTCTTCAAATATACAGGTTTATCTATTTTGTTCTGTGCTTTGGTATATATCGTACCAATCAAATTGTCTTGTCCACTGAGTTTTTTGAGAGTATTCTCATATTGTGAAATCAAGTCTAAGCCATCAAGCGTAACTAAGTCATTCCATTGGTAACCGATAGGAATCTTTGATTCTTCTGCAAACATTTCCACATTCTCGGCATCCATCTTCAAAAAAAGAAGATATGACAATTGCGTAATGTAATCCGTAAAACCAATACCTTGTCCAGACAAAGTTGTGGCGAGTGTCCATACTTTTTTTGTGAGCATCTGCTCGTTTGATATATTTTTTTTAGCCATATTTATGCTATTTTTCTTAAAACTACGAATTTATATACAGAGTCCAGTGCTTCGTCTGCTTTCTGCATGTTTCCAAATGCCGCAATCAATTGAGCTGCATGGGTGACATCTGTCTTTCTAATCTCACGCACGTTGCACGCTCCATTGGCAGCAATATATTCCACGATCTTGCTTATCACATCCTTTTGCTTCTGTGTAATGTCCATTTGCTTTCTACCATACCAAAGGTTGAACATGCTTCGTGCTGTAGGGTAGGCACTTTCCAGTCTCTCAGTCTGGTGATAGGCAAAGCGTACTAGTTGGATGATATTGGTCAGAGCCTCCGATTCCTCCTTCTTGGTTGTACGGCGTACTTTGTCACCATATACGATGGCGTATGAGTTCCATAACTGCTTTTGAGCAAAACGGTTGTTCTCCATCTTTAGCTTGTTTTCCAAATCTTTCAACATAGAATAGGTGATAGGTTCGCCTTCATTGTTGTATAGAATACGCAAAGCCTCTATGTCGTCACAATGGTCGCAGCAATATTGCTCAAATGCTTCCGTGGTGCTTTGTGCCTCTTCAGCAGAGAATCCTTTGAATATGAGCGTATCTTCGCCAGGCATCAAGGTGTTGACAAAACCTGCTGCAAGAATCAAGATATACTTGCGAACATCAGCATGGTTGGCAATCGGAGAAACCAATCCCTTACGCTCATTGTTAGGTTTATTGATGTCAACGAATGGAGGCAACGGCGGTTGTTGCTCTGGATTGAGAGCGTCATATATGCGCTGGGCTATTTCTTGCATGTCATCATGCGCAATACGGATAAATTCTTCTCGCTGTGCATTATCCGCTTTATTGTAAAGTCGAGACAAGGTAGCTGCAAGTCGTTTGAGATAATTGTCGGGCAGATTGCCATGAGAAATGCGCTCCAACAGTTCTTTTAAAGTAAGAGTCTCGCTTCCTGGTCCCTCCTCATATTGACTCGGTATGATATGCTCATGTTCTGTTACTCCCACTGCATCCACAAGGAAGAAACAATCCTTACTGATTGCATTGGGAGTTACATTGCGCAGTTGTTCATCGCCAATAGTTCGCACTCCACGACCTTTCATCTGTGTATAGAGTGGGGCTGAATCCACATCACGCATAAACATTACCACTTCCAACGGTTTAACGTCCGTTCCTGTAGCCACAAGAGTACAGGTTACAGCAATACGGAAATCCTTGTCATTGCGGAATTGACGTATCAACTCATTGCTGTCTCCTGCCGAATAAGTTATCTTTTGTACAAAGCGGTCATCAGTGCGTCCAAATACTTCTTTTGCAATCTGGACGATGTTTGTAGCATGATTTTCATTGAGTGCAAAGATGAGCGTCTTTGGCAGATAGTCCATGTTTGGCTCTCGTTGAGGGTCATTGAACAGTTCTGTATAGACAGCATCACGATAAGTAGAGAGAATGAGCTTGATTTGAGCAGGATTGATGATGCTACGATTTAGCTCTTCTTTTGTGTAAGTCTTTGTCTCTTTTGTACTCACGGTCTTTACTTCACCAGTATATCGAGTCTCTACCTTTGTGCGTTGACCTTGCAAGATGGCACCACCTTCTTCGGTTACTCTTGTCTTGATGCGGTAGATGCGACAATCCACATTTACACCATCTATAATAGACTGTTCAAGCGTATAGTTTACTACACGGTTGTTGTTGAAGAACGCCATAGTCTCAGGAATAGGTGTTGCTGTAAGACCGATGAGACGAGCTGTGTCAAAGTATTCGAGTACTTTACGCCAGTTTCCATAAATGGAGCGATGACATTCGTCTATTATAATAAGGTCAAAGAAATCATGTGGAAGATTAGGATTGTCTGGTAGTGTTACCTCTCCATCAGATGTATCTTCGTCATCCTCATCAGTGTCTGTAATCTCTTCTCCCTTCAATAGTGAGAATAACCTTTGAATAGTACAAATAACGACATTACTATCCGTTGGTACTTCTGCCGATTTTAATCTGTTGACACCATAGATGGTATTGAAGGCATCCCCTGTATCTGTAAGGCGGAATGTGCCAAACTCTGTTTCTGCCTGTTTACCGAGATTGTTGCGGTCAACAAGGAATAGAATACGGCGCATTGGCGTATAAGTCAGCATACGATAAGCTGTAAGGCAAGCTGTATATGTCTTGCCTGCGCCTGTCGCTAACACCATCAACGCACGGTTTTGCCCAATACGAAAACTTTTTTCTAATTCCGTGACAGCCTCATACTGGCATTTGCGAAGTCCTTTCTCGTTTAATGTTGGAAGTCCAGCGAAAGGGTCTTCTATACCTAACATCTTGACAATCTCTTTTGGGGTGTGGATGCGGTTGATTGTTTCCCATTCGGAAGTTTCTCTATACCTATAATCAAAAAACTCTATTTCCTTGCCATTTGACTTGTAAAGAAAAGGCAGTGGTCTTTGCCAAACTTGATAACAGTCTGGTACACTCTTAGCATATGTGATAGTTTGCTCACTTACCATGTTGGAGGAAATGTTAACTTCTTCACGCTTAGCTTCAAGCACACCTACCGCTTTCCCATTGATAAACAGGAAATAATCAGCTTCAAGATTACCTTTTAGTAATCCTTCACGAATGGCTACAGCCGTGATGGTTGGCTCATACTCTTCTCTATTGACAACCTTCCATCCTGCATCAGCAAACCATTGGTCTATTTTGACCCTTGCTTTTTCTTCTGGTGTCATAGTTCTGTCCTTTTTGTTGCAATACTTCTTATGTTATAACATTATCGGAAGTTCCTTCCATTAGTGTGATTTAAGGATTGATAGAACAATCCTTTATTTATCCACAATGAGGTCTTTCATTTTTACTGAAAGAATGTCGGCTATTTGATTCAGTAATTCTAATGATGGTTGTTTGCGGTTACTGCAATACGCATTAATAGTACTGAAACTTTTGCCGAGTTTCTTTGCTAATTCGGTTTGAGAGACATCTTGCTCTACTAATACCAACTTAATTCTGTTCAGTTTCATAGATAAACCTTATTAATTTTGCCACAAAGATAATGATAATATTTCACTAAACCACTTATATTATTCACTATTTATGCTTTTTTGTCTTTTGCGAATGAGTGTAATAAAGGACAAAAGAAAAATATGAGCAGAATGGGAGTTTATAAGAGACATGCCTCTTTCTGATGTAATTAACAGAAATCGTGTGAAAGAATGTAAAATGAAACCTTGTGTTTAGCAACCTATATGAATTAGCACTGAAATACGTTGCCAAAATGTTGCCAAAAATATGAAAGCAAAAATCCTAACCGCTTATTATCAAGCAGTTAGGATTTTCTTCAGTGCGCCTGATAGGACTCGAACCTACACGGCCTGAACCACTAGATCCTAAGTCTAGCGCGTCTACCAATTTCGCCACAAGCGCATTTGTGAGTGCAAAGATACAATAAATATTTGAATAAAAAGAAGAAATGTGCAAAAAAAGCGGTTTTGTTTGTTTTTTACGAGAAATAATTGTACTTTTGCAGACAAATGTTATACTTTACAGGTAAACTAAAAATAATCATGATGAAAAAAATGAATTTGTTATTGATGGCAACAATGCTGAGCGCAGTTGTCTTTGCAGGAAATGGAAAGACTTCTACTACTCTTCCTGTTGAGGGAGAGGTGGTGAAGGCATCTCATCCTATGATTCAATATATGGGACGTGTAAGCTTCGGAAAGAATCCGGATGTGGCTAGCTTTAATTACCCTGGTACTACTATTGAAGCAAACTTCCAGGGTTCTTCCTTGAAGATGATGTGCCGTCCGATGACGGGCTATTTCATGGCACAAGTTGATGGCAGTGAACCTTTTAAGGTTGGATTCAATGCAGAGCGTGATTCGGTGGTTACACTGGCCACTGCCTTGCCAAAGGGTGTGCATCATGTGAAGGTGATGTATGTAATAGAGGGATTATTCCGCAACCCGGAGTTCCGTGGATTTGTGTTGGATAAGGGGTGTAAGCTCGTTGAGGCTCCTGCTTTATCTGATAGAAAGATAGAGTTCATTGGTAATTCCATCACTTGCGGATATGGAGTGGAGAGCATTGGAATGAGTGATCCTTTTGAGGATGAAACGGAGAACCACTGGCTGACTTATGCCAATATCGTGAGTGATAGCTTGAAGGCGCAGCATACATCGATTTCCCGCAGTGGTATTGGCGTATATCGCAACTATGATGGTCCTAAGACGGGTTCTGTGGAGAATATGCCTTGGCAGTATGAATATACCTTATTTAATAAGCACGATGAGAAATGGGATTTTGCCAAGTATCAGCCGCAACTGGTTTGCATCAACCTAGGTACCAATGATCTTTCTACGGATAATTATGATATTCAGCTTTATGAGAAGAATTACCGCATGTTCCTTACTACCGTGAGAAGCAAATATCCTGATGCCAAGATTGTGCTCCTGACAGGTCCTATGCTCGGGGAGAAGGAGAGTAGTGAGCAGAGAGCTGCACTTGACAGAATCTGCGCAGAAGCCAACAAGAGCGGTTTTACCTTGGCGAACAAGACGGTAGTGGATAAAAGAGGCAAGGTAAAGAAGGCGAAGAAGCAGGGAGATAAGGAGATTTATCGCTTCGACTTCTCGTTCCAGAAAGGTGACTTGGGATATGGTGCCAGCTGGCATCCTAGCAAGTTGCAGCATCAGAAAATGGCAAAGGAATTGTTGCCATTCCTGAAAAACTTGATGAACTGGTAGATATAAGACCACTGAAAGCGATTTCTCTTTTGGTTTTGATAAAAATAGAATAAAATTATAGTAACAATGAACACAAAGAATCTATTATTGTTGGCATCTTTTGCTTTTGCGATGCCATTGTCTGCGCAGACTCCACAGGAGGATTTCAAGAGGGATATTACGCTCTCTGCAAGTAACTACGTGGCTTATCGTGGTCCTCAGAAGCAACTTACTCCTGCTCCTAAGGGATACAAACCATTCTATCTGAGTCACTATGGTCGCCATGGCTCACGCTATATGATAGGAAATAAGGCCTACGATGTGCCTTACTTCTCTTTGCTCAAGGCGAAGCAGGAGGGTAAACTGACTGCCAAGGGTGAGGAAACATTGGAAAAAGTAAAACTGATACGTGATGATGCTAAGGGTAGGGATGGCGAACTGACGCCGCTCGGAGCTATCCAGCATCAGGGAATTACCAAGAGAATGATGGAACGATTCCCGGAGATTTTCGCAGGTAAAACCAATATCGAGGCGAGAAGTACCGTTGTTATCCGATGCATTCTCTCGATGGAAAACGGTCTGCAGCAGATGCTTCGCATGAATCCTCAACTCCATATCTTCCATGATGCCAGTTATCACGATATGTATTATATGAACCTGTCGGATAAGCGACTGGACAGTTTGAAGAATTGTATCGGAAGAAAGACGGTGCAGGAGGAATTTACCAAGAAGCACGACTGCTATGACCGCGTGATGAAGGAACTCTTCAACGATCCGTACTGGGTGAAGCAGAATATCAATCCACGCGACCTCAACTGGAAACTCTTTGAGATGGCTGGGGCTATCCAGGGTACTGAACTGCGTGGCAAGGTTTCTCTCTACGACCTCTTCAATGAGGAGGAAATCTATCAGAATTGGGTGGTAAGCAATTCCTGGTGGCAGATGTCATACGGATATTCTCCTTATACTGGTGCCGAACAGCCTTATTCTCAGCGCAATCTCTTGAGAAATATCATCGAGAAGGCTGACAGTTGCATCGCTCTCCAGCATCCGGGTGCTACGCTGAGATATGGTCATGATACGATGGTGACTCCGCTTACCTGTCTGCTCAACCTGAATGGTTATGGTGCGCTTATCAAGGACCCAGAGAATATTGCCAAGATGTGGTTTGATTATAAGATTACTCCGATGGCAACCAACCTGCAGTTTGTCTTCTATCGCAATCAGAAGAAGCCGAATGATGTCTTGGTGAAGGTTCTTCTGAATGAGGATGAGGCTACCTTGCCTATCAAGAGTGATGTGGTTCCTTATTATCATTGGAATGATTTTAAGGCATATTGCATGAAAAAGCTGGACTCTTATCCAATGCAGAGAGACAACAAATAAATCATTAGATTGAAATAGGATTAGAAGAATTTCTATTCTCATAAGATATTATAGTTTATGGAACTATCAATTTGTTTTGCAAGCCCGGAGATTTACTATTCCTTGGCTTGCTTTACTTATATTTTATCAGGTGTG
>OIZS01000446.1_pt1 | contig 17823 bp, 4 predicted proteins | sample 1588641 | NCBI WGS metagenome assembly OIZS01 (sample SAMN03283240) | human gut metagenome | biome: human-associated habitat; material: feces | host: Homo sapiens | place: Peru | collected 2012
TGATATCCGTAGCGTTGATGGAGATGACACCGCCGGCGATCAAGCCGCCATCGGGCCCCTGTCCATCATAAGGCGTCCCATTTGCTCCATAGAGTCCGTAATTATTTTTCTTATCTTTTTTCAGCTTTTCATAGTCCTTACTATAAAAAGCCTGCGGATCGACACCGATATTCACAATGCCATCAGTGAAGGTTTGCGTAATCGAGCCGCCTGCTGAAAGCGCAACACTCGCGCCCAGCACAGAAACGCTGTCCTGCGCCGATGCACCGGCGATAGTGATATTGTTATTCTTGCTCGTAATCTTAATCGAACCATTTTTATTATACACATCACCGCTGACGATAATATCGGCCTGCGGCAAATATTGGCCAACGAAAGTCTGGCCGTCCTCCACAACCTTATAATCTAAGGGCGCACCACTGTAATTGCCCTTGATATCAATGCTGCCGCCAACGCCTGTCTCCGACTTCACGCTCTGGAAGCCGCCGCTTGCCGCATCGGCTTTTTTATTAAGCTTGCTGATATTATTATTAAAATCGCTGCTCGTGCTGCCGGTCAGCTGCTCATTGTTATACAGCAGTCGTCCGCCGCCATCGTCCACGTTGATTCTTTGCAGACGCAGCATAAGGTTGGTATTGTTGGTGACGTTGATTTCCGGACTGCCGTTGGCTGACAGCGAGCCTGTCGCCTTGCTGCTCTTCAGCACGGACGTGTTGATAGTAATGTTGCCGCCGGATGCCGTCAGCTCAGGAATCTCCACGTAATCCACCATCTTGTGAGCATTGAGCACATATTTGCCGTCGATTTCGGAGACCTCGCCCATTTTTTCCATCTCTCTGAGCAGGCGCTCCGCCTCGGCCTTATAGCCCATATAGGACGCACTGTTGTCGCCGTCGCTGGCGTATTCGCTTACCAGCAGCATGATTTCATTGTAGCGGTTCATCAAGGTCTGCGCATAATCCACCGAGCCAAGCTTGATGCTGTCCTTAATGGTCGCTGCCGTTTCTTCAGTCAGGCCGCTGTGCGCACCTGTGGGCTTGCCCTGCGCATCCAGCACGTCGCTGCCTGCAACAGTGATTTTGCCCTGCAGCTCCTCCTTGCTGAGCGCCGTTTTATTCGTCAGTGACTTGCGTTCGTCCTCGTCGAACAGCGTGATATCGCCTGCTGCACCGACAACGATGTTAATCCTGTTATCCATGCCTGCAGCCATGCTGCCGTTGATATCGACGCTGTTTTTATCAAGCTTATTATAATGCTTGCTGCCGGTATCCTCGGTTACATAGCCGCCCTCCTCATCGCCGCCATAGCTGGTATCACGGCCTGTATGGACAAATACCAGCTCCTCGCCTGCGTCGGCATAGATATTCGTATGCCGCACGCTGTTGCTCGTACCGCTCTGCATGAGGAGCTCGTTCTGCTGCGTAACCTCATTGTTAAGCGAAGGACTCAGCACCACGGGAATAACATTACCATTATAATTTATCGCCTGCGCATCCAGCTCAAGGCATCCCAAGCTGCCATCGAGATGCTTGCCTGCATAGTAGTTGATGTCGTTCATGCTGTACAGCTCGCCTGCGCCGTAAAGTCCGAGCGCATTCGTGCGCTGCAAAGCATTCTTCACCACAGCATTGCTGCCGGCCAGAACGCCAATCGGCGTTTCGGCAACAGCACTGGTGTACAGCTTGAGGTCGTCCGCTGCGGCCAGCGTAATATCCTTATAGGCCGTGCTTGTCTTGATGTTCGAGTTCGTCAGCTCAATGCGGTTGTCATTGCTAATGTTATTAGTGACGCGCGTTTCACTGGCATCAACCATGCCTAAGGAGTAGACATAGGCATTAACAAGCAGGTCATCCTTGCTTTGGCTGGCCAGCTGCACGTGACCTTTTTTGCTTTGCAGGCTACTGTCCTGCAGTTTTACGGCCGTCGCTGCCGTAATGCTGTTGTCAACGCCTGCAGTATTGACGCCGACAAGGCCGGAATAGCCCTGTCCCCACAGCATCTCGTTATAGCCATCTTCTCTGTTCAGCCTGATATTTTTATCTGCCTTAAGCAGCATATCGCTGCCGCTGGTCAGCTTGGCCGCAGAGGCTTCGACAAGGGTTGTGCTGCTGCTTGTATTGTCCGCAGAAGCATCGCCGCCGCCGGCTAAAGAGTTCGTCAGCGCATCCGCCTTAAGGTTGGTATTCTCCTTGCGCAGCGCCTGTACGCTCATGCTGTCTGCAGCTGTCAGCTCGCCCTTGAGCGTTACGCTCGTCTGCGCCTTAGCGTCATGCGTAACCTTCGCTGTATAGGGCGAAACCTCCAGCAAGGCACTTGCGCTGCCATCAGCCTTCGCCGTCACGTTCTGCGCATTTTCTGCCAGCACGTCCAGCTGCTGCAGAGACAGCCCCTTGCCGCCATCGAGGGAAATGGCGACGCTGCTGTTTTCCTCCACCCTCGCAAAGTTGTTGCCGCTGCCTGCTATAACGCCCAAGCCAAAGGAATAGACGTAAGCATTGCTGCTGTTGTTGTTCAGAGCCTGCACGCGCAAGTCTGCCAGCCTGGAGCCTGCGCTGATATCGCCAAGGTAAACCTTGCTCTGCATCGCGTTTTCCGTCAGCGCTCTGTTAATCGTCACGTCCACGCCTAGTGACACGCTTATCGCATGGTTGATTGCCTCAGTCGTATAATCGCTGTCGCGGCCTGTCTTTGCCTGCAGCGTTACGCTGTCCGCGCTAAGGCTGCTGCCGTCGCCTACATAAACGTCCGCCGCACCAAGGGTCCGCGACTCAGCGCTGCTGCCATGAACCGAACCCACGCTGACCGTCACGCCTGCCCCGATTTCGTCCTTGACCTTGCCTGCATTTTCTGCCGTAATGCTGATGCTCTTGCCTGCTACGCTGCCGGCAGTCTGCTTGCCCAGCTCTACGCCGGTGGCCAGACTATCCTTGCTCTCGAGCACCAGACGGCCTGCGCTGACGCCTTGAATGTTGACAGCCAGCCCCTCATTCTCCAGCTGCACCTTATTATTTGCGCTCAGCGTGGTCTTATCCGTCGCCGTAATTGTCGAGCCGTTGATTTGCAGCTTATTCGCACCGCTGTGCGTAATATAGGAAACGGTGTCGCTGTAGGCCTCGAGGCCAAAGCTGCCCTGTCCCATATAATGCTTGATATCGCCCTCCGTCAGCGAGCTGATGTCCACGCTGCTGCCCTTGATTACCGAATTATCAAGCTGCACGCTCTGCTCCTCGCGGAACCTTGTGCGGTTGCCTGCCACCGCCACAGACGCTCCTGCGACTGCTGCCTGACGGATATCGCTGTTGACATTGTTCGTGCCATGTGCCGTAGCCTGCACTGCCTGCCCGGCCTCCAGCGTGCTGCCCTTGATATTTACGCCAACCTTGCCGGCTGCGCTGCCCTTATTTAGCTTCACCTCTGCCACGGAATTAGCAGGCAGCGCCTTGAGCGCCGCATTCGTGCCGGTAAGACCTTCGCCTGCTATGCCCTGAATATCCGTCACGTATTGCTTATCCACGCCGTCGGTAGCCTGCGTATACGTTGTATAGGTATCGTAGCTTTGCTTATTTTCGTTCCATACTTCATAGGTATAGGCATCCTGCAGCTCGCCGCCCAGATTCGTATACATCAGGTTCACACCTACAGCTAAACCACCAATTGCTGCGCCAACGAGCTGCGCATCTGCTGTGCGCCTTTCGTCAGCAGTCACCTTAATATTATCGGCATAAAGCTTGCTGCCGTCCACCGTCGCCGTCGTCTGCGTGTTGATGTTGGCTACGCCCACGCCTACCGCTACGCCTGCCAGCGAAGCAGTGCTGTCGACAACGTTCGTAAATTTGTTGCTGACCTCATTGTCCGCCGTAACGTCGATATTACGGAAGGCATTCTTGCTGTCGCCAAGCTGCGTATTCGCTACTAAAGCAGCAGTCTGCGCCTCCAGATTCACCACCTCGACGCTCGTACCGATGGCCGCACCGAGAGAAAGCGCCACATTATTGCTGGAAATCTCTGTCTCTATGCTGCTCTTGTTCTTCGCCGTAACCTTTACGTCCGCGTTCTTATCAGCACGCTGCAGCTGGCTATCTGCCAAGCCGGCCAAAATGCCGGCCTTATCATCAACGGTTGTCACGCCTGCGCCGACGCTTCCGCTAATCATGCTGCCACTCAGCGCAAAGCCATTGTTATAGGCAGCTATAGCCGTATTTCTGTCGGCATTCACCGTCAGGCTCTTCACGCTGCCCTGCACCTGCTGCACAGAGGCCTCTGTTTTGTCCTCCAGCACGTTGACCTGCACGGACGCTGTCAGTGCGCCTGCGCCCTCAGCGCCTCCGGCAGCACTCACGCCTGTCGTGACGTGCTGCACCTTAGTTTTGCTGTTGGCCTGCACCACCGCCGCGTCTGTTTTCCAAGTGCCGCCCTTGGCCTGCGCCACAGTATCGCGGCTGTTCGTCAGCACGCTGACCGCCGCGCCTAAGGCGCCGCCGCCAATAACCACAGCATCCGCACTATTCGTCAGCCTGTTATCACTGTCAGCCTTGACGCTTACGGCAGTATCATTTCCGCTCGCCGTCATCTGCACATTGTCAAAGTCCGCCTGCGTCACGCCGTCAGCAGAGAGCACTGCCACGCTGCCCTGCGCCGCAACACCGGCCATCTCGCCGCCAATAGCTACACCGCCGCCCAAGGCGAGGTTCAGCGTCGACGACTTATCGTTAGCCAGTACGTTTATATTTTTACCGTTCGTCAGGTTGAGCGTCGTATCATTGAGCTGTGCCTGTACATGTCTGCCCAGCTGCGTGTTGGCCACAGCACCGCCAACCGTTACTGCCACATCCTTGCTGCCGGCAACCTCTATGCTGCCGGACGCCGTATTGATGCTGCTGTTGTCCGCTGCGCTGACCTCAATGCTGCCCTCGCTCTCGATGCTGCTATCACCATCAACAACAGCCTTGGTATCATTCTTGCCATAGCTGCCTGCATAAGCGCCTGTCGCCGCGCCACTGGCAAGTGCCGCGCTCACGCCTGCGCCCACCGTCACGATGCTGCCGTCATTGCTGGCCTCAGCCTTGAACAGCTTGTTCTTGCCGTTGTAGCCGGTCAGCTTCACCTTGCTTACATAAGCACCGGTCGTATTATCAAGGTCGCTTTGCGCCCACGTCAGACCTGCTGCGCCGCCATATTGGCCCGTAATCACTGCACTAAGCTGTCCGGCTACGCCGACCAGCAACGACTTCGTGTTGCCGGTAACCTCCACATTGTCGGCCTTGATATTGCCGCCCGTTAGGCTTGCCAGCGTATTATTGTTCAGCGTATTATCTACGCCCGAGCCTGCTACATCAACGGACACCTTATCCGTGCCCGCGGAAGCAGCAGCACCGGCCGCCACTGCCACCATGAGCGTGTCGGAGGCAGCAGTAATCTTCACGCCGTCCTTGCCGGAGGCAGCAATAGTATTATCACTAGCCGCAGCATTAAAGCTGTTCTTGATATGATTGATGTTCGTCGCTACGGCGGCGCTGCCGCCGTAGCTGCCTTCGCTGACCTTCGCAGCTACGGCAATTGCGCTGCCAACAATGACATTGCCTGTGTTCTCCGCCGTCAGCGTCTTGCTCGTATAGGTCAGCGAGCCGTCCTCATTCGCCTCTGCACCCAGCGCCACGCCCTGCGAGCCGTTGGCCTGCGCCAGCGCCGCGGAAGCATCGAGGTCGAGGATATTCGCCGCCGCCGCTGCCGTAACATCTACGCCGGCCCTGGTCTTTTCATCGACAAAGCTGCGCTTGCTGTTGAACACCAGCGTTCTGCCGTGGCTATCCGTAAGCTTGCCTGTCGCTTCGTCATAAGTGATTTTATTATTGGCATCGTAAAGGTCTGCTACCTCGCCATTGTCCTCATAGACATAGCTTGCGCCCTCGCCCACGATGTACTGCTTGCTGCCATCGGCAGCAAGCTTATAGAATTTGCCTGTTTCCTTCTCGACAGTGATGCCGTTATCAGCAGTGGAATTGATAACGTCGATATACTGGTTCTGCTTTTCGTTGACCTGCAGCTTGCCATCGCGTGCTTCGTTCGCCACGGACTGTGCATAAATAGTGTTGCTGCCGGTCTGCGCCTGCACATCATTATCCACCATATTTACGGCAATCGCCACATCGCCCATGAAGTAAGCCTTGCTACCCACCAGCACGCCGATGGACGTTGCTGTGCCAACCTGCACCAGATTGCTCAAGGCCAGATTGCTGATGCTGCCGGCTAATTTATCCTGCGTGCCGATAGTGTTGTCATTCATTACGGCACTGATTTTGTTATCCACATCACTGATGCTGATGGCAGCGCCTGCCGCCGCGTTGCCGCGCGAGAACTCAAAATTAATGCCGCCGCCGGCCTGCACATCCTTGTCATAGGCAACGTTGCTCACGTTCAGCGCACCATCCTTCATGACATTGCCCGTCAGCTCCGCCTGCACCGTGCTGTCCACATAGTTGGCCGAGCCGGAGCCGCCAAGATTGATATCTACGCTGCCTGCACGCTTGCCCAGCTCCACGCCCATGGCTAAGCCTGCCGCTGCCTGGGCGCCGCTGTTCTGCGCCAGATTTGTCACGTTGTCCGCATTATTCAGCTCGGCACGGCGCAAAGCGCTCGTGGTCGACTTATAGACATCGTTGACCGCTATCGCACCGCTCAGCATGCCTTGGAACTTCGTCGAGCTGCCTTCCTCTGCTGCAAAGCCAAACTTGCTCAAGGCAGCAGCGCCGCTGTACGCGCCAATGTAGGAGCTGTCCTCCGCCATAATATCCACGCCCGTAGTCTTGTTTGCGCCTGCGGGACGCAGCAGCTCAATCTGAACATTATCTATAGAAGCGTCCGTTTCATCCTTCACGTAGTTCCACGCTACGCTGCCTGCGGCATCAACCTTGATAACGCTTTCTTCCAGCTTCTTGCTGTCGTCTTTTTTATCACTGCCACCTGCACCGGTGTCGTCTTTTTTATCGCTGTCGCCTGCACGCAAGGTACTCTGCACCTTGTCATCATTTTTATCGCTGCCACCTGCGTTGGTATCGTCTTTTTTATCACTGCCGCCTGAAGTGCTGTCGTCCTTTTTCTCTTCGGCCTTCACCTCGGCCTTATCTACGCCTTCCTTGCCCTTGCCGTCCGAGGTCGACGTGCTCATGCCGCCGGCGTCCTTATTCACGTTGCTGCTCTTGCTCGCCACGCCTGCCAAAGCAAAGTTGTTGATAATGCCGTCAGTGTGCGCATCAACCTCCAGCGCACTCGCAGTGATGCTGCCCTTGCCTGCGCTGTCCGTGCCCTCCAGATTGCGCAGCTGTGCCAGCGTCTTGACATTATAATCAATAACGCTCGTGCTCACGCCGACAGAGCTGTCCTTCGAATAGCCAAAGTCACCTGTTACTGCTGTCAGCACAGTGTCGTTGGCTGCAGCCAGCCGCAGCTTTTTAGCCGCACTTAAGCTGACGTCGTCATCGAGCAGCGTTTCCGCCGCCGAAGAGCCGCCTACATAGTTCACCATACCCGTGATGCCCAGCGAGCTGGTTCTCGCACCGCCCATGACGAGCGAGGTGTTGATAATATCGTTGGCCGTCTGCATAGCGATAGCGCCGCTGCCGGCGCTGATGCCTACGCCATTATTGACGCGTACCTCACTCTTATTGGCAGCGTTCTGCACGCCTACAGACGCACCCAGACCGTTTTGGCCTGCATCATTCGTGACAAGATCGGGAATGAACTGCCATTTGCCTGCCAGCAGGGCGTTCTGCTCCGTTACGGACGCAGCCAGCGCCACGTCTGCCCCGGCCGTCAGCTTTTTGTGCGCACCGATATTCACCCTGGCGTTGTTCGCCAGATTCTGCACGCTGACCGTGCCTGTAATCATCGTTGTGATATCAGGCTTGCTCATGAGGGGCTTGTCCGTCGAAGCAGAAACATACATATTCGCATAATTAGACGCGTTGAGCAGATTCTCGAGCGCATTCTTCAGCTCTGTCGAGCCTGTCAGCTCCGTCAGTATTTCCATGGCAGCCTTCGATTTCATCGCAAACTGCTTATCTTTAACAAAGCTTTCCGCCGAGTTTTTGCTGGCTATCGTCAGGATATCAGCAACAATCGTCTCGATCTGCTGCACCTTCGCCTTGGCATCATCAGCAGCATCATCCTCAAGCTTGCCCTTCGACCAATAATCATAGAAGCTTTCCCAGCCTGACTTCACAGCATCCACCAGCTTATTGACGCGCTGGTAGGAATTATCTACATTGGCAGTAATATTGATATTGCCCCTGGCTGCCAGCTCCGAGCCGCTATCCTCCGCAACATTCACCTCTGCCGTATTTTGCATATCCTCCACGCCTATAGCCGCACTAACGCCTAAGGGCTCATCGCGGTTCGCCGCATTGAGCAGGTTCTTCGTTGCAAATTGCGAGTCAGCAATGCTGACTGCGGCCGTAAGCGCCAGATTGCCGCCTGTAGCCGTAATCGGCACACCTGCAGCGATATTCGTCCTCGCCTCGTTATCCACCAGCGCCAAGCCAAAGCTCATACCAAAATTAAAATATTGGTCCCAGGTCTTTTTATCCTTCTTGATATTAGGACCGGCTGCTGCGCTGACCTTCGGTCCTTCGTTGACACCGGAGAGGAAATTACGCAGCACATCCAGACCATGCTTCGCCTGCGGCGTGTTGACCACCCACGTACTGCCCGACAGCTCCGGTCCTATCGAAGAGTCTGCCGTCACGCTCAGCTTGTTGAGCGTATGCTTGCTGTTCAGCTGTACCTGTGCGCCCTCAAGCGCTGCATTGTCATTGATAACAGCCTTGCCCTGCGTGCTGGAGATGTTGATAGCCGTATTGATTGGCGTATTTTCTTTAACCGTTATGGAAGCAGTGCTGGCGAGGGTGTTCACATTCACTGCATTAACCGTGAGCGCACCGCCGGCCTTGAGAAGCGGATTATTCTTATCCTTAGCTGCTGAGTCTGCTGCACCAAGATTAACCACGGCAGCGCTGTCCTGAAAGTTCATCGCCATCGCCAGGCCGGTATAGAACGAGCCATCGTCCTTGCTGTCACCGCCCTGACCGTTATCCAGAATGCGCGGCGGCTTCACCACCATCGTGCCGATGCTTGTATCCACAGCCTTGGCAGTTACTGCCAGATTCTTCTCTGCCTTCAGCTTGCCATCTATATCCACCGTCGCCGTGCTGTCCGTATCTACATAAACAAAGCCGCCGGTAAAATACTTCAGCTTGTTGCTGTCACCCTGCTGCAGCTTCGGCTGAATCTCAACCTTAAAATTGTTGCTCGCCGTGCTGTTCGCTGCCACATTGATATTCTCGGACGCAGTGAGCTTGCCTGCATTGCCCACGCTAATCGTCGCTTCGGCGTCAGCAAAGCCAAAGGGCATATACAGCTGCTCGATAACATTATTCACCGTATCAAAATACTTGCCGCCCTTGCCAAAAACGCCTCTGTCCTCCAGCGTCGAGCCAATCGCATCTGCAAGCGCATCGTTGACCGTAATCTTATAGCCCATAGCGTCGGTAATCTCCTCCGCCGTTCTGTCAAGACCGTCGTAAATGCTCTTCAGATTCTTGCTGTCCAGACTGTTCACAGCGTTGGCCGTAACGGTAACATTGCGTCCCTTCAGCTCGCCGTCAACCTGTACGTCGGCCTTGGCGAAGGCCGCAATATCGAGAATCTCGACCACATAGCGGTCGCTGTCATGCGTCGCATCCGCGCTCACCAGCACATCACCTGCAGCGTCCAGCTTAGCACCCTCGGCGATGTTCACCTTCGCCTCCACTGCATTTTGCAAGGTAACCGAATCTAAATGCGCTGCATTCTTCTTCGTCGCCGAGGCCTGCAGCTTGATGCTGCCATCGCCCTTAAGCGCAGCATTATCCTTATCGTTCGGGTCAGCAATCACAACATTGCCGCTGCTGTCCACCGTTGCCGTCAGCCTGCCGTCCTTCACGGCCGCATCGCTGACCAGACCATTTGTATTCACCGTCGTATAAAAAAGCATGCCTGTACGCAGCTGCGGTGCAAAGCTCGAGCCATTGCCCTTCGCCACGTTGATATAAGCCGCACGCAGGTCGATGCCGGTGGCAGTATTGAGCGTGCCGCTTACGTCGATAGTGCCCTTAGAGCTCAGCTCCCAATCCTGCTTCTTCAACGCTTCACTGGCAGCCTCCGCATCCTTAAATTTGTTTTCTGCAGCCAGCACCGTCAGCGAACCGGCGTTAACCACGCCGTTCGCGCCCACAACCATGCCGTCCTTGCTCAAAAAGTACAGGTTGCCGCCGACCTTGTTATCACGGATGGCGTTTACCGTACCATTAATATCAATCCTGCTCGCCACCGTATTGACCAGGGTATTCAAGGCAGTGCTGTCCTTCTCCTGCCGAAAATACAGATTCGCCAGCTCCTGATTCCCCACCTTGAACTCCTGAAAACGGTTCAAGCCTACGTCGCCATGCACCGACTCTGCATAAATATCTGCTCTGCCGGACTGCATAAGATTCTTGTCGCTATCCACACGCACAATGCTGCCGGCAGCGAACGCTTCACCACAAAAAAATGGCAGCACAACAAAGCCTGCTGCCAGCACTGAACTTAAAATTTTCAGTCTGTCAGCAGTCCTTGCCAAACTGCCCTGACTAGCCTCCGCACGCTTTTTCAACCCATAGCGTAACGCTTTTCTATATATGCCCATGCTTATCCGCTCCTTTGTCACTAAAATTGCTGATTCTAGTTTATAAAGTAATGCCCTTCTCTAAGCTTTTTCCAAATAACATAAGCCATTTTTTCTTTTAATTATACTACAAATGAAAGTATTTCTCCAACACTTTTATCTGAACCTCACTGTTCTCTGCCTGAGCTGTAATAAAAAAACAAAAACTCCCAAAGCATATCCTGAGCAGAATATACCTTAGGAGTTGAAGTACAATTTATTTTTTACACCGGACCAAGGTTAATCGCCGTCGCATAGGTCAGGAAGCAGAAGGCAACAATCCACCAGATACCAATCAGCGGCAGCACGAAGCGTGCCCATTTTTTATACGGCACATTCGCCATCGCCAGATACGACATCGTCGCACCGGAGGCCGGCGTGATGCAGTTCGTGAAGGCATCGCCAAAGGTGAAGGCGAAAACAGCAGTCTGACGCGTTACGCCCACAATGTCGGCCAGTGGTGCCATAATCGGCATGGAAATCGCTGCCTGACCGGAGCTGGAGGGAACCAGCAGGTTGAAGCAGTCCTGAATGATGAACATGCCGAAGGCGATAATGGAGGACGGGAACACGTCCAGCATGCCTGCCAGCGCATGGATAATCGTATCCATAACCTTCGCGTTCTCCAGCAGAATCGTTGCTGCCTTACACATTGCCACAGCCAGGCAGGGCAGCATCATGCCCTTGCAGCCGTCGAGGAAGGCATCGCAGATATCGTTCGGCTTCAGGCCGCAGATAACGCCGGAAAGCACGCCCATGATAATGAAGAGCGCAGAAATCTCGTTCATATAGAAGTCAAACTTCAGCACGCCGACGATAATACCGACGAAGTTCAGGCCGAGCAGCGCAAGGCAGATAGCCTGACGCGTGGTCAGCTCGTCGGTCTCCTCAAGGTTCATCGTATCCGTCTTGGCTCTGTCGATTTCGTAAACAGGGCTGCTTTCCGGATTCTTCTTTACCTTATGCGCGTGATACATGACGTAGGCAATGTTAATCGCCAGCAGCACAAAGAAGATGCCCACGCGGTACGGCAGGCCGGAGAAAATCGGCACACCGGCAATGCCCTGGGCCACGCCGACGGAGAACGGCTGCGTGCAGCCTGCGCCATAGCCTGCGGCCACAGAGCAGAACAGCATACCGAGTGCTGTCAGCGAGTCAAAGCCCAGCGCCAGCGCCACGCTCACTACGAGCGGCGTAAATGCCAAGTATTCCTCGTTGCAGCCTGCCAGCGTAGAGAACGTTGCCAGCGTCGTCATAAGCACCGGAATCAGCAGAATGCTGTGGTTGCGCATCTTCTTTACCAGTGTGCTCAGGCCTGCCACGATAGCGCCCGTCTTTGCCAAAATGTTCAGCGAGCCGCCCACCATGAAGAGGAAGGCGATAATCGTGATGCCGCCCTTGAAGCCCTTATTGATGGACGTAAAGAAATCCAAAAAGCCTGTCGGCTTTTGCGCAACATAATGGAAGGTTGCCGGGTCAACGACCATTTTGCCCGTATGCACATCCTTCACGCGCTCATACACGCCGGCAGGAATAACATAGCTGGCGATAGCACAGAAAATAATAACGCAAACCAAAATTAAGATAGGACTGGGGGCCTTAAAGCCCTTCACCTGTTTTTCAGACATCTAAACACCTCTCTGATTCAATTATTTTGCATATTTATCCGCGAAAGCCTGCACCTCCATAATGCAAGCCATCACAATGAGCCAACGCTCGTAGAAGCTGGAAACCAGCGCCTTCTCCTCACGCGTATGCGCACCGCTGCCCATAGCGCCCATGGAGCACAGCGTCGGTACGCCCACGCTGCCGAAGTACGCCGCATCCGACATGCCGCCGACATAGACAGGCTGCATAGCCTCATAGCCAAGCTTCGTCGCTACGCTGTTGACATAAGCCAGAAGGTCATGGTTCGCCTGCGTCTCCTCGAAGGCAGGCATCGGCGCCACAAACTCAACCTCGGTCGTTGTGCCTTCAATATAAGTCTGTGCGCACACCTCGCGGATTTTTTCCTTAATATAATCCATATGCTCCAGCTTTTTATAGCGCACATCCAGCTCTGCATAGCAGTAATCAGGCACAGCGTTCGACACCATGCCGCCCTTGATAACGCCCACGCTGACCGTCAGGCCTTCATCAAAAATAGAAAGGTCCTGCAGCAGCGGCAGCTTCTTCGACATCTCGATAATCGCATTGCGGCCCTTCATATAATCATTGCCGGCATGCGCAGCCACGCCATGCACCGTGATATGGCAGTCCATACCGCCCTTACGGCCTACGGTAACGCAATTGTCCAAACGGCCACTCTCCATATTGAAGGCGCACAGGCTGCCCTTCGCCTCCTGCATCAGCAGCTCGTCAGTAATGCCGTAGGCATGAGCAATTTCCTCATCGCCCACGATGACAGCCTTCACAGGTCTGTCCTTATAACCAAGCTGCTTCAGCGCTGCCATGATATAAACAATCTGCGCAATGCCGTCCTTCATATCATGCACGCCGGGGCCGTGTGCAAAGCCTTTCTCGTCTATATAGAAGGGATTCTCCGGAAAGCTGTCGGAGGGGAAAACAGTGTCGCAGTGGCCGCACAACAGCACCGGCTTACCCGGCATGTCCTTGTTCAGCTCTGCCACCAGCACAGGTACGCCGCCCTTGCTGTCGAGATAGTGACAAGCAATGCCCTCAGACTCAAATTTTTTGTACAGAAAATCCAAGACCTGTTCAATCTTCTCGAATTCACGAGAGTAGCCCTGCATATTCACAAGGGTTTCCCAGAGGGAAAGCATTTCCTGTCTGTTTTTATTTACAAAATTGCGTAATTCTTCTATTGGTGCCTGCATAATAACCTCGCTTCATAAAAATTCATCACTTTACATCATTAAAGTGGCAAAGTAAAAAGAGAATAATAATGACAATACCTTTTTATTCTACTAAAGAAAATAGCTTCTGTCAATCAGCGTTTTGCATAATTAAACAGAAGCTATGCGTTTTCAGCCTGCTTACTGCACTGTGCACAACAGCGTGCACAGCTTATCCTGAAAGCTTCTTGCTGCCACCTCGCTCAGTATACCCTCGTTCATAATGCTGAACGCCAGCAAATGACCGTTTGACGCATTCGTATAGCCAGCTAAGGCGTATACGCCGGTCATCGAGCCGGTTTTGGCATGTACCCTGCCAGCGATATTCTTTTGGCGGATATCCAGCGTACCATCTACGCCGCCAACGGGCAGTGCCGGATAAAGCTGTTCATAAAGCGGCGGATGCTGATAGGCATATTTAAGCACAGCAACCTCCAGCTCCGGCGAAAGATAATTATACACGGACAAACCGGAGCCATCTGCCACACGATAATTCTCCGGCTGCAGGCCAATCTGCGTAATAAAGCTGTTCACCTGCGCCTTGGCCTGCGCTGCAGTAGCATAGCGGATACCGTAGCTAGCCGCCAGATTATAGAACATCGCTTCGGCATAAAGATTATCACTATCCTTGAGCATTTTTTGCAGCAGCTGCGGCATGCTGTGCGAGGTTTCGCAAATTAGCTGCACATCGGCAGGTGCTTCCCCATAGCCAACCAAAGGAGAAGCAGTGATATTATAGCTTTGCAGAACCTGCTGCAGGCCTAGCATGAACTTGTCCTGTCTGTTGTAAATCAATGGAGTCAGCACGGGATTGTCATCGACATCATCCCAGCACCATCCCTGTCCCCATCGCGGCGTGCTGATCATGCTAGTGTCAGCAATAAGCTGGCCGGAAATGCTGCGAACGCCAAGCGCACGCAAGCCTTCGGCAAAGGCCACCATATCACTGCCGCCAAAGCAGGGGTCAAAGCCGCCGATGCAATACACATTGCCGTTTAGCGTACCATTAGTAATCGTACCGGAATAAGCAAGCTTCGTCGTAAATTTATAGCCCGGCCCCAGCCTTTCCAGCGCCGTAACCGCCGTCAGCAGCTTCAACGAAGAAGCCGGACGCATCAGCTGACGCTCATTGTATTTGAAAATCGTTTCGCCGGTGGTCAGGTCGTAAACCATAACCCCAGCCTGCGTTCTTTGCAGCAGCTCATCAGCCATCGCCTCATTCAGGCTGACATTCAGATTGCTCTGCCACGCCGACGCATCAGCTACCGCTGCCACAGCCTTGCCGGGAGTAGCAAGATTCGTTTCCGTATGCACGACGAATGCACCAAGCAGCGCTGCCGCCAAAACACCGGCCAATATTTTTTTATACCCCATCTTCATCAACTCCTAAAAATATCACCGAACATCACCAGTACAAGCTGGCATTAGTACAAAAAGCTACATTATATTCTACCACAAAGTGTAGTAAAGAAAAAGTAACGAAAAAACAAAAAAGGCATAACGAGCTTGCATAGCGTAGCTCATTATGCCTTCATCACGGTCAGCCCTTACTCCCTGCGCCCATACAGCTGGCTGATGGCCGCGATAAGCTTGCCGACCTCCAGCGGCTTGGACAAATGCGCGTCCATGCCTGCAGCCTTAGACGCCTCGATATCCTCAGCAAAAACGTTGGCAGAGAGCGCGATAATCGGTATCGTCCTGGCGTCCGCTCTGCCTGCGAGCGTGCGGATGGCCTGCGCCGCAGCATAGCCGTCAAGCTTCGGCATCATGATATCCATCAGGATAACGGCAAAGGCTCCGGCAGGAGCGTTCTTGAATATTTCTACAACCTGCTCACCGTCAGCAGCTCGCGTAACAACCATGCCCTCATTCTCCAGCAGCATAGTCGTAATCTCGGCGTTTAAATCGTTATCCTCGGCCAGCAGAACAGGCACGCCCTTCAGAGAAACCGCTTTAGGCTGCTGCTCGCTATCCTCCGGCGAAGCTGAAGCTGCGTCCGTCCAAACCAGCGGCAGCTCTACCGTAAACGTAGTACCCACGCCCTGCTTGCTTTCGACGGTAATCGTGCCGCCCATCAGCTCCACATAGCGCTTAGTAATCGCCATGCCCAGGCCCGTGCCCTTGTAGTTCGTCCGCGCATCAGCGCATTCCTGCGTAAATTCATCAAAAAGCTTGCTCTGGAACTCCTCGCTCATACCCACGCCTGTATCAGCAATGCGGTAGCAGCCAAAGAAATGGCGCTCGTCCTTGCCCGGCTTGGTAAAAGTGGTGAAGGTGATTTTGCCGCCGTCCTTGGTAAACTTCACGGCATTGCTGAGAATATTAATCAGCACATCACGAATGCGCAATGCATCTGCCATGACATAGGGGTTGGACGGGCAATTTCTATTGATAACAAGCTCAATATTCCTGTTTTCCATAAAGCCCTGGGCAACAGCAACAACCGTATCTATGACCTCGGTAATACTTACAGGTACCGGCTTAAATTCAACTTTTCCGCTCTCAATGCGACTGATATCGAGCACATCGTTAATCAGGCTCATAAGATGGCCGGAGCTTTGCTTGATTTTCTCCAGACAGCTGCGCACCTCTGCCTTCGGCTGCTGGCTCAGCGCAATATCCGTAAAGCCAATGATAGCGTTCATGGGCGTCCTGATATCATGCGACATATTGTTCAGGAATTTTGTTTTGGCATTATTCGCTGCCTCCGCTGCCCTCAGTGCCTCCTCCAAGGCCTGCCTGTGCTTCTGCTCCTGTAGATAATCGTTATGCTTAATGACGAAATGCGTAACAACAGCAAGCAAAATGAAAATCACCAGCACCAGTCCCGGCAGCAGATAAATGTTGCGTGTATGAGCAGCTGCGCTATTCAAGGCCAGCTCCAGCCGCCATTTGCTATCGCCTACCTCAAAGGTATAAGCCGCTGCATTATCCGGCAGCGCTGCGCCGGAGCTATACACCTCCTGAAAGCGCGGGTCCATCGGCGAAACAGTTTTGAACAGGCGATAATCATAGCCCAGCTTCGACAGCGCATCAAACGTGCCGGCAAAAAGCTCCGGCACACGCAGAATGACTATCGTGAAACCCCAAAAGGTCTTTTGCCCGTTGGCCTGCTCCATGTAAACAGGATTGCGCACCGCAATACCGGAGCCGCCCTGCAGCAGGTTGAACGGCCCTTGGGTGATAATCACATCATGGTCGCGTGCATAGCGAGAGCTTTTGCCGCGTGCGTCCTCACGGTCAATCAAATTGCCCAGGCCATCTTCGTTGCCCTCCGCAGGATAAATCTCTGTAACAATGCCTGCCGGGGCCAGCTGAATGCTTTGGATATAATCGGCCTGCAGACTCTTGGCAATCCGCGGGAAATCGCTGATCTTGCCGTCGCCGTTAATCAGCACCTGCTCCAGCGTATTCGTAACATCAATGCCGTTTTTGATGTTCTCGGTCAAGCGGCCTGTATAAATCTTCGCGTTCAGGTCCAGCTTCGCCTGGGCATCCTCCTCCGCAGCGTGCCTGAGCAGCAGCGCCATGCTCCCTGCTACGATAAATCCCATCACGATAATCAGCAGCGGCAGCAGTCTATGCTTTTGCATCATTCTATTCATAAGCGTTCACCATCTTTAAGTTTTTAATCTTCATCTTAATATCAGCAGTCTACAAAAACAAAATACATTGTTCATTATATCACAGCAATTTTCTTTTTGGTAGGATTACAATAGAACTCATAAAAATCTGAGAATTATTTCTAGTCTAGCCTTTTTCATTTTAACGCAGCAAAAGGCTGACTTCTCGCGTAAACGCGTAGCGCCAGCCTTATTTGTTGTGCTTATTTATGCAGGCTGCTTTCCTCACGCCCACGCCTGATGGCTGCATTGCAATTTTCGTCCAAAAGCTTCGCAGCCTCCTCCGGCGTGCTTTCACCCGTCAGCAGCTTCTTAATCTGCGGATAGAAGGCCGCACGCACCTCCACCCAGTTGGGATTGTCAGCTGTAATACGCACAGCCGTATCTGCATTCTTGATATAGCGCTGCAGATTAGTCAGCTCCTCGGCATACTTCTCGATAACCTTTTTGCTGCAGGGAATGCTGCCGCTGGAATAATCGATAAAGTCACTTTCATAAATATATTTCACGAAGGCCTTCGCCGCCGCCAGCTTCTGCGCATCACCGTTGTCAAAGACCGCGAAACCTGTATAATAGTTCGTCGAAATGCCTTTAGCTCCGGTACTGGGGA
>OIZS01000449.1_pt1 | contig 17682 bp, 18 predicted proteins | sample 1588641 | NCBI WGS metagenome assembly OIZS01 (sample SAMN03283240) | human gut metagenome | biome: human-associated habitat; material: feces | host: Homo sapiens | place: Peru | collected 2012
CACATAGCAGTCATAGTCCGTGATGAACCATTCTTCATAGGGCTGGCCGAAGTCATCCTTCTGGCCGATTCCGATATGCTTGAACACTTCTTTCAGTTCCTCGGCGGTGGTGGGAAACTTCACCCATTCGCCCACAAGCTCGCCCTCGTTGTACTTCCCAAGATTGGTGATAAAGGCGGCAAAGGGATAATCTTTGTCGTGATCGTAATATGGCATATCAGCACCTCCTTATAGTTCCGGCGCAGACTTTTCTTTATGGGGCTGCGCCTTGTTTTTTTCCGCACATTCCTTCTTGCCCTGTTCCAGCCGTTCCCGGATGGAGGGCTTTTTCTCCGGCTCCGCAGGGCGTTCATGGTTCCACTCGTCGCCGGAGAGAGAAATGTATCCGTGTTCCGTAAAATGCCCCTGTTCCTCCTGCATGGCGTACTTGCCAAAAGGAACGGGGTCGATCGCTTTCAGAAGTTCCGGGGGCAGCAGCATATCCATGTGCTGTGCCAGATACCGCCAGCCCAGATCATTCAGATCATGGATGTTGGGCTCAAATACGAAATAGTCGATGTTGGCCGCAAACTCCTTGAACTGCTCCGGCGCTGTCAGCTTGAAGGGCGAGGCCTGCACCGCCACCAACAGCTCCCGGTTCTCCGGGGAGAGGGCAGCCACCGCCGCCCTCACTTCGGGTAAATGTTCCAAAGTCTTATTTTCTGCCATTGACACCTTCCTTTCTTTTCGGAAATTCCAGTTTGAAGTTGATGTATTTGCCACCTGTGTCATCCAGGATCACCGCAGCGTCATAAGCAGCCTGTTTCTTTTCAGACCACATTCCCTTGACATTAGTACGCCCCTTTTTCAGAAGGTCCGCTGCCATCTTCTTTGTCAGCTCTTTCTTGCGGCTCGTCCAGAAGCGGTCATTTTTCCAGAGAACGAAGCCGCAGGACCGATCCGAACACGCAAAGTTCTTCTTGCCCTCATAAACCGGCTGGCCGCAGCGGGGGCAGGTACCGATCACTTCCTTCTCCGGGGCAAACAGCTTTTTGCCGTCCTCAGAAATACAGGAATAGGTAGAAACGATCTCCTGGACCATCGTGCGGATACCGTCCATGAAGGTATCCGGATTAGCGCCGCCCCTTGCGATCTCCGTCAATTCCTGTTCCCATTCCGCTGTCAGCATGGGAGAGGTCAGCGGCTCCGGCAGGATCGTGACAAGGTTGATACCGGCTTTCGTGGGGATCAGGCTCTTGCCCTTGCGCTCCACAAATCCGGCTGCCACCAGCTTTTCGATGATAGCCGCCCTGGTCGCAGGCGTGCCAAGACCTTTTCGCTCGGCGTCCTCCGGCGTATCCTCCTTGCCCGCATTCTCCATAGCGGACAGGAGGGTATCTTCGGTATAGGGCTTCGGCGGCTGGGTGAAATGCTCGGTGACGGAAACCTCCGCGCCGTCAAAAACTTGTCCTTCGGTGAAGTCCGGGAGCGTGCCGCCGTCCTCGTCCGCAGGTCTTTCTTTCAGGGAGGCACGGAAAATGCGGTCGATCTCCCGCCAGCCTTCGGAGAGGATGCACTTGCCCTTTGCGGTAAAGGAATGGCCGCCGCAGTCGAAAGTTGCCGTGACTGCCTCATACACATACGGCTCCGCTGATGCACACAGCAGCTTGCAGCAGATCAAGAGAAACAAATTGCGCTCGCCCAGGGGCAGCCCCTTGATATCTGCCTTTTCAATCTCCATCGTGGGGATAATGGCGTGGTGGTCGGATACATCCTTATCAGAGATCATGGTCTCCACCAGCGGGAAGAAATTGCTGATCCTGTCAAAGGGCGGCACGTTCGCTGCCAGATGGATCACGCAGGAAGCCGTTTCTGCCATGTCGGAGGTCAGATACCGGCTGTCCGTGCGGGGATAGGTCAGCAGCTTCTTTTCGTAGAGGCTCTGGGCGTAGTCAAGGGTCTGCTTCGCCGTGTATCCGAACAGGCGGTTTGCCTCCCGCTGCAAGGTGGTAAGGTCATAGAGCTTCGGAGGCTGTTCTTTTTTCTGCTCTTTCGTGACGGAGGTACAGGTGACGGCCGCACCCCTGCAGTCTACCGCCGCCTGTTCCGCCGCTGCCGGATCGGTGAACTTCTCCGACACCGCTTCGGCTCCGTCCAGCGTCAGGCGCAGCAGATGATATTTTTCCTTGTGAAACAGCGTGATCTTTGCGTCACGATCCGCCATCATTGCCAGCGTAGGTGTCTGCACACGGCCCACATTCAGGGTACGGTGATAGAGAACGGAGAAAAGGCGCGTGGCATTGATCCCCACCAGCCAATCCGCTTTCTGGCGGCAGAGTGCGGATTGATACAGGGTTTCATAATCGGTGCCGGGGCGCAGATCAGAAAAGCCCTCCCGGATAGCGCTGTCCTCCATCGAGGAAATCCAGAGACGGAAGACCGGCTTGCGGCAGCCAGTCATTTCATATACCAGACGGAAGATCAGCTCACCTTCACGCCCGGCATCACAGGCATTGACGATGGTATCCACATCGGGGCGATCCATCAGGGCACGGAGATTTTCAAAGGCGTCCTCTTTGCCGGGTGCCAGCACATAGCGGAACGGCTCCGGCAGAATGGGGAGATCGTCATAGCGCCATTTCTTGAAATGCTCGTCATAGCCACCCGCATCCATCGGGGATACCAGGTGCCCAACGCACCAGGATACGAGAAGGCCGCTGCCCTCATAAAAGCCATCAGCCCTGGATGAAGCACCCAGGGCCGATGCGATAGATTTTGCTACACTTGGTTTTTCTGCGATAATCAGTTTACTCATTCTTTTCCTCCGTTTCCTCGTCCTCAGTTAGATATTCTTCTTCATCCTCCAGGTCGAAATCATCCAGATCAGCGGGAACTTTCTTGCCCTGCTTCGGTTTCAGCACCAGGAAATAGACTGCCGCGCCGCCTCCGGCTGCAAGGATCAGCAGCACCGCCAGGATCGCCCCGGCATTGCTTTTCTTTTCGGGTTCCGGATTCTCCGGTTCGGTGGGCTCCGCAGCTTTCTGTTCTGTGCCAACACATTCACTAAGGTTTTTTACGCAGACCGGGCAAGCGGTATTGACCGCTCCGGCCTGGCACTTCTCCGTACAGGTGCAGACAATAGGTGTTTCCGCCTTTTCTCCATCCTCCGTAAGCGCCATGAGGTCGGCTTCATCCACCTGGTTCAGAAAATGCACGGTTTCCTCGCCCTCATCGTCACGGTCGATAATGAGATAGAACACATTGCCGTTCTTCGTTTCCACTGTAATAAACTGCTTGCCGCTGGCGGTCGGGCTGCCAATATCGTCAATCAGTGACAGGTTCCCGTCCGGCGTCAAGGCGACACCGCCATTCAAACCGCCACCCAGCATACCCAGCAGATTTTCCAGCGTTTCCGTGTCCAGAGAGAAAGAACCTTCCCCGGAACCAGTCTCGCCGTCACTTACTGTCATGTAGCCGGAATAGACATAGCCGACCTTTTCCGGCAGGATGACCTTCAGCCAGTCGCCGTCCGTGCCGATCACCTTCACGGTCGTTCCGTTGGGAAGCTGGGTGAAGGCGGTGTAGTCCATTCCCGCACCCGTGCGGACATTCAGATTGCCGCCGCCCGTGGTGACGGTGCCGGTCTGCGCGGAGTCATTTTCGCCGGAACTGAACTGGATACCGTCCTCGGTGACGGATACCGTGACCTGGCTGCCTGCCAAAGCGGAAAGCAGATCAGAAACATCCCCGGCCGTTTCCTGTTCAGCCACGGACTCCGTGGTTTCCTCACCGCCGCTGGCAAAGGCGGTGACAGAAAAAGCGGCAGTGCTGAGCACTACCGCCAAAAGAGCCGATGCCATTTTTGTCATAAAGTTATGCTTCATCCTCGTATCCCTCCGTTTCCTCATTCTCGGTGTCTCCCTCCTGCAGCATACCTTCCGGCAGGGAGATCATGCCGCTGGCATAGGCTTTCAGGAAAGCGGTCAGCTCCTTGTTGTCCATCTTCACGGCTTTCACCATACGGACGATTTCCAGATTTTCTTCCTCCGCAAGCTGCGCCTCCAGCGCACGAAGGCGTTTCTGCTGCTCCGCGATCTTTTCTTTGGTTTTCGCAATGTCATTGCGGATCTTCTGTGTCGTTGCCATAAATCAAATTACCTCCATATCGTTTTTAGTTGTAGGGTGGTCGCCCGAAAGCGTAAAAGTGGGATTGCCAGTAGCTTGTGTTAATATCTGCATACTGGATGGGGTCGCCGCAGTGCAGCATTTTTCCACCGCCCACATAGATACCCACATGGGAAACGCCCGGTGTATCGTAAGTGCCGACGAAAAAGATCAGGTCGCCGGGCCTTGCGTTGGCAGAGGATACCGGGGTGGAAATGTTGTAGAGCCCCTGGGCTCCCAGCCTGCCCGTATTGCAGACACCGCTTTGCGTCAGCACCCAGGATACGAAGCCGGAGCAATCAAAAGAAGTGTTTGGATTACTGCCGCCCCATACATAGGGATAGCCGATGTACTTCTCCGCCTCGGTAATGAGCGCCGCAAAGGTTTCATCTTCCAGTGCGGAAGGCGGAATATCATAGGTGGTGGGTGGTTTGGTGTACTTGTCTACATAGCCGGAGCCGGGAAACAAATCTTCCCGATTTCCCAGCGTTGCCATATAGACCGCATACAGAGAAAGGGTTTCCTCGTCCATGATGTAGACCGGCACATGGGAAAGGTCGAAGTTTTCCAGCCTCACCTTGCAGATATAGTAGTTGTACGGTACTTCCACGTCATAGTTATTTCCCTCGCTGTCTGTCCGTGTCTCCGTCCGATAGCGTACCTCCACCTCCACGGTCTGCGTCAGAATGTACTGCTTTTCAAAGAGCATTTGCAGTTCCGCCTGAACCTCGTCGATGGTGAACACCCCTTCATGGAACGCCGTGAGAATGGAGATCAGCACATAAGGGTCATGCTTGATCTCGTCCAGATCAAAACGGTATTCGTCATATCCGGGGTGCAGAGCCTCATAGTGGTCCAGCTCATATTGAAGCTCCTGCTCTAACTCGCAGTAGGCCGCCTCCGCAGCCAGCATATCCGCATCCTCGGAGAGATAAGAGGAAGTGAATACACCGCCCACGCCGGAGCCTGCCATCATGGAACAGGAAGATACCCCACCAAACAGCAGAGCAACACAGGCGCCAATGCCGATCACCAACAGCACCGCCCGGCTATGGTGCTTGATGTAGAGGAATGTTTCCTTGAAGGCGTCCTTTGCTTTCTGCGCCGCACTTTTCGCTGTAGCCGCTGTGTTCTTTGCGGTTTTCTCTGCCTGCCGCAGCTCCTTTGCATAGTTCCGCTTGATCCGCTGTTTCTGCAGAAAGCGGGATACCGGGTTAGAAGCCGCCAATGCAGGATCATCATGCAGTGCCTTTTGGTAAAGGTAGTCGGCGTTTGCCTTAAAAAAAGCCTGCTCTGCCTTCGCCGCGTCACGCCAGGGCTTTGTGCGGTGATGGTGGACGGCGGCACGGACTTTGCCTTTTCCGTAGGCAAGCCCGCGTTCCGTCAGCACCTCGCCTTTGTGTCCGGCCTCTACACCCACATTTTCCTGCTCTACCTCATGCACCTTCGCATGGGCAGCGTGGACGATCTCATGGACCGGCCGGGAAAGCGGATTGTGCCGCAATCGTCCGTTGGGGCGTTTCTCCACTTCTTCAAAGTGAAGCTGCATTTTGCCTTTTCCGGCTGTTTCGTCAAAAACACGCTCGGTACGGAGAACTTTCTTTGTGGGGATAGCGGCCTTTGCCGCGTCCAGCCGGTCCGCCGCACGGTCGGAACGGTCAATGTACTTCCCAAGCGTGGGATCGGCACGTTCTTCCTCGGTGAATTGCAGACGGGAGGACGGGCGCTGCCTTGCGGCAGAACCATCCCGCACCGCCTGGGTGTCAGCCTTTTCCGCCTTTCGTGCGCTTTTCTTCTCATGGTGTTCCGCCGCACGCAGGGCAAGGTCAGCCACAGCGCCATCGGATTCTTCCGAAGAAGCGGACAGCTCCGTTTCCGGCTCCCGGCTGCTGATATGTTCCACCTCTCCCGTGGCAAGGTTTTCCGATACCGCACCGTCACGGGTCATTTTCTGCGTGATCTTATCGGGCGCTTTCAGTTCCCTCATAGGCAGTCACCTTCCTTTCCATAGGGGCAAAAGTCGCCGCAGGTGCCATTCTCGATCATGGCGATATAGCGGAAAATGGGATAGGCCTGGGGCGGGCAGACCGCATTTCCCAATGTTTTCAGCCGCAGTGCCCGGTCATCCATGCGCTCGGTCATGCGGGGGATTCCTTCCGGCTCGGCGGCCCAGAGGATACGTCCGTCCATCCTTTCGGGAAGCCCATGAGCCATTCCACCCAATCCGGGTTCAGTGCTGCCGTTTCGGACACCGGCTGTTCCTGGGAGATGATCTGCGCCGACAGGTTCCCGTCCTTCTTCGCCGGATTGAAGGCCGATGGCTTCAAGGTCGAGCGGAAACCGTCCGACGCCACCGGGGTCAGATAGAACACCGCCGCCGACAGGCTGAGGCTCCAGATTGCCCCGTTTCGGTTCCTCTTGCGGAATATCCCATTGTCCGACAGGAACACATCCAGGCTTGCCGCGTCCCTGGCGGTGTTGTTGTCGGAGGCAAGGGGTGTGGGAAACATCAGCCGCGACGATAAAAGTTCGTTGGCGCTCATGCCATGCGCCGACGCCGCAAGCCGGAAATACGAATGGGAGAACAGCGTATCCCGCTTTTGCCAGGTCAAAGATCGTTTTGTCGAGCCCCATATTGATGAAGCCAGCAACATTTTCCCCAAGCACCCAACGGGGCCGCAGCTCGGTAATAACGCGGCACATTTCCGGCCACAGGTAGCGTTCATCCGCAAAGCCCTTCCGTTTTCCTGCGGTGGAGAAGGGCTGACAGGGAAAGCCGCCTGAGATAACGGTAACTGTTTCAAGTCCTGTTTTTTCAAAAAACGCCTCCTTCGTGAAAGTAGTAATATCCCGGAACCTGGGAACATCCGGCCATCGTGCGGAGAGGACGGAGTGCGGAAAATCCGCCCATTCACACTGGCAGACGGTTTCAAACCCGGCAGCCTCCGCCGCCAGGTCCAGACCGCCAATGCCGGAAAACAGGCTCACATGGGTCAGTTTATTCATGGCCCTTCGGCGCACGGAACGGTTCGATCTCACTTTCCAGCTCCGCAAGGACCGCCTCCATATCCGCCGTGACCGCCTTGCTTCTGGCAATCAGCCGGCTCATCACATCAAAGAAGGTTTCGCCCTCCTGTTTTTCTTCCGTATGCAAATAGCGGGGATCATTCATGTTCGTTTTCTCCTTTCCCTGTTTCACCAAGTTTTGTTGTCATAATGCTGTAAAGCTCGTTGTCCTTCGGGAAGTCATCCACAAAAGGCAGGATCACATTGCCGAAGAAGATCAGCCCCTCGCCGGGGCCTGCGTTGCTGATATGCGCCGCCTGCTGGTTGGAGATATTCAGGCGCTCGCAGAGAATTTTTCTGTCTCCGCTGGCCTGATTCAGAAGGTACACAAAATCGCTGTTTTCAAAGATGTTCTCGATCTCCGGGGAGGAAAGCAGGTCCTTGATGTTCTGCGTGATCCCCGTGGGGATTCCGCCCCATTTGCGAAAGCGTTTCCAAATCTCCACGCTCCAGGTACCGACCTCGCCGCGCAGCAGAAGGTGGAACTCGTCCACGAAGTACCAGGTGGATTTACCCTGATCCCGGTTTTGGGAAACACGGTTCCATACCTGGTCCTGGATCACCAGCATACCCAGGCTTTTGAGCTGCTTTCCCAGCTCCTTGATATCGAAGCAGACAATGCGGTTGTTGATATCCACGTTGGTACGGTGGTTAAAAACATTCAGGCTGCCATGCACATACAGTTCCAGCGCCGCCGCAATCCGCTGTGCCTCCGGCTCCGGCTGCCGTTTGATCTCGTCATACAAATCTTCCAGCAGCGGCATATTCTCCGGGCGGGGGTCTGCAATATAGGGGCGGTACACGATCCGCACAGCACGGTCAATGACCGTTTTCTCCACCGGCTCCAGACCGTTCCGTCCGCCTGCCGCCAGTTCGCAGAATGACAGGATAAAGTCGGATTTCAGCGCCAGCGGGTTATCGTCCTCGCTATAATTGAGGTTGATATCCATAGGATTCACATACTGCGTGCTGGTAGGTGAGATTTTGATGACCTGGCCTTCCAACCGGTTCACCAGCGGAAAATATTCCGCCTCCGGGTCACAGACCAGGATATCGTCCTTTGTATTCAGGAACACACCCACGATGGAACGCTTTGCGGAAAAACTCTTGCCGCTGCCGGGTGTGCCTAAGATCATGCCGTTGGGTGTTTTCAGCTTTTTGCGGTCGGCAAGGATCATGTTGCCGGAAGTGGCATTGAGCCCGTAGTAGAGGGCTTCGCCGCCGTGGAAAATCTCCTGCGTGGTGAAGGGAACGAACACCGCCACCGCCGAAGTGGTAAGCCCGCGCTGTATCTTAATGCGGTTGACACCCAGGGGCAGAGCCGACACGAAGCCGTCCTCCTGCTGAAAGTCCAGCCGTACCAGGGAACAGTTATATTTCTGCGCCACGCTTGCCGCACGGAGAAGATCATTCTCCAGCTTTTGCTTGCTGTCTGCAAAATTTACCACCAGGAAGGTCATCAGGAACATTCGCTCATTTCTGCTTTGCAGGTCACGGAGGATGTTCTTTGCCTCGCCTGCGTAGGTGGCAAGATCGGTGGGGATGATATCCATATCGAAACCTTCCCGCACCGCCTTTTTCTGCGCGTCGATCTTCATACTGTCAATGTCAGTGATCTTCCGCTTGACCGTTTTGATTGCCTCGTTCTGGTCCATGCTGCGGATATGGAGGCTGACAAGCAGCCCGTTGTCCGTATCCAGCAGTTCGGTGAGCATACGGTCATCCATTTCCGGTGCGCTGATCTGCAGAAAGGACACGGCACAGAATTTATCCGCCATCGTGAACTTCCTTGCTTCACCGAAGCGGAAAGAAGAAGGTGCGATAAAATCCTGAACCGACAGGCCGGAAGGGGCAAGCCAACTCCATTCAAAGGCAAACCGTTCACCGTCCGGGTGCAGGATGCCGTGGAGCATTTCCAGCCACTCCTTGCCGCCAAGCTCCTTTGCCAGAGCACCCATGACCTTGAAATGGTTGAGGGCATCCATGACAATCCGGGAAAACCGTGCCCGTGCGGTTTTGCTGTCCCGTGCCTCGATGGTGAGGGTCAGGTACTTTGTTTTGATAAGACCGTTATTGCCCCGTTCAAGCTGCTTGCGGAGCATTTGCGTGTAAAGTTCACGGATATGGTCGAAGTGATCTCCCTGCGCCGCAATCTCGATACGCTTCACAAAATCCTCCCGGTTCATGCGGCGGCTCACAAGGGAGAGCTGCATCCCGATAGAAGCATCATGGGCGTTATACATATCGCAGAGGGCTTCAAAGATTGCTGTCTGGTCGTCAGGCTTCGCAAGCTGATAATTCACATCCTCGAACTCGATACACTTCGACCAGGTGTGGTTGTCCAGCTTGCACAGTCCGTCCGGGTACATCTGGCGAAATGGTAAGGTATCCTGTGCGGAATGTACCTTGCCGTCGCCTCTGGCAGTTTCCAGGATACGGCTGATCTCACGCTTTTCTGCGGCGGTCAGCTTTACCGCGGGTTTTGCCGCCTGCCGTGCCTGCGGCTCTGGCTTTCGCTTTCTGAACAATGGCTTTCACCTCCTTTTCCGCCTGGGCCTGCCGCTCCAGGGCTGCGTAGAAATTGTTTGTCTGGTAAGGCCGTTCCTTCGTCCGCAGGAACATACAGCGGATGACCTGTCCGGCCACCACCTCCAGGGGTTGGCCGTGCCGCTCATACATGGCGAGCAGAAAGAACGGGAGCATGACGATAATCATGCAGAACGCGGCGGCGCTGTTGCTGGCCGTGCGTCTGAGCAAAAAGAAAAGCGGTACTCCGATGAGTGCCGCCGCTCCGAAACATATAAGCTGCCGTTTGGTAAGCCCAAACAGCACTTTGGATTTTACTTTCGTCAAATCCTTTGGAATGGTTACATACGCCAATTTATCAAGCCTCCTTAATGCGCTCCGAACAGGCTCTTAGAGAGGCTGCCGGTCTTGAACAGGGCGAAGCACAGCAGGACCGTGTAGCCCATGCAGGCCCATATCGCGCCTGAAATATTTCCGTCCGTGGCGATACTCTGTACCAAAACAGAGTAGATTCCCACGCACACCATGATTAGAAATGCCTGGAACGCCAATGCAAACAGGGATTTTAAGTAGTTCTGCCCCGTATGGCTCCAATCCCGGTTTGTCATGGTGGCAAGTGGGATAGGTCCAACGGAAGTTGTCAAATACACCTCGATCATGCGGCCATAGATGACAAGCATGATACAGATGGAAAGGGCGTTCATGGTAAGTCCCACAAAAAGGGACTGAAACCACAGCCCGAACAGTTCTCCCGTGCCCAAGGCTTCAAGCTGCGCCTCCATATCCGTGATGACGCTGCTGATATCAATGGAGGTATTCCCGATGATGACGCCTGCGCTGCTGTTCACAACGCTTTGCCCCACATCGAAGATACCCATGACGATGTTCCATGTGTTCGTCACAATGAGAACGGCACAGAAGGTTTTGAAAATCCACTTGAAGAACATCCAGGTATCTACATCATGCAGATTGTTTTTCTCTGTCACAAGCTGGATCAGCTCATAACACATTACGAATGTCAGGATAACCCCGGCGATTGGAACGATCACCGTTTCAGAGAGGTTTCGGATCATAGAAAAGACGCCGCTGTTCCATGCCAGCGGCGTCTGTCCCACTTCACCGGCGATCTCGCCTACTTTGGTATTGACCGTATCGAACATGCCCGACAGGTTTCCCGTGATCCCCTCGATGAGCAGCCCTCGGAGCCATTCATCGAGTTTGTCGAGTATGCCGCCCATAAGCGATCACCGCCGGACGATCAACCGAACAGGCCGGAGAGCAGAGGTACAAGGGTGATGCCGATGAGGGCGACACCGCCGCCGGCCATCAACTGTTTCATACCCTGGCTTTTGGAAGCAGGGTTGTCCTGACCGTAACCTTCCAGAAGGTTGATAACGCCCCAGATACCAAGACCTGCGCCCAGGGCCACTACGAGAGTCTGCAAAACACCAACTGCGCTGTTGAAAAATTCCATAAAATAATCCTCCTAAAAAATGTTTTTGATTTCGGGTTAAGTTGTTGCGTCAATCTCGTACACATCGAAGGTGTCCGTGGGTTTTACCACGGCACGCTGCTTCTTCATGTACCGTTCCATGTCAAAGACATTTTTAGGGTCGGCGTCGGCCGTGTATCTGTAATTCGGGTGCCGGGTGAGGTCGTACTTGTCCGAAAGGAACGGGCGCACGCCCCGCAGCATGAAGATACACTTGCCGCCGTCCATCACTGCTAATTCGTCCTGGGTCATCAACTCCTTTCCTAATTTTTGATAACTGAGGCCGTGGGAAACCTGGCTGCCCCGGTTTTCGGACTGGTTATAGAGATCAATGGTCTCTTTCCCCAGCAGCTCCGAAATTTCCTTGAGGGTGGATTTCTCCTTGCCTCCCAAAAACAAGGTGCTGTCACAGTTACCGACGATGGTATCCGCCGCATCCTTGTAGATGGTCTTTAACTGGCTCTGCGACTGCAAAATAATAGAAGCCGATATCTCACGGCTTCGGATGGTGGCGATCAGCTTATCGAAGTTCGGTATCTGGCCGATGTTGGCAAACTCGTCCAGAATCAGACGGACATGGACAGGCAGCCGTCCGCCATAGAAGTCATCCGCCTTGTCGCAGAGCAGATTGAAAAGCTGACTATACATGAGGGCGGCCACGAAATTGAAAGTGCTGTCCGTATCTGACAGGATCACAAACAGCGCCGTCTTTTGGTCGCCCAGGGTATCCAGTTCCAGTTCGTCATATTCCATCAGGTCCCGCAGCTCCTTGATGTCGAAGGGAGCAAGCCGGGCACCGCAGGAAATGAGGATGGATTTTAAGGTCTTGCCCGCCGCCATCTTGAATTTGCGGTACTGCTTGACGGCAAAGTGGTCCGGCTCCCGTTCCTCCAACTGAGAAAAGAGCAAGTCCACCGGGCTTTGATAAGCCTCGTCATCTTCTCTGGCTTCACTGGCATTGATAAGGTCCAGAAGCGTGATGAAGTTCTTTTCTTCCTCCGTGGCCTCGTACCAGATGTAGCCGATCAGCGCGGAATAATAGAGGCGTTCCGCTTTGACCCAGAAATCTTCCGAAGATTTTTCGCCTTCGCCCTTCGTGTTCATAATCAGGGCGTTCACCAGCTTTAAGATATCCTTCTCTGACCGAATGTAGGCCAGTGGGTTGTATCTCATGGATTTTCGGAAGTTTATCAGGTTGAGGCACTTGATACGGTATTTCTTCCGCTCCAGGAAAGTGCCGATCTCCGGCAGCAAGGTTCCTTTCGGATCAGTGCAGACATAGGACGAATGAGCTTGCAGCAGCGACGGCTTACAGAAGAACCGCGTCTTGCCGCTGCCGGAACCGCCGATCACCAGAATGTTTTTGTTTCTGGCATATTTCGGCTGCTTTGGACGGCTCGCCATCGTGATTCGCTCCGTCTGCGTCATGGGGATGTTCTGGAAAAAGTCCTTGTCCATGTAGGGAGCGATATCTGCCGCCGTACCCCAGCGAGCAGAACCATACTCGATTCCGTGGCGGTATTTCTTAGCGTTTTTGCCTTTCAGGTAGACCGCCATGCGAAGGACAACCGCACCGGCTATGCCGATCAGCAGGTCCGTGGGATGGAAACTGAGCCACGGGGAGGAAAGCACTGCCGTGAAGCCGTCCCCAATGGAAAGCAGCTTGCCGGAGAGGTCAGCACCGGGCGCAAGCCGGAAAGCCTGTGCCAACTTATCGAAGGGATACACGAACAGAAGATACGGAAGGTTCAGCAAAAACAGTTTTTTCATATTCATCTCTGCACGCTCCGATCTTTGACCTTTACTTTCTCCCGGTCAATGGTGCGGTGTTCCGCTTTCTCCGCCGCCTGTTCCTTCGCCTGGGTCAGCCGTTCCCGGATGGAGGGCTTTTCCTCACGGCTCATTTTGCGGCTGGCAAACTCCTGAAATGCCGCTGTGATGGCATCCGCGTCCCGGCTTTTGAAAAAGACCAGGTAACGGGGCTGCTCTGCGGCGGTGTCCTTCTTCAAGGCAAAATCCACATGGTATTTCTTCGCCACACGGGAGAAAGCCTTGATATTCTTGTCACTGATCTCGATATTGGCAAGACCGGCGTTCTGGCTGGCAAGCTGTTTAAGGCTCTGCCTGCCGCGGTAGATTTTGGGCTTCTGGCTTTTCTGGATTTCCTCCAGGAACTTTTTGACGGCCTTTTCAAAGACCTGCTCACTTAGCTTGGCTCCGTCAACAATGAGCGTCACGGCACCTCGCGTTACTTCCTCCTGCATTTAGCCTCGCCCCCTTTGTCCGTCCCCGTACATATCGTGCTGCACCAGGGAAGAATAGTAGCTGTTGATAGTGGTCGGGGCGTTATACAGCGCCGCCAGAAGGTATTTCTTGATATTGCGGACATAGGTGGTGTTGTCCTTCATACAGTCCATGACATACTGAACATGGGAACTGTCCAGCTTCATAAACCGGGACTTTACCACCTCTGCCGGATAATCGTCTCCAGCAATACGGATGACTTTGCGGGCAGAACATACGGTATCCACGATCAGGTCAACGATCTCGTCAAGCTGCTCACGGTCGATATGGCTGTCCTGCACCAGATAGCTGTACTCAATGTTATCCAAAATCACTTCACGATAACATTCTCTGGCTCCCATCCGATCCGTTCCTATCCTTGCCCCTGCGGGGGTAGGGGGATTTGATTGGATAGGATTTGATAGTTCCGTACTTGATAAATCAGTCTTTGTTTGATTAGTATTTAATTGTGCGGGGTTTTCCGTACACGGTTCCGCCGTATCCGGGATACCCATATCCGGGTTTTCCGTATATGGCTTTGCCGTACCCGGTAAAGGCGTACCTGGGCTTGACGGCGGCTCGCACTGAGGCATTTCGTAAATGACATACTCCGTATCCGTGATCTTGCCTTTTTCATCCCGAAGCTGGGTGCGCCGGATATACCCGTGGGTTTCCAGCTCCTTCAATGCCGCACCGATGCTGTCCACACCTTCCCGGCAGATCGCCGCAAGACCTCTGGTGGTGTAATTCCACTCGTCAGGGAGCGACAACATCATGGACAGCAGCCCTTTGGATTTCAGGGTCAGCGTCCGATCTTTCAAGTGATGGTTCGACATGACCGTATAATCACGGGTCTTTTCAATACGAAAAACAGCCATCTTCGCACCTCCTTCCTGTGAAAATAAAAAGTGTTGATTTTGAGCGGTTTACCCGTCTGTATGCCTCCGTTTTCTCCCGCATGGGAAAACATCCACGCCCTGTTCAGAACGCAAGCCACGGAGGAAGAAACAGAAGATTTTCCGCTGATTTTGATACATTTTGGGGCGGCTACCTCTCACGGTCTTTATGGTCATAGTGGAGGTCGCCGGAAAGCACCTTCGCATGGTTACGGATTTTGATATGACCCTTTTCCTGATTCTCCAAAGCCTTGCTGTATCCGGCGTCAGTCAGGAACAGGCGCATTTTCTCACCCTTCCAGCCAACAGGCGAGTCATGGGTAAGAACATCAAAGACGATCATGTGTCTGGTCGCCGGGTCGAAACGCTCCAAAGCCATAATGTCATGGCCGGATAACTTCTGCGCCCCGGATTGCTGTCTGGCCTCTGCCAGCATTTCCCCGATGGTGCGGGCTTTCTCCGGCAGACGGTATTCGGCCTGCACCTTGCGGATTAAATCCATGCACTCCTGATCCGACAGTGGGCGGAGCTTGTCCAGAAGGCTTTCTGCCGTTTCTTTTACTGCCTGGTTCGGCGCATAGCGCCATGTCATGTAAATCTCATTCAGGGCAGCGTTCTGATTGGTACTTTCAATCTGAAACACCATCCTCATTTCTGCTTCTGTCAGTTTCATTGCCAGCCTCCTTCAAAATGGGTATAAAAAAACGCCATAGGTTTTTTGAGCCTACGGCGTTTCTTGCGATATTCACAATTCCAAACTTTCCAGCCACTCGTCAAAAGATTTCTTGGAGACGCGGATCGCATTTCCTATGCGGACGATTCTGAACTCCTCCTGCTTGACGAGCTGATATGCGGTTGTGCGACCGATGTTGAGCATGGCCGCAATTTGTTCCACGGTGTATGTGCGCGGTTCCGGCAGTGATTTTTTCTCTTTCTTGTCCATAGTAACCTCCATGTATTTGCCTTGTCATTTTGACTAAGGGAGTGGAGAATGGCAGTAGCAATCAGCTTTGGCTGGGTGTCCTCTTGCTAAGAATTTGCTAATAGGACCACCCAACGGACACATAAAACTGCGTCAGAATAGGTGTTTTGCACCATAAAGTTCGTTTACTACAAGTCATTCTGCGTAAGGGATGATATTGGAAGTTACATCCGAACCGTGTATCACATGGTAAGCCATACTCCTAAGCGAAAGGCCGGCGGTTCGAATCCGCCTGAGGACACTATTTCAAAAAATTGCGAAGGTCATTTTTCCATGTGAAAGATGGCCTTCGCATTTTTCATTTTGAACCTATCACCAAAATTAGCCAGCTAACGCGATTAGCAAAATTTTTTGATTTCTGCTAATAAAATCAGGCTTCCAGCTAATGAAACCCCTAGAGCGCCTTTTGGACTCTGTTTTCCGGCTCTCTGCTAAAATTGGCAGCCGCTTTTCTGTAAATCCATGTAAATACAAGATAAACTGTGTAAATCTATTTTTCACAGTCCAGCTGTAAATAATTTTTTCCGTCTTTTTGGAAAAGCATGCTGCTTTGTTCCATAAATCCCCTCCTTGCTGCAAGTAATAAAACCATCTCTATATGGTGATATTCTCAGAATTTCATCTGTCTGCATATTCTGGCACCATTGACATAAATGTCATTTGCCAGTTCTGTAACAAGCCGCATATCCTGCCAGGTTTCACACTTATTCCCCATAAAAGTAATGTTATCAAAATGGACATCATGGACACGTACTTCTTCTGTCGGTGTCTGATACCCCCGGATCATGGAGACCGGGATATCTCCGTTCAGCACCTGGATATTATCAAAATAGATATCATTAATCTCTCCTTTGGCAAACTGTTCCGTATATTTGCAAAGCAGAACCTTAATATCGAACAGTTTCTGTTCTGCCTGCTCTACTCTGATATTTTTATAATGTATATCATGAACATGGCCGCCATCTGCCTGATGGATGGAAAGCGCCGCACCACCCATGTTTCCTTCATACTGGCAGTGTATAATATCACAATCCTCAAATACTAGGTCGTGGATTTCGCTCTGGAGGGCATAACCAAGCTCTATGGCATTACCGGGTTCTGCATTCCAGATCACGTTATTGTGAACACGCACTTTTGTTACGTCACGTACCGTTGACGGATCTTCAAACAATCTTTGGGATTTGATGCAGATACTGTCGTCTGTGGAACGGATAAAGCAATTTTTTACCTCTACGTCCTGGCTGCTCGTAATATCAATACCGTCTCCCGTTACAATCCTCGACATAATATTCATATCATCAATCACAACATGGTCACACGCCGCAGGAACTACATGCCAGGAAGGACCGTCTACAGCAGTAAAGCCTTTTAAGAGTACATTATTACACCACTTGGCATAGATAAAGAAACGGTCTGCATTACTGTCCGGCAGATGCCAGCAGGCTCCGTTGATAATTCCGTTTCCTACAATGGAAATATTGTCACAATGGTCTGCGTATACACAACCTGATACAACAGCACCTTCCTCTATGTAAACCGTATCATTGGACTTTAAGGTAAGAACTCCTACATTATATACCTTGCCCTTTTCAAAGCAGATGGTGGTATCTGCCGGCTTCTCAATCCTGTGCGAGCAAAGCACAAACAATGCATCATGAAGACCACCATCTGTCTCTACAGTAAACTTTCTCGGTTCATCAAGATGGATATGGACTGTTTCTCCTTTTACAAAAGGAACTATGCCAAAGCTGGACGGACGGATTTCAAGTTTTTCATATGGTGTATGGATTGAAATCTCCAGATCATACGCTTCGTTATCTACTACTACAACATAGTCAAACGAATCTGTATGGTATACCACACGCTCTGTTCCATTGCAGGTAACACTGTATTTTGTTGATTTTTCCAATTCATCTACAGATTTTAAAATAAATCTCGGTTCCTTGACCGGGTCCGGATTAGGATAATAAATCAAATCATTTTCAAAATCCTTCATATCTCTTTTCTCCTCAAGTGACACAAGTCTCGGAAGCTGACTTTTTTGCGTTCCAGTGAGAACACCATATCTGGAGTACGTTCAAAAAATCCTATATCACGCCGCCAGCTTGTGCCGCATTTGCAGTGGAACAGACCAATGAACTGCTGCTTCCTTTTGGTCTAGCCAGAATAGTCCCTCCATCTAGTATTGGAATTTAGCTAATATGAGTATATTCTTTCTGTCTCGAAATGGCAATACTTCCTTAGACAACAAGAGCGGAGCCTTTTGCAAGGCCCCGCTCTTATTCATAGAGAAA
>OIZS01000453.1_pt1 | contig 17522 bp, 15 predicted proteins | sample 1588641 | NCBI WGS metagenome assembly OIZS01 (sample SAMN03283240) | human gut metagenome | biome: human-associated habitat; material: feces | host: Homo sapiens | place: Peru | collected 2012
CCTATCGCAGCGCATCTATTCTGATTTCCGGACACGCCAGTCCACACCGCTTTCCCCAAAACGCACTCCACGCAGAATACGGCACACTGCCGCAATTCGCGGAGGGCACCCACCCCGCAAAGACAACGACAAGACACACAAGTCAGGTATCCCGCAAACACCAAAAAAAGTCATCTCAGCAAATCCCCAAGTATCTCCCCTCTGTTTTTTACGACTATGGCACAGAAATCGCAGCAACTGGCTCTGTTGATCGACTATGACAACCTGATGGGCTTCAATGGCAAGAACGAAGGCGATCCGAACCGTAACTATTCCCACCAGGATGCGGTCACCTATCTGGAGACCCACTACGGCCCCGTTGTCTACTGCAAGGCATACGGCGACTGGAGCGGCCCGCGCACCCGCCACACAATCAGCGACCTCTCGAAGAGCGGCGCCGAAATGCAGTTCGTCCCACGCGCCACAGGCACCGCGCTCCGCGTCCCGGGATATACCGCAGTCTGCATGGGACTGGACGCCCTTGACGAAATCTCCCGCAACCCCTCCCTGGGGGCGGTCGTCTTCGGCAGCAACGACCTCTCGCTGCTGCCCTTCATCAGCCGCATCCGCGCCCTGGGCAAGTCGGTCTACATCCTGGGACCAGAGGCCTCCAGCGCCGCCGCGCTGACACGCGCCTCCGACGATTTCATCGCCACTTCCGACAACACGGTCCGCTCAAAGCCCACCAATACCATCGACAAGTCCCAGATCCTCTACGCGATCAAGACAATCCTGGTTGGCGGCGAACTCCCGATTGGCCAGCTCGAGGAGAAGGTCCGCGAGGCCGCCCCGGAGTTCTCCCCCGCCGACTACTCCTGCTCTAACTTCGAGGAGTTCCTGCGCAATATCGCGAATACGACTGTCAAGATCACAAAGACAGAGGACGGCGGCATGATCGTCGGCCTGGGCAACTGCCACAATGCGTCGGCCTACTCCGACGAGGAACTCCAGAGCTTCGACCTGGCACAGTATATGCAGGCGACACGCTGGCATATCACCGACGGGGACATCCGCGACAAGATCCTCCACAACATCTACTTCATCTTCTCCGAAAAGGGACGGGAGATGACCAACGAGGAACTCCGCAATACCGTCGACCCGGAACACGTCGTCGAAGACCGCCCATGGCAGGGGACAATCTGGTCGCTTATCTTCGGAGCATGCCTCTGGGAAAATCCCAAGACAAGCAACCAGCCCCAGAGCCGCAGGCTGCTCTCCCTCTTCAGGACTGTCACCAGCGAGGATGACTTCCTGGTGCGCTACTACACCAGCCTCTTCAAGAAGGCCTTTGAGGACCGTCCGAACCTGACTCCCCAGAAGTGCGCGGAGCTGATGCATCCCGAGAATGTGGAGGGTGCTCTCCCGCTCTTCGAGAAGGTCTTCGAAAATCTCCGCAATCCCGTCATCCCGAAGGCGCCCGCCGCTGCAAATGCAGTCAAGAAGTAGCCTTCCGTCGACCATTCGGCTCTCCTGCACGCCAGAGGAATATTTCGGTGTGCAGGAGGGTCTCCGCCTCCGAGTGGAGGCCGCCTCCCGAAAATATCTCTCTGTCCATCCCGAGGAAGCGCCGTGGCGCGTCACCTCCGGACTCAGAAGCCTCCAGGAACAGGCGCGGGAAATGGCCGCCATGTCCCCTGAACAGCTTCTCGCACTCTATTCCAAGGGCGGGACGCCGTCGTATGTCCAGGAGATGACCGCCGCCGAAAATCAGCCGCTGACCCCCGAAAGGGCATACGAAATCCTCCTGAACCGCAAGGAGGGATATGTGTCAAAACACCTCTACGGAAATGCCGTCGACCTGGCCGCCAAAGACATGAAGGACTTGACGTTGGCCAAAAATCTCCTCGAGGAGCAGGGACTCGCCGTCAAGGACGAATCCGCACAGGGAATACCGTGTATGCATGTTTCTAGTAGAGAGTAGGGAGAAGAGGGGAGGGAGAAGTGCGTGGCTGGCGCGCTCGGGCGCGCCCACGCGGCGCTTCCGCCGCGTGTCCACAGAGGGGTAAATAGACATTATATTTAATCACGTCGCGATAATCGCGCCATCAAATGCATTTGGAGCCCAGGCAAATATGAACAAGAGCCTACATGACGAATTTGTGGCAGTCTGCAGAAGGCGTCACTGGAAATGCACCGAGCCCCGGTGGATGGTATATGAATTTGTGCGCGGAAACCGCAGCCATCCCACCGTGGACGCGGTCTGGTTCCATGTGCGTGCGGTCCGCTCCTCCACCACCCGTGAAAGCATCTACCGCATTCTCAACGAGTTCAGCGAGGCGGGAATATTGAATCGCCTCGACCACATCATGCTTGCGCGGTATGACAGTGAGACCCGTCCGCACGGGCACTTCATCTGCCGTGAATGTGGAAATATCATCGACTTCCCGCTGCCAAAGCGCACAGGAGTCCCCAAGGAGCTCGACAACGGCACTCTCCGCGGCATGGAGATACGTGTCAGCGGAATATGTCCCGAATGCCTTGCGAAGGTCAGGCAGGGCATCCAGGATGGAAGCGAGGTAGTGGGATAGCGGGCGTCCTGCGTGTTTGCGGGCGCCCTGGGCCCATCCCACATCCTGCTGAAGCGTCTCCTACGAAATGAAGGTGAGCGCGGGGAGTCCTGCGCCGTTGACGAGGTTGCCCTCGGGCAGGTCCACCTTCGCATTGTATCTGGCGACCACTGGCGCCGCGACCTCCGGCGATGAAAGGAGAACCTCCTCCCCGTCGATTGTCGCCTCAGCCACATGGAAGACCTTGTCGTCTCCCGCGACCTCGAATCCCTTGAGAGCCGGAGCTCCATCCTTTGCGGCAAGTCCTTTCGCGAACCTGAAGTGGAGCCGGATTGACCCACCTTCGGGCGTGGCGTATTCCAGCGTCGGCCCCTGGGGTATGATGGAGGTGTCGCCGTATGTTCCCGCCAGTGCGAGAAGGGCGAGACGGTATCCGAAGCTCCGCTTGTCGTGGGGATGGATGTCCTTCGGTTCGAAGAGCGCCAGGTCCGTTGCGGTGATGAGACCCGTGTTTTCGGTCTCAAGATAGGCACGGCGCTGCGCGTCCTGGACATCAAGCCACTGTCGGCAGAACTCGCTGGCGTCGTAGTTTGCCAGCTGGACGAAGTAGAATGGGAAGGTGTCCCCCTGTGCCCATGCTCGCCTCCAGTCGAAGACAAGCGCCTTCATCCTTTCCTTGTACAGGAGGCGGTGTCGACTGCGTCCGCGTCGTTTTCGCCCTGGTACCAGAGCACTCCCCGGATTCCGTATGGGATAAGCGGCACGATCTTGTTGTCGAAGAGCCTGTGTGGCGAGTTCGGCGAGACAGTCGGCTCCAGCTGTGACTGGTAGGGGACTGCGTTTGGCACGAATTCATATTCGGGGAGGACCTTCCACAGGGTGCCGTCGGAGAGGTAGATCTTCTCCCCAGTCGCAGTGTTTTCGAGGTAATACGAAATTGGGATGCCTGTGAATGCGCCGTCGAAGAAGAAGCAGAATGCGCGGATTGCAAGGAGGTTTTCGCCAGATTTGACAATTTCCCCGGGGATGGGGTATTCGCGTGGCTTGTCCCAGTACTGGGTGTCGAAGTCCTTTCCCGTCGCGCCGACCAGGGTGCCGTTGAAGTAGGTCATGTCATGCTTGTCAACGCCGCCCAGATGCAGCCGGAGCGTCTGTCCTGCCCAGGATTCAGGGAGGACGACATGGCGGCGCACCCAGATTGCCCCGTAGCCTGCGATTTTCTGCTTCATCCACGAGCCTGGCACCTTCATCTCCCTCCAGGAGGAGTCGTCAAATTCGGGCTTTGCATATCCGAGCCCCTCGCCCTGGTTTCCGCGGTCGCGCTCGGTCGCGGTCTCAAAGTCCTGCCAGTCGAAGTTCACGGGCAGCTTCATGTCCACCCGCTGTGCCTGATGCCACTGTAGTTCGTCAGCGCAGACAGCATCGTCCTCCTCCAGCAGCTTCCGTCCCTCCGGGGTTTCGGCAAGTGCCGCGCGGCTCAGCCATGCTGAAATTGGGGAGCCGCCCCTTGACGAGTGGATTATTCCGATTGGGACTTCGGGGAAGCGTTTGCGGATGAAGAGCGCGAACCATGCTCCAATCGCCGTGAAATATGGTGCGGTAGTCGCATCCGAGAGCTTCCAGTCGGCGCCGGGGGCGAGTTCCAGGCCATGCGCGTCCAAAAAGTCGTTCTCTGTCGTCAGGCATCGTATCCACGGATCGGTGCCACCCTCGTCAAGATACTGCTGCGTCTGCGTCAGCGGGTCATCGGGATCGAAGGTCATCAGCGGGAACTCCGCATTTGACTGGCCGGAGACAAGCCAGACATCCCCCACCAGCACATCGGAGCAGGTGCATCGCTCGTCACCGCACACGACCTCAAGGGTGTATGGACCGCCAACGGGAAGGGCTGGAAGGCGCAACTCGAACCGGCCGTCCCAGGATGTGGCGCCCATGGCATGGGAAGTGCCAATGGTTGCATGGATGAAGGTGCGGGGAGGGGCGTCGCTGCCCCAGACTACAATCTGCTTGTCACGCTGGACAACCGCGTGATCTCTCCAAAGGGATGACAGTTTCATCTTGAACAATGTATGGTGCTAAACGCAAAAAAAAGTGAAAGTGCCGGCGTTTTGAGGTCGCCAGGACCCATATTTTGCCAGATCAGGGCGGTAGACAAGAGGAGGCATGGCTATCAGCAGCCTGTACATCGGGCCATTCATCTGTAGCCCGTGGCTTACGCACTCTCTGCATCCCCTTCCCAAATGGGGTTTAATCTAATCCTCCTTCAGATGCTCTCAAGTGACCCGCGCATTTTCCTTGCCCAAGCCAATGCAAATGATGGGAAGCTGGAATTGCACCCTCCTCCCTCCTCCCTACCTTACAGGCGCGCTCGAGCGCGCCATCCACGCACTTTTCCCTCCCCTCTCCTCCCTCCTCCCTACTTTGGACGCCCACTGCAAAGTGTCCACGCACTTCCCTCTCCCCTCTCCTCCCTCCTCCCTACCTTACAGGCGCGCCCAAGCGCGCCATCCACGCACTATCTTCTTCTCTCTCCTCCCTCCTCTCTACTCACCATTAAATTATGTGAATTCCGTGCATAAGTGTGCAGGCTGCGTTCCCTTCCTGTTTTTCGGCATAATCCGATGCGTCCATCCTGTGCATTGTGCGGGCAAATGAGTCACTCTCCATGATAGTCATATTGAAGGAAAATCCAGATGCCGTGCAGCTGGAGAATCTGATTACCTGGCTGAAGAGCCAGGGGCTTGAGATCCACGCATCCGAAGGCAAGCACCAGAAGATTTTGGGGTTGGTTGGAGACACCTCGCGTGTCGACATCGACCTCATCAGCGCCCTGGACATTGTCGACGAGGTCAAGCGCGTCCAGGATCCCTACAAGGCCGCCAACAGGAAATTTCATCCTGAGGACACGGTCATTACCCTTCCGAACGGCGTCAAGATAGGCGGCGGCAACTTTGCCTTGATTGCGGGGCCATGTTCTGTGGAAAGCGAGGAGCAGATTTGCTCCGTTGCGGCGGCTGTGAAGGCGTCGGGCGCCAACATCCTGCGGGGTGGCGCGTTCAAGCCGCGCACGTCCCCCTACTCCTTCCAGGGAATGCGTGAAAAGGGAATCAAGCTGTTGCTTGAGGCCCGCAAGGAGACAGGGCTCCCGGTAGTCACCGAAATCATGGACATCTCCCAGCTTCCCCTCTTTGATGAAATCGACATCATCCAGGTGGGCGCCAGAAACATGCAGAACTTCGAGCTGCTCCACGCGCTCGCCCATGTCAACAAGCCAATCCTGTTGAAGCGCGGCCTTGCGAACACCTATCAGGAGCTGCTTATGAGCGCAGAACACATCATGTCCGGGGGCAACGCCCAGGTCATCCTCTGCGAACGTGGCATCCGGACCTTTGAGACATACACCAGGAATACGCAGGATTTGGCCGCGGTCCCTGTCCTCCACAAGCTCTCCCACCTGCCCATAATCGTCGACCCAAGCCATGCATCAGGGCGTTCCTGGCTGGTGCCAAACATGGCCGTGGCCGCAGCCGCCTGCGGGGCGGACGGACTGATCATCGAAGTCCACAACGACCCGGAGCACGCCTGGTGCGACGGGCCGCAGTCCATCACGCCGGAGGTCTTCGCGGAGACTGTCCCGAAGATTGCCGCCGTGCGCAGTGTCCTTGGCTTTGGAGGCATGCAATGAGGATCGGCATCGTCGGACTCGGGCTTATCGGAGGATCCCTGGCACGTGGAATCAAGGCGCAGAGAAGGCATCAGGTCTTCGGATATGACACCCAGGAGGATGTGCGCCTCCGCGCACGCCTGGTCAACGCCGTGGACGGGGAACTCACCCCCGAACTCCTGCCCACGCTGGACATGGTAATACTGGCGGTCTACCCACAGGGAACCGTCGACTGGCTGAAGGAGCATGCCGCCGAATTGCGCAGGGGGACGATTGTCCTAGACACCTGCGGCGTCAAGCGCTTTGTCTGCAACCAGGCGGCCGCACTGTGCCGCGAGCACGGGCTTCTTTTCCTGGGCGGGCACCCAATGGCGGGCATCGAACGCTCCGGCTTCGAGGCATCCATGGGAAATCTCTTCAACCAGGCATCCATGATTCTGGTCCCTTCGGAGGGCACTCCCATCGAAATCCTGGAGACGGCAAAGCGCTTCTTCCTGGACCTGGGCTTCGGCGCAGTCAAATTCGCCACCGCAGAGGAACACGACCGGATCATCGCATATACCAGCCAGCTCGCACATATCCTCGCCAGCGCGTATGTCCAGTCGCCTACGGCATTGGAACATAGCGGATTCTCCGCCGGCTCATTCAGGGATATGACCAGGGTCGCAACACTCCAGGAAAGAATGTGGACGGAACTCTTCCTGGACAACCAGGACGACCTCCTCAGGGAACTCGACAACGTCATCGGCAATCTCAATGCCTTCAGAAAGGCACTCGCGGAAAAGGACGCGGACGCGCTTTGCCTCCTTCTGCGGAAGGGACGCGAGGCCAAGGCAAAGGTCAACGCACTCCCGAAGACCCCATACTCTCTCTTCTAGCACATATTCCTACGGGCAGGACTGCAAATGCAACCCAGGCAGGAGATACAAGTCAATGCCTCCCGAGGCGCCTACAAGGTCCTCATCGGGCGCGGCATCCTCCAGGAGGAGCTGCCCCGAGCCGTCGCCGGCACAGGAGCCTCCAGGGTGGCGGTCTTCGCCGACAGCAATGTCGCGCCACTCCACCTGGGACACATCCTGGAGTTGCTTCCGGACGCGGCCGCCCACGTCTTCCCCGCCGGGGAATCCTCCAAGAATCTTGGCACGATTTCGGAGCTGCTGGGGTTTCTTGCGGAGAACCAGTTCACCCGCAAGGACATTGTGATTGCCCTGGGCGGCGGTGTCACGGGAGACATGGCGGGCTTCACTGCCGCAGTCTATCTCAGGGGAATCCGCTTCATCCAGGTGCCGACGACGATGCTTGCCGCCATCGACTCCTCCGTGGGAGGCAAGACAGGCATCGACCTCCCGCAGGGCAAGAATCTCGTCGGCGCATTCTGGCAGCCCACGGCAGTCCTCTGCGACACCGCATTGCTTGACACGCTTCCAGAACGCATCCTCTTCGACGGCATGGCCGAGGCGGTCAAATACGGCGTCATACGGGACGAGGCGCTCTTCGGAATGCTTGACAGCGACGGATGCCTTGACGGCCATCTCCAGGAGGTGGTCGCGCAATGTGTCAGAATCAAGGCGGAAATCGTCTCGCAGGACGAATTTGACCGGGGGGACCGCGCTCTTCTGAATTTTGGCCACACGGTGGGGCACGCCGTGGAGGCCCGGAGCGGTTTTGCAATCTCCCATGGCGAGGCGGTGGCCATCGGCATGGTCGCAATGACGCGCATCGCAGAGGCGCGCGGATGGTGCGCCTCCGGAACGTCGGAACGTCTCGTCCATGCGCTGAAACGCTACAGGCTCCCCACGGAACTCCCCTTCGGGTGGAAGGAATTGGCCGATATCATGCTTCATGACAAGAAGCGCAGCGGCGACGCTATCACAATCGTCGTCCCTGAATGCATCGGCCGATGCGTGAGGCGCGAGATTCCCGTCAAGATGCTGTCCGAGGGGCTGATGACGCGATGAGGGAACTGGTTCTCCACAATAGCCCGTGGCGCGGCCGCGTTGAGATTCCGTCCTCGAAGTCGGTGGCGCACAGGCTCCTGGTCTGCGCGGCGCTCTCAAAAACACCGCTGGATGCAATCCGCATCCTCGGAACCCCCTCCCAGGATGTCAATGCAACAAAAAGCTGCGTAGATACTTTGATGGCGGAGGGGGCTCCGGTCCTGGATTGCGGCGAGTCCGGAACGACCCTGAGGTTCATGCTGCCCGTCGCCGCCGCCCTGGGCAAGGGCGCGACGTTCATTGGGCATGGACGGCTCCCGGAACGCCCAATCGCCCCAATTCTCGATGCCCTCGCCGCACACGGAGTCACGGCAACCGGCAACCGCCTGCCGCTGACAATCCGGGGGAGGCTTGCGGGCGGCGAATTCACCCTGCCGGGGGATGTGTCGTCGCAATTCATCTCGGGAATGCTGCTGGCACTTCCCATGACGGGGCGCGCCTCGTCCATCACTCTCTCGACTCCACTGGAATCGCAGGACTATGTCCGCCTGACTATTGCCGCCATGTCCGCCTTTGGCGTGCGGGTCTCCTCCACGGAGAGAGGCTTCCGCGTCGAGGGCGCCAGTGGCTACACTGCCTTGAAGGATGGGATGACCGTCGAAGGCGACTGGTCCAGCGCGGCATTCCCAATGGTCGCGGCCGCTCTTGGCGGCGACGGGCTGGCCCTCGCAAATCTCGACCTGGAGTCGCCGCAGGGGGACCGCCGGATTGTGGAGCTTCTCCGCACTTTCGGAGCCCGCGTCCTGCAGGAGGATGGTCTGGTGAAGGTCTTCCCCGGAAGGCTGGCCGCGGTGCCGGAGATAGATGTCAGGGCCATCCCGGACATGGTTCCCGCCCTTGCGGTGGTCGCGGGTGTTGCGGCGGGCACTACGCGCTTCGTCAACGCCTCAAGGCTCCGCCTGAAGGAGTCCGACCGGCTGGAGGCAACCCGGGCGATGATTACGGCGCTGGGAGGACACGCCACTGTCGAAGATGATACGCTGACGGTGGACGGAGTGTCCGCATATCGCGGTGGACGGGTGGATGGCGTGAACGACCACCGCATCGTCATGGCCGCCGCAGCAGCAGCAGTGGCGGCTACAGGCCCAGTCCACATTACGGACGCGGAAGCCTGCGCAAAGTCCTGGCCAGACTTCTGGACAACACGGAGTATGGCGACAAACGAGGAGGTCAAGACAGCATGAATTCATACGGTGAAAGAATCCGCCTGACTATCTTCGGCGAATCCCACGGACCCGCAATCGGGTGCGTCCTGGAAGGACTCCCCCCGGGAACCAGGCTCGACCAGGAGAAGCTGCGTAGATTCCTGGCAAGACGCGCCCCAGGACAAGGCACGCTCACTACCCTGCGAAAGGAGGACGACATCCCGGAATTCCTCTCGGGAATCCAGGACGGCGTCCTGACAGGGGCAGCCCTCTGCGCAATCATCCGAAACACCGACCAACACTCGAATGACTACGCAAATCTAAGGGATGTCCCCAGACCCGGGCACGCGGACTATCCGGCATCCGTCAAATACCATGGATACAACGACATCCGAGGAGGGGGAATCTTCTCCGGACGCCTCACGGCGCCGCTCTGCATCGCAGGGGGAATCGCACTGCAACTCCTGGAGGCAAAGGGCATCCGGATCGGCGCACATGTCGCACAAATCGGGGATGCTCTCGATACGCCTTTCAATCCAATCAATGTGACTGCGGCACAACTCGATGAACTCGACGAAAAAGGATTCCCGGCTATCGATGACAACGCCGCAGGGTCAATGAGGGATTGTATCGAAAACGCCAGAATGGCGGGAGACTCCATCGGAGGGGCGGTGGAATGCGCCGCCATCGGAGTGCCGGCAGGAATCGGAGACCCAATGTTCGGTGGACTGGAAAACAGAATAGCGCAGGCCGTCTTCGGAATCCCCGCGGTAAAGGCTGTCTCCTTCGGAATCGGAACAGAGGTTGCACGCCTGCACGGTAGCGAAAATAATGACGAGTATTACTTTGACAAAACAGGTCAGATAAGGACAAAGACGAATAATTGCGGCGGCATCCTCGGGGGTATCTCAACTGGTATGCCGATTCTGTTCAAGGCATTCTTCAAACCGACGCCATCCATCTCACGCGAACAGTCAAGCGTCAGCCTCTCAAAGGGCGAAGATGTGCCTCTCACTGTCACAGGACGCCACGACCCATGCATCGCCGTCCGGGCACTCCCAGTCGTCATCGCGGCAACCGCACTCGCACTCTACGAGAGTAGAGGGTAGGGAGAAGAAGGTAGGGAGAAGTGCGTGGTTGGCGCGCGTGGGCGCGCCCGCACGGCAGAAACGCCGTGCGTACATTGAGGAGGGTATGGACCACGAATATTTTTTTTCATGAGGCGGTGTCACTGAAATTTCCATATTTCGTGTGTTTCGTGTATTTCGTGGTTATGACTGTTTTGTCATTTTAGTGTCCATTCGTGTCCATTCGTGGTTCTATTATTACTTTTTCTTCGTCCGCAGTGCATTATCGAGCCATTCCAGTGCTTCCGTCCGGTTTGCGAAGGGGTGTTCCAGTTCATAGTCTGCGCAGAATGCGAGGAATGCTCCCAGGTCGGCATTGGGCTTGAAGCCTCGTTCAATAAGGTCCCTTCCGTTAATCGAGGGTTTTGGCGGATGCGGGCGTGCCTGTTCCTCCTTCCAGAGTCCGACCACCTGCCTATGGAGGTCGAGGATTCCGAAGGATGCGCTGGTGTCCAGCCTTAGGAGTTCAATCAGGAGCGGATACAGGGGATCCTGGAAGTGCCGTCGTTGTTTTGAGAGACGTGCCTTCGTTATCTGGGTGATCTCCATGTGCTGCCGTACGAGCGCCTTTGCGTTTGTGACCACCTCGGAGGGGAGTTTCAGGCGTTGCATCACAACTTCCGCAAGTGTAGCGCCCTGGACATCGTGTCCGTTGAAGTGTATTCTGTCCTCTCCTTCCACGTATGTGAGTGGTTTTCCGATGTCGTGCAGGAGTGCGCCCCAGCAGAGCCACCGCCATTCTGCGTGTGTTGCGGCAGCGAGCCGTCCCTCGCTGTCAAAGCGTTCATTGGCGGCGGGCGTCTCGCCGCAGAATCTGATTCGTGTGAACGCCTCGTCCAGAAACCCCATCAGCTTGAGTTCATGTTGCCAGACATCTCCCTCGGGATGGTATTGCGGAGGCTGTGCGACGCCGCGTCCTGCCGCCACTTCGGGCAGGATTGCGTCAAGCAGGCCGGATTGCTCCATCAGAATCAGGCCCCGCGCCGAGACCCCGCAGAGGAGCATCTTCTCGATTTCATCGCGGATGCGTTCCGAGGAGACGCAGGGAGTGACCTGCGGCGCCATTGCGCAGACCGCGCGCCATGTCTCCTCCTCGACATGGAAGCCCAGGACTGCCGCGAATCTGACTGCCCGCATTACGCGGAGCCGGTCTTCCTCGAATCGCCTGGCGGGATCTCCGACCGTCCGCAGTATCCGCGCCCTCAAATCCTTCTGCCCGTCGACAAAGTCCAGGAGCCTGTGCGCCATCGGGTCGTAGAGGAGCGCGTTGACTGTGAAGTCACGTCTCATCACATCCTCCCGCATCCCGACGAACCGGATTTCGTCCGGATGCCTCCCGTCGCTGTACTTTCCTTCGCCCCGAAAGGTTGTGACTTCGTAGTTTTCTCCGTCGCTTCCGGGGATGACGGTAGTTCCGAAGGCCCGTCCGACCGAGAAGCATTTTGGGAAGATTCCGGAGACCTGGTCTGGCGTTGCGCTTGTCGCGATATCCCAGTCGTGGGGAGTCTTTCCCAACAGTGCGTCGCGGACGCATCCCCCCGCCAGGACGGCGTCGAATCCGGCGTCCTGCAGTCGTCGGACAATGTCGATTGCATCGTGCGATGGGTTGATTTCCATATTCCTAGGGGGCGGGGGATTGTGCCGGGGATTCCTGTCCCTTGGCTTCACTGCGCAGCTTTTCCAGAAATTCCCTGACTGCCTTTTCGTATTCCTGGGGGACTTCCACAGTCACCTTGTCCTTTGGCGTGTCCTTCATGACCTCTTCGTAGAAATCCACCACCTCCTGGTCGAGGATGAGGTCTTCCTCGAGGACAGGCCTCTCGATTCGGAGTCCCGCCAGGGTCCTGCATCGCGAGATTGCGGTGTAGAGCTGCCCGTGGGCGAAACATCCGCGCCCAAGCTTCAGGTCCACATTGTCGAGTGTGATTCCCTGGGACTTGTGGATTGTAATCGCGTATGCGAGCTTGAGTGGGATTTGGTGGAAGGTGCCGATTTCACGCTGGCGAATCGCAGTCCTCCCGGTAACACGGTCACGTTCTACGACATAGTCGTAGTTGGACCACTTGTTCATTCCGAGGACGACCTCCTTGCCCTTGTCAAGGCGCACTGTGACCCTGGCGTCCTGCTCGGAAATGTCCGTGATTTCACCCATGTCGCCATTGGCGTATTCGAAGTCTCCGTTGGGAAGATGCTTGTTGCAGAGAACCATCACCCTGAGACCGACCTTCAACTCCAGGATCGCCTCGGTGGGATAGTCCGCCTCGCGAAAACGCCCCGAGACCGACGCCATGAAGAGGACTGGCTCGCTCTCCAGACGCTCCTTCATCCTCGTGTTGATTGCGACGGCCTCGCGGTTGGTCGTGCAGAGGACGACCGGGGTCACCCCCTCGAAGCTCTTGTGGAGACAACACCTGTTCAACGCCTCGATGGCGTCCAGACGCTCCCCGCCGATTTCAATGTCCTCGTCAAGGAGACGGCCACGCCGGATGTTGTTCAGCAGGTGGATGAAGGTGGCGTCGTCCTTCTGGCGGTGGATGGTATTCAGGCAGATGCACTGGAATTTCGCATCCCTCCAAAGCTCTGTCTGGAAGGCGTATGCGCCTCCAAGCCTGTCGTTGATATAGGTGTCTTCCGCGACGCTCTTCACGACGGGTGGCAGCTGGAAGAAGTCTCCCACTAGAATTATCTGCTTGCCGCCAAATGGCTTGCGGCGGTCCGCCCCGCGCGCGAGGGTGCGAAGCCGATGGTCAATCGCCGCAAATACATCGCTACGCACCATGGAGACTTCGTCGATGACGATGGTCTTGGTGGCGCGTATCAGGCTCTCGTGTTTCCGGCTGCCTATGTCCTCGATCATGTCGGGCATCAGAAGCCCGGGCTTCAGCAAAAGAAAGCTGTGTATCGTGGTTCCCTGGACGTTGATGGCGGCGATTCCAGTGGGCGCCAGGAAGACGCATCCCTTGCCGCACCTCTTCCTGAATTCGCGGAGGATGGTGGTCTTGCCCGTGCCCGCATTGCCAGTCAGGAAGATGTTCCTTCCCGACATCATCGCCTGCAAGGCATTTTGCTGTTCCTGGTTGAGATCCACTCCCTGCTCCTCCCGCCATGCCCGTCTCAAGGAGGGACGTCTGGGCGGGGCATTTCGCTAGTCGCCCAGATGCGCGTGCCCCTTGAGGTATGCGACATATTCCCTGGCGGCCTCCTCCAGGGTCATGAGGGGAGCCGTGTAGCCGGCCTTGCGGATCTTCGAAATGTCCAGGCAGGTGTAATACTGGTATCTCTCCTTGAGCTCCTCGGGCATCTCGATGTACCGGATGTCCACGGGCTTGTCCATGGCGGCGAACATTGCCTTCGCCAGGTCGTTCCAGGAACGCGTCGCCCCAAAGCCGATGTTGTAGAGCCCCGTGCAGGATGCCCCCTCGTTCATGAAGAAAATCGTCATGCGGGCGGCGTCGCGGACGTAGAGGAAGTCCCGCACCTGCTCGCCGTCTGCGTATTCGGGACGGTAGCTCTTGAAGAGCGAAACATGCCCCGACTGGGTAATCTGCTCAAAGCAGCGCAGAAGCATGCTGCGCATCTTGCCCTTGTGGTATTCGTTGGGACCGAAGACATTCGAGTACTTCACGCCGACGAAGGAGGCCAGCCCCGGACGCTGCGGAGCCAGAAGCCCCCGCCTGAGGAGATACTGGTCGAAGATCTGTTTCGAATAGCCGTATTTGTTGAGGGGGCGGAGCTGGTCGATGGAGTCTTCATCGTCCTTGAATCCAGCCTCGCCGTCGCCGTATGTCGCGGCGGAGGATGCGTAGATCATCCGGATGTTTCGCCTCTGGCAGTATTCCGCCAGGAGCTTGCCGCTGTCGAAGTTGTTGTCGACGAGGTATGATGCGTCAGGCTCGGTGGTGTCGGAGCAGTTTCCCAGGTGGAAGACTGTCTGGAAGGGGTATTCGGCGTCGTGGATTCCCGCGTAGAGGTCGCCGTAGAAGTCCGAGTCCTTCTCAAAGTAGTCCGCAAACTTGAGCGCACGCAGATTCTGCCACTTCTCACCCTCACCAAGATGGTCGACGATGACAATCTTCTCGTATCCCATCTGGTTGAGAAGATTGTCATCGGCGCTGCCAATGAGCCCTGCGCCGCCCGTCACCAGAATCCAACTGTTCTTGTCCATGGAAATTGACTCCTTGCTATTGTGGTAATCGGTTATCTGTCCAAATTGTCTGTCGGTGAGAAGATTCTGGGATTCTTTTCACCCCCGTTTTTCCCTTGCCATTGGGCGAGTGCCCTCTCGAATCCAGGGGAGGGGGCGGCCGCTATCAGAAACAGGGGGCACTGGAACTCCCTGGCCAGGCGACTGCAAAAATCCCCGATGGTCTCCCCGTCCAGCGTCCCCTTGTGGAACATGAAGAAGAGTTCGCCTTTGTTTCCCATGGCGGAGATTGCGCCGTCGCATTCGTCCAGCCATAGGATGGTGGCTCCGCACTTCTTCGCCTCGCTTCTGATGGAGGGATACTCCCGGTCTGGCCACTCCGCCGCCGCTGCAAAACGCCCGCGGGAGCCCCCCATGGGATAATGTTTCCCAAGGCCAAGACGATTAATGTAGCGGCGGGCAGTCCGGCGGCAGATGTGGACCCCGAAGGCCACGCCCACAAACTCCACAATGGCCTCGGAATTCCATAGCGATGAGGCAAGACCCAACTGGTCGGGTAGCCCGCCCCACAACGCACGGGCCAGGCTGGATTGCTGCGCAGGGGAAAGTTTCGCGCCTTGGGCCGGAGCCGGACCACGTCGACGCTCCGTCAGAAGCTGGCCGCCATTCGCGCGCATCCCCGCAAACCAATTGGAGATGGTCTGGGTGGAAATGCAAAGCTTCTTCGCAGTCTCGTAGGCAGTCGCGCCAGACAAAAACTCAACAAGGGCCAGATGACGGTGATGGTCGCGAACCTGAAAGGACGCAATCTTCAGGTTGATGGTGGCTTGCTTCTTCATGACGGGATCACATGCCCAAAACAAAGGTAACAGCCTTAATCTAGCATCCCAATTAACTATGTCCAAAACAATACGGCGGACTGTTGGCTCTATGTAACAGGAAAAGTTAAACGCACGCTTTTCGTGCATTGAATCATGCAAACCCGGGGGTGTGCGTTTAATTCCGCAGGAGTTGTGTCTCCAGGAAGGCAGGGCGTCGCTGGGGAATGTCACCGCCGCCAGAAGGTTCGCCCAATGCTACGGGGAGGATGTCCTTGGAAAGCCCGGCATAGGGGAAGTCGCCCCCGACCAGGGTCGAATGGCGACGAAACTGGGCAGGGACTAGGACCGCCCGGAACATCAAGGTTCGCTTCAGCCACCCCGTGCGTCTAATTCCCCCGAAAGAGGTGCCGCGCAGGACGGACAGGGGAATTGTGTCCCGAAAGGAGACGACCTTGCAGAATCTAAAGCAACGCCTCCCCTGGACAGGACGGCGCGGAAAAAAGCTTGCGGAATGGAATGCGGCGACTTGCGGAAAAAACGCACGCATTTTTTACCTTAAGGTAGCGTTTACTCCTTCAAGTTTCCATTGCTGGAACTGCCGTATCCGATGGCGAAGGCGGAGTGCGCGGGCGGCATCGCGCAGATGGAGTATGTGATTCCGGACGAGGACAGGGCAAAAGGTGCTTGAACAACTCTTCCTCCTCACCCTCCCGGCCGAACATGAACGAGGAGATGTTCGACCTGCACGAGGGAAAGATGTTCACGGTGCGGGACTTCAAAGTCATCCGATGGCACGGCGCGAACATCATCGCCAGCCCCTATCACGCGAAAGTGGGGGGATGCTGGTGGACTGGATGCCTCCCCATGCCGAGAAACTGCATCTGATGGCGATGGAGAATGATGCGAGATTCCTGGCCAATCTGAAGGACTTGCTTTATGGTACACAGCGGATGACCATCGAGGTTCTAGACATCATCCATGGACGGAACCAGGACGAGTATCCGCTTATCCTGAACAAAACGCCGGATTTCAAGTTGTGCCGCGTTGTTTTAAATGACGGGAAGGAGGCATAGTCATTCTGATTTCTGTCCGGGAAATACAATTGGACGGCTTGGGGGCAAAGACAATATTGCTTAGGAATAGAGACTGATGGACATAAGCAAACTAATAGGCGAGACAACTGAATATGACAAGAAGCAGGCTCTTGAGGAAAAACGCCCCAAAAGCTGGTGCAAAAGTGTTAGCGCATTTGCCAACTGCAATGGAGGTAGTCTTATTTTCGGCATATCGGATGACGGAACAACTGTGGGGCTGGAGAATCCCGAAGCTGTTGCTGAAAAGGCCAGCGAGATTATCAAAACTCACCTTGATCCCGTGCCGCAATTCAGGCTCCGCTTTGAGCGAACGGATGGCATGACGCTGCTTATTCTGGATGTCCAGAAAGGCGATGACACTCCGTACTATTATTCTGCTGACGGAGTGCTGGAGGCATTTGTTCGTATCGGAAATGAAAGTGTCAGGGCCACGGCCGCAGAGCAGAGGCGACTTGTGCTGAAGGGCCGTAACATCAGCTATGACTCGCAATTTTCTCCATATAAACTTGATGATTTTGCATTTACAAAACTGCATGAACGCTACAGAAAATGGACGGGGAAAAGTTTTGAAGACCGTTTCATGATTTCTTTTGGCCTGGTCAATGATGCAGGGATGCTAAGCAATGCAGGTGCTCTCCTTGCGGACGAATGCCCCGTCCGCTGGTCGCGTGTCTTTTGCACTCGCTGGAATGGGGTGACCAAGAGCGGTGGCACGATTGATGCACTGGATGACGCCGAATATGAAGGAGGTCTGATTTTCCTCCTGGAGAACAGCGAGAACTTCATCCTGCGCAACACCCGCAAGATGTGGCGTAAGACTTCAAATTCCCGCGAGGAAATGTTCGACTACGTTGAGCGAAGCTATCACGAAGCTCTTGTCAATGCTCTCGTCCATCGCGACTATCTTGTCAACGGAAGCGAGGTCCACATTGACATCTATGATGACAGGATGGAGATCACGTCTCCTGGCGGCATGGCTGATGG
>OIZS01000456.1_pt1 | contig 17447 bp, 14 predicted proteins | sample 1588641 | NCBI WGS metagenome assembly OIZS01 (sample SAMN03283240) | human gut metagenome | biome: human-associated habitat; material: feces | host: Homo sapiens | place: Peru | collected 2012
CGTACATGCTGGTTGTTGGCGACCGCGATATCGAAAACAAAACCGTTTCTCCGCGTAACCGCACCGAGGGCGATATGGGCGCTATGAGCTTCGAAGCATTTGAAGCAATCCTGAAGGACGTAGTTGATTCCAAAGCTAAAAAATAATATTTTCAGCTTCTGCTGAGCTGTAAGAGCGAAGGCTGTACTGTCAAAGGTGCAGGCCTTCGCTTTTTTTCGTCAGGCGGGGGCTGTCGGCGTTCTTTTTAGTTTACAGGCATTGGCAGAAAATGGTATAATAATTAGTGCTAATAAATTATTATCAACAAAGGAGAAAGCAACATTACTATGATTGAGCAAGACCATATTCGTAACTTTTCTATTATTGCCCATATAGATCATGGCAAATCGACGCTGGCAGACCGCTTGATTGAATATACAGGAACCCTGAGCAAACGTGAGATGGAGGCACAGATTCTCGACTCCATGGATTTGGAGCGTGAGCGCGGCATTACCATCAAGGCGCAGGCGGTACGCAGCATTTATAAGGCGCGCAATGGCGAGGAGTATATGCTGAACTTTATCGACACTCCCGGCCACGTCGACTTCACCTATGAGGTTTCGCGTGCGCTTGCAGCCTGCGAGGGTGCGCTGCTGGTTATTGACGCTACGCAGGGCATTGAGGCGCAGACACTGGCGAATGTTTATCTGGCGCTGGACAACGACCTGGAGATTATCCCGGTTATCAATAAAATCGACCTGCCGAGTGCAGATCCTGAGCATGTAAAACGCGAGATAGAGGACGTTATCGGTATTGATGCGTCGGATGCAGTGCTGTGCAGCGCTAAGACCGGCCTTGGCATCGAGGACGTGCTGGAGGCTATTGTGGAGCGCGTGCCTGCACCGCAGGGCAGCAGCGAGGAGCCGCTCAAGGCGCTCGTTTTCGACTCCAAGTTCGATGCCTATAAGGGCGTTGTGCTGTACGTGCGTATCATGGAGGGACGTCTGCGCAAGGGCATGAAAATCCGCATGATGGCGACAGGTGCCGAGTTTGATGTTACCGAGGTTGGCTACTTCAAGCCGGGTATCGTCAATGTTGATGAGCTGGAGGAGGGCCAGGTTGGCTTCTTCGCAGCGAGCATCAAGAACGTGAAGGATGCACGCGTAGGCGATACGGTTACAGACGCTGATAATCCGGCGGATAAGCCTCTGGCCGGCTATCGCAAGGCTACCCCGATGGTTTACTGCGGCCTGTATCCGGTCGAGAACTCTGATTACGACAACCTGCGTGATGCTTTAGAAAAACTGCAGCTGAACGATGCTTCGCTCGTGTTCGAGCCGGAGACCTCGACGGCGCTGGGCTTTGGCTTCCGCTGCGGCTTCCTGGGACTTTTGCATATGGACGTTATCAAGGAGCGTCTGGAGCGCGAATATAACCTGAGCCTGATTACGACAGCACCGAACGTTATTTATGAGGTGTTTCGCACCAACGGCGATGTGGAGATGGTTGACAATCCATCGCTCTTCCCTGACCCGACGGTTATTGACCATGTTGAGGAGCCTTACGTAAACGCAACGATTATCGTGCCGAAGGATTATGTTGGCGCGGTTATGGAGCTGAGTCAGGAAAAACGCGGCGAGTATGACAATATGACCTATCTTGACGATACGCGCGTAATGATTCACTATGCGCTGCCGCTCAGTGAGATTATCTTTGACTACTTCGATCGCCTGAAATCGGCAACCCGCGGCTATGCTTCGCTCGATTACGAGCTCAGCGGCTATCGCGAATCCAACCTTGTAAAGGTGGATATTCTGCTCAACGGCGAGCCTGTCGATGCGCTTTCGGCCATCGTGCATAAGGAAAGCTCCACTGTCCGTGGCCGTCAGCTCGTAGAGAAGCTGCGCAGCCTCATTCCGCGTCAGATGTTTGAAATCCCTGTGCAGGCAGCTATCGGCAACAAGGTTATCGCGCGTGAGAATGTCCGCGCTATGCGTAAGGACGTTCTGGCAAAATGCTATGGCGGCGATATCAGCCGTAAGCGCAAGCTGCTGGAGAAGCAGAAGGAAGGCAAGAAGCGTATGAAGCAGGTGGGAAGTGTTGAGCTGCCGCAAGAGGCCTTCATGGCGATACTGAAGATGGATTAGCTAGGGGGACCGTCTATAAGCACCCATCTACTGCACAACAATTCCTAGACGGACATACTTAATATATACAATGGTTATTATGATAGGAGAAGAACAATTATGATGGTTCAACTGCAGGGCCTGCTGTCGACGATCAGTGTGCTGGATATCATTGATATTGTCGTTGTGGCCTACTTTCTCTATCGTTTATATCTCATGCTGAAAAATACTCGCGCGGCAACGCTGGGCAAGGGCCTGTTGGTGCTCGTGGGCTTTATGGTTATCTGCCGCTGGCTGAATCTGCATGTTATCAGCTGGCTGCTGGAAAAGAGCATGACTGTTATTATGGTTGCGCTGCCGGTTGTCTTTCAGCCGGAGCTGCGCCGCGCGCTGGAGCAGATTGGCCGCGGCAAGCTGTTCCGTAAGAGCAGCGAGCTTGATGAGCAGGAGCTGGAGGAAATGCTGGATTCCGTTGCTCATGCGACGAAGATTATGAGCAAGAACAAGGTCGGCGCGCTGATGGTTTTTGAGCGTGCTACCGGTCTGGTGGAGCGTATCGAAACGGGCGTGCCTGTTGATGGCTTGGTGAGCTCAGGCCTGATTCAGAACATCTTTGTTAAGGATACGCCGCTGCATGACGGCGCGATTATTATCCGCGGCAACCGCATTGTGGCTGCCTGCTGTCTGCTGCCGCTGACGGAAAACCGCAACCTCAGCCAGGAGCTGGGCACGCGTCACCGTGCAGCCATCGGTATGTCGGAGCAGTCCGATGCGATGGTGCTGGTTGTCAGTGAGGAAACGGGCACGATTTCTATTGCGCGCAATGGTGAGCTGATGCGTTATCTGACTGTTGATGATGTGAAGGACATTTTGCGTACAGCTATTTTCAAACCTCATACGACGGGTAAGAATTCAATTGTTGATAAATTGAAGAATTTGTTGGGCGGTGAGAAAAAATGAGACTTCTGCAAAGACTTGCACGCAAGGAAAATATATTGGCCCGCATTATCTGCCTGCTGATTGCCTGCGCTATGTGGGTTTATGTGATGACAGACCAGAACCCGATTGTGGAGCGCAGTGTGGAGGTGCATCTGCAGCAGAACAATCTGCCGAACAATATGATGGTGTTCAATGCGCCGGAGAAGATTCTGGTGCGTGTGCGCGGCTCGCGCACGCAGGTGATGGCGGATAATCTGGATAAGCAGATCAGCGCTTCTATTAATCTGAGGAATATTACCGAAGGTCAGCAAAGCCTGCCGATTACTGTCACCTATGCCGGTGGCGAGGTGGTTACGGTGACGCCGAAGGAGGTTTCTATCTACGTTGATACGGTCAGCGAGAAGAAGGTTCCTGTGACGACGCGTATCGTGGGCGCTGTTTCCAGCGATATGACGATTGGTACTAGTGTGATTACGCCGCCGGAGGTTACGCTGCGTGGCGCAACGCACCGCATTGATAAGGTGAATAAGGTCGTAGCGCCGATTGACGTTACTGATCATACCGGCAGCTTCGAGGCGGAAAGCGATCTTGTTGCTGTGAGCGACGATGGCTATGATATCCCGAATATGAGAATTATTCCGGAGCGCGTTATGGTGCAGGCCACGATGGTCAGCCAGATGCTGTCGACAAATGTGCCGGTGAAGCTTGTTATGACCGGCGAGCTGCCTAAGGGCATTGTAGTTACAAAAACAGAGATTCTTCCGGAAAGCATCCGCATTACGGCGCCGCCTTCTGTGCTCAAGGAGCTGAAGGAGGTCAAGACGAAGCCTATGGATATCAGCAAGCTGGATGGCAGCGTGGTGAGCGCTGTGGAGCTTGATTTGCCGGAGAAAATTATTCCTGAGCTGCGCACGGTGCAGGTAAGGATTTCGGTAGAAAGGCAGAGTTGATTAGACGATGAAGCTGAAAATAAATAATGTGCGCATCAGCCTGCTGCATGAGCAGAGTCTGGAGCAGGCTGTCTGCAAAAAGGCTGGGATTTCCCGAGAAATGCTGGGCGGCGTGCAGATTCTGCGTAAGGCTGTGGACGCACGTAAGAAGCAGGATGTTTGCCTTAATTATCACGTGCTGGCTGATATTGAGGCGAATGGCAGGCAGGCGAAGCGCCTGCTGGCCGATAGGGACATCAGCAAATATGAGCAGAAGGCAGCGCCGGAGCTTGTTGTGGGTACGCTGCCGCTGAGCGCACCGCCTGTGGTTATCGGCGCAGGTCCGGCGGGACTTTTGGCGGCATTGCAGCTGGCGGAGCATGGCTATCAGCCGCTTTTGCTGGAGCGCGGCAAGCCTGTGGCAGAGCGCGTGCAGGATGTGCAGCGCTTCTGGAGCACCGGCGACTTCAACCCGGCGTCTAATGTGCAGTTTGGCGAGGGCGGTGCTGGAACCTTTTCCGACGGCAAGCTGACAACGCGCGTCAATGATCCGCAGATGGCAGATATTTTGCAGCTGTTTGTGGAGGCGGGGGCGCCGGAGAATATTCTTTATGAGCATAAGCCGCACGTCGGCACGGATAAGCTGCGGGCGATGGTTACGGGGCTCAGCAGACGCATCGTCGAGCTGGGCGGCAGCGTGCGCTACAATGCGCGCGTAAGCGATTTGCTTATTAATAACAATACCGTGCAGGGCGTAGTGCTGGACAACGGTGAGCAGATAGCAGCCGGAGCAGTCGTATTGGCCTGCGGCCATAGTGCTCGCGATACCTATGCGATGCTCGCCAGCCGCGGCGTGGGCATTGTGAGTAAGCCATTTGCTATCGGCGTGCGCATTGAGCATCCGCAGGAGCTGATCGACAGGGCGCAGTATGGCAGCTTTGCCGGCAATCATCTGCTGGGAGCAGCGGATTATGCGCTCGTTTACCATACGCCGGATAAAAGCAGAACGGCCTATTCCTTCTGCATGTGTCCGGGCGGTCAGGTGGTGGCAGCGGCGTCTGAAAGCGGCGGTGTTGTAGTCAACGGCATGAGTATGTTCAAGCGTGACAGCGGCATTGCCAACAGTGCGCTCGTGGTCAACGTTTCGAGCGAGGATTTTGGCGACGGCCCGCTCGCCGGTGTGGAGTTCCAGCGTCAGTATGAACGCCTGGCCTTCGCAGCAGGCGGCAGCAGCTATTATGCGCCGGCGCAGAATCTGGACAGCTTCTTTAAGCGCAGCACGCCTTCGCTTGAGGGCCTGCTGACGGGCAGCTATCGTCCGGGACTGACGGCGTGTAGCCTTGATAAGGTTCTGCCTGCGTATGTCACGGAAACGCTGCGTCAGGGCATCGCCAGCTTCGGACGCAAGCTGGCAGGCTACGCGGACGGCGGCGCACTGCTGACGGGCGTGGAGACACGCACCTCTGCACCTGTACGCATTGAGCGCGACAGGCAGAGCTATGTGTCGTTGACGCATGACCTGCTCTATCCGTGCGGCGAGGGCGCAGGCTATGCCGGCGGCATCATGAGCGCAGCGCTGGATGGCTATCATGTGGCGCGGGCGATTATGGAAAGATTTAAGCCTATTAAGTAGTCTGGCGATAAAGCACCAGCATTATTTAGTAATATATTAGGGAGGTTTTTATAAAAATGGCAAGATTATTTGGTACTGATGGTGTTCGTGGTGTAGCGAACGTGGAGCTGACTCCTGAGCTGGCCTTTAAGCTTGGCTATGCAGCTGCAAAATATTTTGGTCGTGAGGTTTCATGTCCGAAGATTATTATCGGCAGAGACACCCGCCGCAGTGGTCAGATGCTGGAAAGCGCTCTGGCAGCAGGCATCTGCAGCGCCGGCGGCAACGCACATCTTCTGGGCGTAATGCCGACTCCGGCAGTTTCCTTCCTCACTAGCGAGGTAAAGGCGAACGCAGGCGTGGTTATTTCTGCATCCCACAATCCGTTCGAGGATAATGGCATTAAGTTCTTCTCTCAGACCGGCCACAAGCTGCCGGATACCGTAGAGGATGAAATCGCTGCTATTGTAGCTGCGCCGATTGATTATACGCAGGCAGCTCGCGGCAGCAGCGTTGGACAGATTATCTACGAAAAGGATTTGTCCGCTCTGTATATCAAGCATATCTTGAGCACTGCTTATGCAAAGCTCAACGGCCTGAAAATCGTTATGGACTGCTCCAATGGTGCCAACAGCGAGATTGCTCCGGTTATCCTGCGCAGCCTTGGCGCAGAGGTTATTGCTATCTTCAACGAGCCTAACGGCCTGAACATCAACAACGGCTGCGGCTCTACGCATCTGGAGGCTTTGCAGAAGAAGGTTGTCGAGGTTGGCGCTAATGTCGGTATCGCTAACGACGGCGACGCTGACCGCTGCCTGGTTGTTGATGAAAACGGCGAGGCTATGGACGGCGACCAGATTATGCTGATTTGCGCTCTGGAGCTTATGAAGCGCGGCAAGCTGCATGACAATATGCTCGTTACCACGGTTATGAGCAACGTTGGTCTGCATCAGGCTATGAAGGCTCATGGCGGCCATACTGTTAAGACTGCTGTCGGCGACCGCTATGTGCTGGAGGAAATGCTCAAGCATAACTATTCCATCGGCGGCGAGCAGTCCGGCCATATCATCTTCTCCGAGTTCGCCAAGACTGGCGACGGCATTTTGACCGCTGTACAGCTGCTGTGCGCTATGGTGAAGAATAACAAGAGCCTGGCCGAAATGGGCTCCGTGATGACGAAGTTCCCGCAGGTGCTGTTGAACGTGCGCGTAAAGGATAAAAACGGCTGGGAGGAAAAGGCTGCTATCCAAGAGGTTATCAAAAAGTACCAAGAGGAGCTGGGCGAAAATGGCCAGATTCTGGTGCGTGCTTCCGGCACCGAGCCCTTGATCCGTATCATGGCTGAAGGTCCGAAGCAGGAGCGTCTGGAGCAGATTACGAATGCTATAGGTGAGGTTGTCACTCGCGAGCTTGTGTAAACGGACGATAAAGCATCATCTGTCGAAAGTTCACTTTTGGTTTGCTTGACCAGCGAGTCGACATATTGTAAAATTAATATAGTCACAATGATGTGCCACGTGGGATTGTCCGCCTGCGTGGCTCATTGTCTGTTTGCTGCTTTTTGCAGGCAGTACAGGCTAGGGACAAGAGCGCATGTACCGCGCAAGCGGTGGACGAGGAATGAGGTTATCGAGTAGTCAGCGGATGCCTCACGGTCAGCTGCAAGACCGCAAGCCAGATACAAAAGCCTTCGGCAACGAGGGAAACAAAGGTCTGGCGGCAGAAAGGACACATAATATTAATACAGGCTCGCAAGGGAGAAGGTATTAGATACGAGGAAGGTTGACGCAGGCGTACTAAAGGTACGTCGAGGAAACCTGACGAAGTAGATGATGCCTTATACCTTGCAGCGTAGAGGAGGATTACTAATTATGTGTGGAATTGTGGGCTATATAGGCAACAACCAAGCCGCTCCCTTCCTGCTTGATGGCATGAGCAAGCTGGAATATCGTGGATATGACTCTGCCGGTATCGCCGTTTATGAAAATGGCAAAATCCGTGTGGACAAGTGCGTGGGCCGTCTGGACGCACTGCGCCAGAAGCTGTCCGGCAATATGCCGTCTGGCACCGTGGGCATTGGCCATACGCGCTGGGCGACGCATGGCCGTCCGTCGGACCGCAACGCGCATCCGCATACCGATAACACGGGCCGTTTCGTGGTTGTGCATAACGGCATTATCGAAAACTATCTGGCGCTGAAGGAGGAGCTGATCGCTAAGGGCCATGAGTTCCTGTCCGAAACCGACAGTGAGGTTGTAGCGCATCTGCTGGCAGATAAATATGACGGCGATTTTGAGGAAACCGTCAAGAGAGTGCTGCGTCTGGTGAAGGGCTCCTACAGTCTGGTGATGATGTGTCAGGATGAGCCGGACAAGATTATCTGCACGAAAAAGGATAATCCGCTGATTATCGGCTTGGGCGAGGGCGAGAATTTTATCGCTTCGGATATTCCGGCGATTATCAACCATACGCGCCGCACCTTTATTATGAGCGATGGCGAAATTGCGACGGTGACGGCTGACGACGTTTGGGTGCAGGATATCGACGGTACGCCGATCAGCAAGAAGGTGTTCGAGGTCAACTGGAACGCAGAGGCTGCGGAAAAGGGCGGCTTTGAGCATTTTATGCTGAAGGAGATTTATGAGCAGCCGAAGGCTATGCGCGATACGATGACCAGCCGTTTGGATGCGGAAATGGAAACCATCAGCTTCCCGGAGCTGAACTGGACGAGTGAGGAGCTGCGTGATATCAACAAGATTTTTATCGTGGCCTGCGGCACTGCTTATCATGCAGGCATCGTCGGCAAATATTATCTGGAGCAGCTGGCGCGTATGCCGGTTGAGGTGGATATCGCGAGCGAGTTCCGCTATCGTGATCCGCTGGTTGACGGCAACAGCCTGACGATTGTTATCAGCCAGAGCGGCGAGACGAGCGATACGCTGGCAGCGCTGCGCGAGGCGAAGCGCCTGGGCGCACGCACGCTGGCTGTGACGAACGTGGTGGGCAGCTCGATTGCGCGTGAGGCCGACCAGGTTGTTTATACCTATGCCGGTCCCGAGATTGCGGTTGCTTCGACGAAGGCTTATACAACACAGCTTTTGGCGATGCTGATGCTGGCAATTTATGTAGGCCGTCTGCGCGGCACTCTGGAAGCAGAAAGAGCGCAGGAGCTTGTGCATGGACTGACCTTTATTCCGGAGCAGATTCACCAGATGCTGGAGAATGTTGACCAGATTAAGGTTTTTGCGCGTGAGTATGGCAGCAGCGAGGACGCGTTTTTCTTGGGACGCAGCCTTGACTATGCCGTTGCACTGGAGGGCGCACTGAAGCTGAAGGAGATTTCGTATATCCATGCGGAGGCGTACGCTGCAGGCGAGCTGAAGCACGGTACGCTGGCGCTTATCGTGGCAGGCGTGCCTGTTATCGTGCTGGCTACGCAGATGGACGTTTATGACAAGACGGTCAGCAACCTGCAGGAGGTTAAGGCGCGTGAGGCTGTGGTTATTGCCATCGGCTTTGAGGGCGACACCTCTTTGGCGAAATATGCGGACCATGTTATCTATATTCCTAAGACGGATAAGTATCTGGCACCGCTCATGGCTGTGCTGCCGCTGCAGCTGCTGGCTTACTATGCAGCACTGACGCGAGGCTGCGACGTGGACAAGCCGCGTAATCTGGCGAAGAGCGTTACGGTTGAATAAGAAGAATAATATTGCCCCTGGCTTTGCAAAGAAGCAGAGCCGGAGGCTTTTTTTGTTGGCAGTCAGAGGGGACTTGAAGCAGAGAATAAGTTCATGTATTCTTTTCTTCTCTCTGTATTTTTATCCTCGGAATATGGTATAATATACTATATATAAAACACAGGAGTAGAGTAGATAATGATTTATGGTTTGCTTGCTTTGCTGGTGGTTCTTGTGGATCAGGCAACAAAGTATTTTGTAGTTCAGCATTTTGCTGTAGGGGAGAGCGTTCCGGTGGTGGAAAATATTTTTCACTGGACGTTTATTTTAAATCGTGGCGCGGCCTTTGGTATGCTGGAGGGCAGCCGCTGGCTGTTCGTTGTTATCGCACTGGCTGTGATCGGCGGCGTGCTGTATCTGCGTAAGGAAATTGAGCAGAGCGGCGTGTTAGCCTGCATGGGCGCAGCGCTGTTTACCGGCGGTGCAGTGGGCAATTTGATTGACAGAACGCTGCACGGCGTGGTGATTGACTTTTTTGATTTTCGTATCTGGCCGATTTTTAATGTGGCCGATATTGCTATTTGTACAGGAGTAGGGTTGATTATATGGAGCATCTTGAAGACGGAATTGCTGGAGAGCAAGAAAAATTAATTATTACTGAAAATGAGGCCGGCCAACGCGCAGACGTTGGTCTGGCAGCGCTGCTGGAGCTTACGCGCTCGAATATGCAGAAGCTGCTGGACGAGGGACGTGCTGTGCGTGGCGCTAAGGTTCTCAAGTCGAATTACAAGCTGAAGCTGGGCGAGGAGATTACCGTGACGCTGCCTGAGCCGCAGCCGCTGGATGTGCAGCCGGAGAATATTCCGCTGGATATCATCTATGAGGATGAGGACGTCGTGGTTGTCAACAAGGCGCGCGGCATGGTGGTGCATCCTGCTGCCGGCAATTACAGCGGCACGCTGGTGAATGCGCTGCTGTATCATTGCAAGAATTTGTCGGGCATCAACGGTGTTATCCGTCCGGGCATTGTGCATCGTCTGGATAAGGACACCAGCGGCATTATGATTTGCGCGAAGAATGATGCGGCGCATTTGTCGCTGTCGCAGCAGATTCAGGCGAAAACGGCGAAGCGTACCTATCTGGCCGTGGTGCGCGGCAATATCAAGACGGACAGCGGCGTGATTGAGACGCAGATTGCCCGCGACAAGAATGACCGCAAGAAGATGGCGGTGGTCAAGGAGGGCGGCCGCGATGCCGTGACGGAGTATGAGGTGCTGGAGCGCTTTGGCAAGTATACGCTGGTGCGCTGCAGGCTGCGTACAGGCCGCACGCATCAGATTCGTGTGCATATGGAATATCTTGGCTATCCGCTCGTGGGTGACCCGAAGTATTCACCGATGAAGACGCAGTTTGCGATTAAGGGACAGGCGCTGCATTCGCAGACGCTGGAGTTCACGCATCCGCGTACAGGCGAGAGAATGCAGTTCGAGGCTCCGCTGCCGGAGGATATGCATAAAATTGTTACCAGACTGCGCTTAGGGCAGTTTAATTAATATATCCATATTGACCTGTGGTGCTCTGCAAAATGAGGGGAGCTTTTAGGTCGAAAATAATCAGAAGAGGTGACCAAAATGGGGAATTTTGTTAAAAAGAATGTCATTATGGATGCCGACGCTATGCGCCGTGCAATTGTGCGTATTTCGCATGAAATTATTGAAAGAAATAAGGGCGTAGAGGATGTTGTGCTGGTGGGTATCCGCACTCGCGGTGTGCCTATCGCTGAGCGTCTGGCTGCAGCTATCAAGAACATTGAGAATGTAGAGCTTCCGGTAGGCATGCTCGACATCACCTTGTATCGCGATGACCTGTCTACGCTGGCGTATAATCCGATTGTGCATGGCACCGAGATTGACCTCGACCTGAACGGCAAGACTATTGTGCTTGTCGACGATGTTCTGTACACCGGCCGTACCATCCGTGCAGCCTTGGACGCTGTTATGGATATGGGCCGTCCGAAGGCTATCCAGCTGGCAGTTATGATTGACCGCGGCCATCGTGAGCTGCCGATTCGTGCTGATTTCGCCGGCAAGAATGTGCCGACCTCGCATAAGGAGTCGGTAGAGGTTCATCTGGAAGAGCTGGACGGTATTGATGAGGTTGTTATTGGCGATATTGAATAAGCCGGGTAATTTTGGAGGGAAAGCTTATGCAGCAAGCAGAAATGTTGCGCAATGAGGCTTTAGGGCAGACGCTGGTGCAGAATATGCAGCGTCGCGGCTTTGATGCTTATTATTGCGCTGATAAAGAGGCTGCCTTGGCGAAGGTGCTGGAGCTGATTCCGGAGACGGATGTTGTCAGCTGGGGCGGTTCTGTTACGCTTGCCGAAACAGGCGTGCTGGACGCTGTAAAGAGCCGCAATCCTGTTATCGACCGTGATACGGCGGCGAATGCCGAGGAGAAGGGCGAGCTGATGCGCAAGGCGCTTTTGTGCGACACCTATCTGATGAGCAGCAACGCTATCAGCGCTGACGGCCAGCTGGTGAATATCGACGGCAATGGCAACCGTGTGGCCGCTTTGATTTTTGGGCCGAAGCAGGTTATTGTTATTGCCGGATTGAACAAGGTTGCCGGCTCTCTGGACGCGGCGATGGACAGAGCACGCAATGTAGCAGCGCCGATTAACGCGCAGCGCTTTGCAGGCTTGGCGACGCCGTGCTATAAGCTGGGCCGCTGTGCAGACTGTCAGGCGGCAGACAGCATTTGTGCGCAGATTGTTATTACACGCCGTAGCCGCACGCAGGGACGCATCAAGGTTATCCTTGTCGGCGAGCATTTAGGCTTTTGATTTTGAGGGGGGAGCTGCTTTGGCAGCTTCCCTTTTGCCTTTTTACGGATACTTAGAAGAAAGCAGGTGTTATTATGTCTCGTACAGTGATTTTATTATTAGATTCCTTTGGCATTGGCTATGCACATGATGCCGCTGCCTATGGCGATAAGGGCGCAGATACCTTGGGGCATATCAGCGAGTGGCTGGCAAAAAATCCGCGCAGCGAGAGTGGCGAGGTTCGTCCGCTGCAGCTGCCGCATTTGGCGGAGCGCGGACTGGAGGCAGCTGCGGTGCTGAGCCGCGGCGAGAAGCTGGCAGCTCCATTGGGCGCAGAGCACACCATCGGCGCTTATACGTATGCGCAGGAGGTCAGCAAGGGCAAGGATACGCTTAGCGGTCACTGGGAAATCAGCGGCGTGCCTGTCACCTTCGACTGGGGCTATTTCCCGAATGTACCGAACTGCTTCCCGCAGGAGCTGGTGGCTGCGCTCATCGAAAAGGGCAAGCTGCCGGGCGTGCTGGGCGAATGTCATGCCAGCGGCACGGAGATTATCAAGGAGCTGGGCGAGGAGCATATGAAAAGCGGCAAGCCGATTATCTATACCTCGGCTGACAGCGTGCTGCAGATTGCGGCGCATGAGGAGGCCTTTGGTCTTGAGCGCCTCTATGAGCTGTGCAAGATAGCGTATGAGCTGGTGCGTCCGTATAATATTGCGCGTATTATTGCGCGTCCGTTCGTGGGCACCTGCGCTGCAGACTTTACGCGCACGACGAACCGTCATGACTACGCTGTGCCTGCGCCGGAGGCTACGCTGCTCGACAAAATGGTGGCTGCAGGCGGCAGCGTGTATGCCGTAGGCAAGATTGCGGATATTTTTGCGCACCGCGGCATCACGAAGCATTATGCTGCCGGCGGTCTGGATAAGCTGGTGGAGGCGACAAAGCAGGCTGTGAGCGAGGCGCCGGATAACAGCATTGTCTTTACGAACTTTGTCGATTTTGACTCCTCCTATGGCCATCGCCGTGATATTCAGGGCTATGGCGAGGCGCTGGAGTATTTCGACAGCCGCCTGCCGGAGATTACGGCGCTGCTCAAGCCGGAGGATTTGCTGCTGCTTACGGCAGACCATGGCAACGACCCCAGCTGGACGGGTACAGACCATACGCGTGAAAAAATTCCTGTGCTGTTCTCCGGCGCAGGCGTGGAGTGCAAGGAGCTGCCGCCGCTGGCGACCTTTGCCGATATTGGTGCAACGATTGCCAAATTTATGGGCATTGAAAAGACCTTTACGGGCGAGCCTGTGAAGCTTTGAGGTGATGTAGATGAAAAATTATGCACAAATAGATGAGGTGCTCTACCACGTGGGCTTTGCTGCGCATGCGCTGGAGGGCGCGACGCTGGCCGTGCTTCCGGGCGATCCGGGGCGCGTGGAGCCGCTGGCGCAGGCGCTGGGCAAGGAGCCGCACTTTATTGCGACGCACCGTGAATATACAAGCTGGCTTACCTATATCGGCACAAGGCCGGTGCTCGTCTGCTCGACAGGCATGGGCGGCCCTTCGGTGGCAATTTGTCTGGAGGAGCTGGCGCGTATGGGGATTACGCATGTTATCCGCGTGGGCACGACGGGCACGATTCAGGAGAGCGTGGCCTTGGGCGATGTGATTATCGACAAGGCTTCGGTGCGTCTTGATGGTACGTCGCAGCATTATGCACCGCCGGAGTTCCCGGCGGTGGCTAGCTTTACGGTGACGCAGGCGCTGGTGGAGGCGGCGAAGGCTGCAGCTGCGCCCTATCATCTGGGCATTGCTGCTTCCAGCGATACGTTCTGGCCGGGGCAGGAGCGCTATGACAGCTTCACCGGCTATGTGCCGCGCAGGTTTCAGGGGACGATGCGCGAATGGCAGGCGCTGGGGGTGCTGAACTACGAGATGGAAACGTCGGCTCTGTTCGTAACGGCGCAGGCCTTGGGCTTGCACGCAGGCGCTGTCTGCGGCGTAGTTGTGAAGCGTACAGATAGCGAAAGCGTGGCGCCGCCGGAGGTGTATGCGCGTGCCTTTAAGTTTTTGGTGCAGGTGACGCGTGGAGCGATTGAACGCTTGCAATAGTAATCGCTTAGTAAAATTTAGGTGTTTGTTATGAGATTTTTAAAAAGTTTTTTCTTTGTATGTTTGATAACAGTTTTGACAGCTGGTGTTGGGCCGCTACAGGCGCACGCCGACTTCCCGGAGCGTCCGGTAGGCTTCGTCGTCATTGATCAGGACGATGGCGGTGTGGACGGCGCGATGTATAAGTCGTGGCGGCAGGTGGTGAAGTGGGCCTATCACTTCCCGTACTACCAGCTTATTGAAGGCGGCGAGCCGCTGCAGGTTGTGAGCGACGCTGTAGATAGAAATCTGGAGTTCAACAAGGCGACGCTGCAGGCTTTGACGGAAAAAAGCAAGGTTGACGTGCTCGTTGTGGCACGCATCTACGCGCTTGACGAAACGATGGTCAACGGCTGGGGCTTCCGCTTCGACAATGACACTTATATGCGTGTCATTGCTTTCGCTGATTTATACGTTTATAAAAAGGATGGCGACAAGTTCCTTAAGAGGCGCGTGCGTGAAAGCGGAGTGCATGAGCTGGGCAATTACGAAAAGCCTGAGGAAACGATTAAATGGCAGCTTTCAAAGCTCGTCAATACTATGGAGAATAGGCCGATTATCGGCTCCTAAGCAAAGAAGAACATAAAAAAACTGCTGCATCTTATCACCAGCTTTGGGATAATGCAGCAGTTTTTATTTTTTAATAATGTACAGCGTTTTTGTCGATGAGGTTGAAGCCTGCTTCTGTCAGTCTGGTGCGGATTTCAGCGATTTGCGCTGCGTCGCGGGTTTCCAGCTCCAGGCGCAGGTAGCAGCCGGTGATATCCATATCGCCGTCGCTGCGGTTGTGCTGTACGCCGACAACGTTGGCACCGCAGCTGCTGACGATTTCGCTGACGTCGCGCAGCTGGCCGGGACGGTCGGCAAGCGCAATAACCAGGTCGGCACGGCGGCCGCTGGTAACCTGACCGCGGGTGATGACACGCGAGAGGATATTTACGTCGATATTGCCGCCGGAAACGAGGCAGACGGTTTTCTTGCCTTCGATAGGCAGCTTGTCGAACAGCGCTGCGGCAACAGGTGTTGCGCCTGCGCCCTCAGAGATGAGCTTTTGCTTTTCGATGAGCGTAAGAATTGCGGTAGCAATTTCGTCCTCGCTGACAGTGACGATGTCGTCAACATATTTGCTGATCATTTCGTAGGTCGTTTCGCCCGGAGTTTTTACAGCAATGCCGTCGGCAAAGGTATGTACTGCGTCGAGCGTTTCATATTTATGGTCATGAAAGGCCCTGTACATGCTGGCTGCACCTGCTGCCTGTACGCCATAAATTTTTACGTCGGGACGCAGGCTCTTGATGGCGAAGGCTACGCCGCTAATGAGGCCGCCGCCGCCAATCGGCACGATGACTGCTTCTACGTCCGGCAGCTGGTCGAGAATCTCCAGACCGATGCTGCCCTGACCTGCAATAACAAGCTCGTCATCATACGGATGGATAAAGGTCATGCCTGTTTCCTCCTGCAGCTCGACAGCGCGGTCATGCGCTTCGTCGTAGGCACCGGGAACAAGCTCCACCTGAGCGCCGAGACGCTTGGTGTTTTCCACCTTCATAATCGGTGCGCCGCTGGGCATGCAGATAACGCTTTTGATGCCCATGCTGGTTGCGGCCAGCGCAACGCCCTGGGCATGGTTGCCGGCGCTGCAGGCGATAACGCCCTTGGCTGCTTCCTCTTTGGTCAGCTGGCTGATTTTGTAGTAGGCACCGCGCACCTTGAAGCTGCCGGTTACCTGCAGGTTTTCTGTCTTCAGATAGAGGTCTTTGCCTTCGCTCAGATGCGGTGCCGCTATTAAATCTGTCTTGCGGGCTACGCTCTTGAGGACGAAGGCTGCGTGATAAATTTTGTCGAGTGTTAACATGTGAGTACCTTCTTTTCTTTCCCTTATAAAAATCAACTAAAGATTTTATCTTAGTATAAGCACTTTTCTCTTTGTCGTCAAGGCTCAATCGTCAATGCTGGTGTTTTCGATAATGAGCTGCAGCTTGAAGCTTTCGTTGTCGAAGCTGACGTTGCAATTGCCCTGATATTTTTCGACAATCAGCCTGATGTTTTCCAGGCCCGTGCCCGGCTCCTTGAAGTCGCGCTTGGCAGAGTAGAATTTATTATTATAGCGCACGATGTTGCCGCTGTAGGAGTTTTCTATGGAAAGCAGCAGCTGGGAGCCTTTCTCCTTGATTTTAACCTTGACGAAGCTGTCAGGGTTGGTCAGGAGGCTGCCTTTGACAGCAGTGAAGGCGTTCTCCAGAGCGTTGCCAAGGATGATGGCAAGGTCGATATCGTTGATGTTGATTTTTTGAAACTGGATATCCGTGGTGAAATCAAAATTATTATCCTGAGCCTGTAGCTGCCAATAGCCAAGCAGGCCGTCGAGTGTTTCGTTGCCGTAGAGCTTGATGCTCTGGATGCTGTCCGTGTATTTGAGAATGGAACGCAGATTTTGCCCCAGCTTGTCATACTCCTTCTGCTCATAAAGCTGGTTGAGCATGATGACAAGATGCTTTTGGTCATGACGCAGGCGGCGCGATTTCTGCCATGATTCGATAACAAAATTATAGTAAGGCTTTTCGTTGCGGCGCAGCACCTCCAGCGAGTTGAGCTTGACAGACATGATTTTGTTTTCGCTTTTTTCCTTCAGCAGCTCCATGACCATGTGGGTGAAGAAGAAGAGCGGCGTAACGCACAAGAAACGTGTAACGAAAAGGCCCCAGGTGCGCGGCTCTGAAAAGTTACGCATGAGGATGAGGGCCAGCAGGTTGAAGCTCAGAATATAGTTGGAGTAGATAATGACTCTGGTGTATTTGGAAGAGCGGAAAATCTGCTTGAATTTTTTTGCTGCATGGTAGAACCATAGGAAATAAGCAGCCTGACTGATGCCAAGCACGAGGACGGCGGTGGCGTAGTAAAGGCCAGGCGTTGGCGATACTCTTTCCGAAATCATGGAGAGAGTCTGCAGCACAATCTCAAAGTTGCCTATCAGCAGTACGCAGAAAATCTTTTTGTCCAGGTTTCCCTTGATGGCGGAAAAATAATAAATTGCGTAAATCAAGTAAGGTCCGAACAGCGTCGGCAGCTTATCAAAGTTGCGTCCGGTAGCAATAAATATGCCCCATTCCAGCGCCATGATGGCGAAAAAGCCAAGGGCTGTCGCCTTTTTGGAAAAGCGCAGGTCGTCAAGAAACGGATAATAGCATAGATATGAGCTTGGCGCGACGC
>OIZS01000460.1_pt1 | contig 17356 bp, 20 predicted proteins | sample 1588641 | NCBI WGS metagenome assembly OIZS01 (sample SAMN03283240) | human gut metagenome | biome: human-associated habitat; material: feces | host: Homo sapiens | place: Peru | collected 2012
TGATGGTGATACCACGAGCTTTTTCTTCCGGCGCGTTATCGATCTGGTCGAATGCGCGAGCAGCACCGCCGTAGGTTTTAGCCAGTACGGTAGTGATTGCAGCGGTCAGCGTTGTTTTACCATGGTCAACGTGGCCGATAGTACCGACGTTAACGTGCGGTTTTGTACGTTCAAACTTTTCTTTAGACATCGATTGTCCCTCTAAGACACGGATAAATCGGTGATATCACCACATCAACCAGGCAACATGCCCGACTTGTTGAATGCAATAAACAGAAGGAAAAAACAGGGAGGAGAAAAGAAGTGGTGCTGATAGGCAGATTCGAACTGCCGACCTCACCCTTACCAAGGGTGCGCTCTACCAACTGAGCTATATCAGCACATCTTGGAGCGGGCAGCGGGAATCGAACCCGCATCATCAGCTTGGAAGGCTGAGGTAATAGCCATTATACGATGCCCGCATCCTGGAACTCGGCTACCTGATTTTCATTCTGCACTGAATATCGAGAGAAGCTCTCTTTATTCGAGCCGGTAAGCGAACTTATCGTCTCGGGCTACGCCATCGCGTGGCCGAAATTGGTGGTGGGGGAAGGATTCGAACCTTCGAAGTCTGTGACGGCAGATTTACAGTCTGCTCCCTTTGGCCGCTCGGGAACCCCACCGGACTTGATGGTGCCGACTACCGGAATCGAACTGGTGACCTACTGATTACAAGTCAGTTGCTCTACCTACTGAGCTAAGTCGGCATCAAGTAGCGCGCATTCTATGGAGACATGCGAGTTCATGCAACTAAAAAATTGCATAATTTGTTTTATTGGTCACATTTTATGCGACACGATGAAGAAACAGCCGAACGGAGGGCAGATTAGCACACTTTTTCAACATCATTGTGCTCAACAATGCGCTCCTGCTAAACCATAATTCTTTTTATCAGATGGAATATCTGTCACATTGCTTTTCAACGATAGCTTCCTGGCAGAGATTTTTTCTTATTATTCCTCCCCATCTGGTGTTACCCTCCTGCCCATTAACCCATTCAACAGAACTGTGACGCGCCATGGCAAATATCGCTTTGCCGATAGAGCTATGACCGCCAGAAACATGCTTATGAGTATAAAAGAGCAAACGTTAATGACGCCTTACCTACAGTTTGACCGCAACCAGTGGGCAGCTCTGCGTGATTCCGTACCTATGACGTTATCGGAAGATGAGATCGCCCGTCTCAAAGGTATTAATGAAGATCTCTCGTTAGAAGAAGTTGCCGAGATCTATTTACCTTTGTCACGTTTGCTGAACTTCTATATAAGCTCGAATCTGCGCCGTCAGGCAGTTCTGGAACAGTTTCTTGGTACCAACGGGCAACGCATTCCTTACATTATCAGTATTGCTGGCAGTGTCGCGGTGGGGAAAAGTACAACCGCCCGTGTATTGCAGGCGCTATTAAGCCGTTGGCCGGAACATCGTCGTGTTGAACTGATCACTACAGATGGCTTCCTTCACCCTAATCAGGTTCTGAAAGAACGTGGTCTGATGAAGAAGAAAGGCTTCCCGGAATCGTATGATATGCATCGCCTGGTGAAGTTTGTTTCCGATCTCAAATCCGGCGTGCCAAACGTTACAGCACCTGTTTACTCACATCTTATTTATGATGTGATCCCGGATGGAGATAAAACGGTTGTTCAGCCTGATATTTTAATTCTTGAAGGGTTAAATGTCTTACAGAGCGGGATGGATTATCCACACGATCCACATCATGTATTTGTTTCTGATTTTGTCGATTTTTCGATATATGTTGATGCACCGGAAGACTTACTTCAGACATGGTATATCAACCGTTTTCTGAAATTCCGCGAAGGGGCTTTTACCGACCCGGATTCCTATTTTCATAACTACGCGAAATTAACTAAAGAAGAAGCGATTAAGACTGCCATGACATTGTGGAAAGAGATCAACTGGCTGAACTTAAAGCAAAATATTCTACCTACTCGTGAGCGCGCCAGTTTAATCCTGACGAAAAGTGCAAATCATGCGGTAGAAGAGGTCAGACTACGCAAATAATTTGCAGGGGAGCGAATACTCCCCTTTCTTATTTTTCTGCACTACGCAGGGATATTTCACCGCCCATCCAGGGTTTTATTATTCCATCCTGCTCAAGTAATAAAGCCCCCTGTTTGTCTATTCCGCGTGAAATGCCAAATATTTCTTTATCACCAATGATAAGTTTCACTGGGCGATTAATAAAATTATCCAGCTTTTCCCAGCGCGACAGATAAGGTGCCAATCCTTCTTGTTCGAAGAGTTCCAACGCAGCACGTAATTCACGTATTAGCATGGCCGCCAACGTATTACGATCGAGATTGATCCCCGCTTCCTGCAGCGTGATCCACCCCTGATTAACGACACTCTCTTCAACACGGCGCATTGCCATGTTGATCCCGGCTCCAATGACTATTTGCGCCGCATCGCCAGTTTTGCCAGTCAGCTCCACAAGAATGCCTGCCAGCTTGCGATCCTGCAGATAGAGGTCATTAGGCCATTTGACACGAACTTTATCTGCTCCCAGCTTGCGTAATACTTCCGCCATCACGATACCGATAACCAGACTTAAACCAATCGCCGCCGCCGGGCCTTGTTCCAGACGCCAGAACATCGACAAATATAAGTTTGCGCCAAAAGGCGAAAACCATTTCCGCCCCCGGCGACCACGGCCAGCCTGCTGGTATTCTGCAACACAGGCATCGCCCGATTTAAGCTCTCCGATACGATCAAGAAGGTACTGATTCGTGGAGTCAATAACTGGCAGCACAGCTACACTACCGCCATCCAGCTGACCCAATATCTGTTCAGCATTAAGTAACTGGATGGGCTCAGGCAGGCTGTATCCTTTACCCGGAACGGTAAAGACATCAACGCCCCAGTCACGCAGTGTCTGAATGTGTTTATTAATAGCCGCCCGGCTCATTCCCAGCGTTTCACCCAACTGCTCGCCAGAGTGAAATTCACCGTTCGCTAACAGGGCAATCAATTTCAGTGGCACGGTGTTATCCTTCATGAAATTGTCTCCACTGCGCTCACTTCACCTGATGCACCAATAAAGCGGACTTCAGGCTCAAGCCAGACATTAAATTTTTCACCCACTTTTTGTCTTACATGGTGTGCCAGTTGCACCACATCTTCGCTTTTTGCATTGTCTTCATTAATGAGAACTAACGCCTGTTGACGGTGCACCGCAGCCCCACCCATTTGCATCCCTTTTAGCTGGCACTGATCAATAAGCCAACCTGCTGCCAGTTTTACTGAACCACCCGCCTGGGGGTAATTTGGTGCTGTTGGAAATTGCGCCAGTAATGCTTTAGCCGTTTCGGCAGATACAACAGGGTTTTTGAAGAAACTACCGGCATTGCCATTCACTTTTGGATCAGGGAGTTTGGTGGTGCGCATATGACACACCGCATTAAATACTTGCTGTGGCGTTACTGTTGTAGGATCCAGACGAGTTAAGTCACCATACGTTAGTACAGGTTGCCACTCTTTTGGCAGACGCAGACCTACGGCTAAAATGGCGAAGCGATCCTGGTATTCATGTTTAAAAATACTGTCGCGATAGCCAAAACGGCACTCTTTGGCAGTTAAGCGCACTTGCTTGCCTGTCGCCAGTTCAACACAATCAACATAAGCGCAAACTCGCTGTAATTCTACGCCATAAGCACCAATATTCTGGATAGGTGATGAGCCGACACAACCAGGAATTAATGCCAGATTTTCCAGACCAGGCATACCTTCCTGCAAAGTGTATTTTACCAGGCGATGCCAGTTTTCTCCGGCTCCTACATGTAAATACCACGCATCAGGTTCATCATGAATTTCGATACCTTTGATCCGGTTGATGATCACCGTGCCGCGATAGTCTTCCAGAAAAAGTACATTACTTCCTTCACCCAGAATAAGAACGGGTTGTCCTTCTGCGGTTGCATACTGCCAGGCATTGAGTAATTGTTGTTCGTCTTCGGCACATACAATGTGCTGAGCATTATGATCAATGCCAAATGTGTTCCAGGGTTTTAAGGAGTGGTTCATAGCTGCTTTCCTGATGCAAAAACGAGGCTAGTTTACCGTATCTGTGGGGGGATGGCTTGTAGATATGACGACAGGAAGAGTTTGTAGAAACGCAAAAAGGCCATCCGTCAGGATGGCCTTCTGCTTAATTTGATGCCTGGCAGTTTATGGCGGGCGTCCTGCCCGCCACCCTCCGGGCCGTTGCTTCGCAACGTTCAAATCCGCTCCCGGCGGATTTGTCCTACTCAGGAGAGCGTTCACCGACAAACAACAGATAAAACGAAAGGCCCAGTCTTCCGACTGAGCCTTTCGTTTTATTTGATGCCTGGCAGTTCCCTACTCTCGCATGGGGAGACCCCACACTACCATCGGCGCTACGGCGTTTCACTTCTGAGTTCGGCATGGGGTCAGGTGGGACCACCGCGCTACGGCCGCCAGGCAAATTCTGTTTTATCAGACCGCTTCTGCGTTCTGATTTAATCTGTATCAGGCTGAAAATCTTCTCTCATCCGCCAAAACACCTTCGGCGTTGTAAGGTTAAGCCTCACGGTTCATTAGTACCGGTTAGCTCAACGCATCGCTGCGCTTACACACCCGGCCTATCAACGTCGTCGTCTTCAACGTTCCTTCAGGACTCTCAAGGAGTCAGGGAGAACTCATCTCGGGGCAAGTTTCGTGCTTAGATGCTTTCAGCACTTATCTCTTCCGCATTTAGCTACCGGGCAGTGCCATTGGCATGACAACCCGAACACCAGTGATGCGTCCACTCCGGTCCTCTCGTACTAGGAGCAGCCCCCCTCAGTTCTCCAGCGCCCACGGCAGATAGGGACCGAACTGTCTCACGACGTTCTAAACCCAGCTCGCGTACCACTTTAAATGGCGAACAGCCATACCCTTGGGACCTACTTCAGCCCCAGGATGTGATGAGCCGACATCGAGGTGCCAAACACCGCCGTCGATATGAACTCTTGGGCGGTATCAGCCTGTTATCCCCAGAGTACCTTTTATCCGTTGAGCGATGGCCCTTCCATTCAGAACCACCGGATCACTATGACCTGCTTTCGCACCTGCTCGCGCCGTCACGCTCGCAGTCAAGCTGGCTTATGCCATTGCACTAACCTCCTGATGTCCGACCAGGATTAGCCAACCTTCGTGCTCCTCCGTTACTCTTTAGGAGGAGACCGCCCCAGTCAAACTACCCACCAGACACTGTCCGCAACCCGGATTACGGGTCAACGTTAGAACATCAAACATTAAAGGGTGGTATTTCAAGGTCGGCTCCATGCAGACTGGCGTCCACACTTCCAAGCCTCCCACCTATCCTACACATCAAGGCTCAATGTTCAGTGTCAAGCTATAGTAAAGGTTCACGGGGTCTTTCCGTCTTGCCGCGGGTACACTGCATCTTCACAGCGAGTTCAATTTCACTGAGTCTCGGGTGGAGACAGCCTGGCCATCATTACGCCATTCGTGCAGGTCGGAACTTACCCGACAAGGAATTTCGCTACCTTAGGACCGTTATAGTTACGGCCGCCGTTTACCGGGGCTTCGATCAAGAGCTTCGCTTGCGCTAACCCCATCAATTAACCTTCCGGCACCGGGCAGGCGTCACACCGTATACGTCCACTTTCGTGTTTGCACAGTGCTGTGTTTTTAATAAACAGTTGCAGCCAGCTGGTATCTTCGACTGATTTCAGCTCCATCCGCGAGGGACTTCACCTACATATCAGCGTGCCTTCTCCCGAAGTTACGGCACCATTTTGCCTAGTTCCTTCACCCGAGTTCTCTCAAGCGCCTTGGTATTCTCTACCTGACCACCTGTGTCGGTTTGGGGTACGATTTGATGTTACCTGATGCTTAGAGGCTTTTCCTGGAAGCAGGGCATTTGTTGCTTCAGCACCGTAGTGCCTCGTCATCACGCCTCAGCCTTGATTTTCCGGATTTGCCTGGAAAACCAGCCTACACGCTTAAACCGGGACAACCGTCGCCCGGCCAACATAGCCTTCTCCGTCCCCCCTTCGCAGTAACACCAAGTACAGGAATATTAACCTGTTTCCCATCGACTACGCCTTTCGGCCTCGCCTTAGGGGTCGACTCACCCTGCCCCGATTAACGTTGGACAGGAACCCTTGGTCTTCCGGCGAGCGGGCTTTTCACCCGCTTTATCGTTACTTATGTCAGCATTCGCACTTCTGATACCTCCAGCATGCCTCACAGCACACCTTCGCAGGCTTACAGAACGCTCCCCTACCCAACAACGCATAAGCGTCGCTGCCGCAGCTTCGGTGCATGGTTTAGCCCCGTTACATCTTCCGCGCAGGCCGACTCGACCAGTGAGCTATTACGCTTTCTTTAAATGATGGCTGCTTCTAAGCCAACATCCTGGCTGTCTGGGCCTTCCCACATCGTTTCCCACTTAACCATGACTTTGGGACCTTAGCTGGCGGTCTGGGTTGTTTCCCTCTTCACGACGGACGTTAGCACCCGCCGTGTGTCTCCCGTGATAACATTCTCCGGTATTCGCAGTTTGCATCGGGTTGGTAAGTCGGGATGACCCCCTTGCCGAAACAGTGCTCTACCCCCGGAGATGAATTCACGAGGCGCTACCTAAATAGCTTTCGGGGAGAACCAGCTATCTCCCGGTTTGATTGGCCTTTCACCCCCAGCCACAAGTCATCCGCTAATTTTTCAACATTAGTCGGTTCGGTCCTCCAGTTAGTGTTACCCAACCTTCAACCTGCCCATGGCTAGATCACCGGGTTTCGGGTCTATACCCTGCAACTTAACGCCCAGTTAAGACTCGGTTTCCCTTCGGCTCCCCTATTCGGTTAACCTTGCTACAGAATATAAGTCGCTGACCCATTATACAAAAGGTACGCAGTCACACGCCTAAGCGTGCTCCCACTGCTTGTACGTACACGGTTTCAGGTTCTTTTTCACTCCCCTCGCCGGGGTTCTTTTCGCCTTTCCCTCACGGTACTGGTTCACTATCGGTCAGTCAGGAGTATTTAGCCTTGGAGGATGGTCCCCCCATATTCAGACAGGATACCACGTGTCCCGCCCTACTCATCGAGCTCACAATATGTGCATTTTTGTGTACGGGGCTGTCACCCTGTATCGCACGCCTTTCCAGACGCTTCCACTAACACACACACTGATTCAGGCTCTGGGCTGCTCCCCGTTCGCTCGCCGCTACTGGGGGAATCTCGGTTGATTTCTTTTCCTCGGGGTACTTAGATGTTTCAGTTCCCCCGGTTCGCCTCATTAACCTATGGATTCAGTTAATGATAGTGTGACGAATCACACTGGGTTTCCCCATTCGGAAATCGCCGGTTATAACGGTTCATATCACCTTACCGACGCTTATCGCAGATTAGCACGTCCTTCATCGCCTCTGACTGCCAGGGCATCCACCGTGTACGCTTAGTCGCTTAACCTCACAACCCGAAGATGTTTCTTTCGATTCATCATCGTGTTGCGAAAATTTGAGAGACTCACGAACAACTTTCGTTGTTCAGTGTTTCAATTTTCAGCTTGATCCAGATTTTTAAAGAGCAAATATCTCAAACATCACCCGAAGATGAGTTTTGAGATATTAAGGCAGGTGACTTTCACTCACAAACCAGCAAGTGGCGTCCCCTGCAGACATCTACTTGAAGCGGCAGGGGATTGATTGGAATGGTGTTTTTTAGATGTGAAAAATATTTTACCCGCTATTTTACCCATTGGCGCGGCTTAAGAGCTTATTTTTGAATTCACAATGGTCACGATATAACCATCTTGCTCGTCCGTGGATAACTTTGGCTTTAGGCAGGTCGCCGGACTTAATCCGGTCATAGATGAAGGTCTTACCGAAGCCAGTATCAGCCATGATGAATTTCAAATCAACCAGTGAATCAGGTTGTAGTTCGTGTTGCATGAGTGCTATCTCCGAATATGGAATTGAACCTGCAAATCAGGCAATAAAAAGCCGCATTGATGCAGCAATGGTAGGTCTGGATATCTTGAGAAATGAACAGGCCTCATCGAGTGTGAGGCGGGTTAGTCCTTGCGTAGCTCGCTGATTCTTCTGTAAGTCTCTGGTGCTTTGTTTCCGTGTATCTTCATTTCAGACTTCAACAGAGCAACGAGAGAATCCCATTCGTTGAGGATGCCTTTGAATGCCGGAACGCGCTTTGCAACCTTGTCGAATGAATCCCTGATTTCTGGAATCTGCTCGACAAGCGCAACGCATCGTCGGAAATCGGCTGCATCATGTGGAGCGCCGAAGTGATGACCATAGATATTCTTTTTCAGTCCACATGCGATTGAGGCAAGAGTTGCGCTACTGATGCCAACATCGCCAGTCGATTGCCATTTCAAAACCTTCATAGCCAAATCTGACATTTCTTGTCTCCAATAAAACAAAACCCGCCGTAGCGAGTTCAGATAAAAGAAATCCCCGCGAGTGCGAGGATTGTTAGTTGCGCTCTGCTGCTTCCTTAGCCATTACCATATCCACCAAATTTCACCAGACATGATTCTCGCAATCACTATCATCACCAAAGTGATAATCACTACTTTAACTGGCGGCATCATTCACCATCCTGCTGCGGTGGTTCAGGAATCGGCATCCATCTGATTACATCGCAATTACGTAGGCTGATGTCATCTCCAAGCCATCCTTGACCTTCAGACCAGCATTGCACGTAATACCCGTCTGCGGCGTCAACTACGCACCACTGAGCGTCGTTCGGCATTCGCTCACTACAGCTTATCCAACCACCCGGAGTTACCGGAGAGTTGCCATTTATATCGAAGTTTGGCTCTGCGTCCTGAACCAGGAGGATGTAACCATTCTTGGCAGTATCAAGTTCTAACGCCTCGGTGACGGTGCCGAAATAGCGATTACCTAAATCAGCATCACAAGTGCTTACATCAATGGAAACTTCCATGCCTTCGATTAATTCTGGCAAGTTGTAAGTTTGGCTTACAGGCTCTGCTTCCAGCGATGCCAGTGCAATTCGTGCCAGTTCCATTTGTTCGCCACGGGTAAGCCCGTTTTCAAGCGGGGATTTAATGAACAATTCGATACGTTCTTTAGTGATAGTGCTCATATCACTCTCCTTTGATGCGAATGCCAGTAGCGCGGATTGCATCGATGACTTCAGAAACTTTGTATGCCATTACCGTTTGGTAATCATCGTGAAAATCTGTTCGATGAAGCATGCTGCTACGTTCCGGGAGCAGTATTTCCCGCGCTTCCAGTTCTGCAATGCGCTTTTTTGCTGCTTCCAGTTCATCCAGTAATTCCAGCACGGTAGCCGGATTAGCCTTGGCAACAAAATCCCGGACTGGCTTACAATCAATCTCCGCAATGGGTTGATACGATGTGTAGCCATGCTGTCTTGTATAACTACCGTGACGAATAACGAAAAAATCACCATTTATTTTTTTAGCCTGCCACTTATCTTCACCGGCTTTCTCTGCCGCTTCACGCAGTGCCTGATAGTCAATCTTGTTCATGTCACATCACCCTGAATCCGTTGCATTTACGTAAGAAATCGCAGATATAGCCCTTCATTTTTTCATGCCAATCTCGATCATTCCCATTGCACCAACCATCAGGTGGAGTCCAGTTTTCTATCAGATCAGCCATTTTCTTTGCTTTCGCCGGAGTAGCTGTTGCGGTATCGCAGTAATGACGAGTGTCAACCAACGCATCCATACCATCGATATCAAGTACGCAAAACCATGTGTGATTCGGAATTCCTACAGGTGGTATTTGTTGCCCACGTCGACGTTTATCAATAAGATATACACTCACTGCTTGCCTCCTTTGCGCCACATCGCATTCAGATATCTGTTGTCGTTAACAGAACCGAAACTATTTCTCTTAAGCAATTCCTCTCTCGATGGCATTGGCTTTAGGCGTTGGCGAATAATCATTTCTGCCGGAAGAATGCCGGGATTGTATGCAAGTCCTCTCATGGTAAATTCCTCAGTCATTACTGATAGCGCCATAGCGTGAGCGGTAATTACGCAGGCGCGGGTCGATATATTCAGGGAAGTGGGTATATGTGGCTTTGCGGAATGGTCGGATTGATGTCTGGTAAATTCGCTCGCGTTCTTCTTTCTCTGCAAGCCATATACAATGGCGAAATTCCTTTTCCTCTTTCGTTTCCTGCGGTAGCGACATTATCAGGTCGTAGTTTTTTCTGAATTTATCCAGCACCTCCGATACGGAATTGCCGGAACAGCGGCGCGGGTCATCCGCACCATACAGAGGCGCTGGCATGATTTCCTCCTGATTAAATTGCGTGAATAGCGTGACGAGGGAAGGGGAGAGTTACTGGCGCAAATGGTATATCGTCGTCAAACTCCATAGGTGGTTCGCTGTGATTTCCCTGCTGCTGAGGTTGCTGTCTTTGTTGCTGACCGTTATTTCGCTGAGGTGAAGACTGTTCATTGCCTCCTTGCTTGCCACCAAGCATTTGCATGGTTCCACTAACGCCCACGATGACTTCGGTAGTGAACCGATCCTGTCCGCTTTGATCCTGCCATTTTCTTGTCCGCAATTTTCCTTCAAGATAAACCTCAGAGCCTTTTCGCAGATATTCGCTGGCAATTTCTGCCAGTTTTCCGCTCATTACCACGCGGTGCCACTCCGTCTGCTCCTTTTGCTCTCCAGTTTGCTTATCACGCCATTGTTCTGACGTAGCAACTGTAAGGTTTGCAAATGCCGTTCCTGATGGTGAATATCTGATTTCTGGATCATGCCCAAGGCGACCAATAATGATCACCTTATTTACGCCTCTGCTTGCCATTTATGCCGCCTGTTTTAGTTCGTTAACTCTGATGTTCATTACCTGAACGCATTTAGCCTGCGCCTCCTCGTTGCCAGCCATTAATTGCCAGTCACGCTGATAACGCTCGATGAGTTTTTTCTTGTCAGTTTCTGTTGATGCATAATCGCTGAAGTCTTTCAGGATTTGTTCGCAGTCAACCGATGGCGATTTCTGGTTGGTATTTTCTGGTGATGGTTTGTTATCTGATGCTGGGATTGCCCATCCCGGCAGCGATGGAGGGAGCCAGTAAAATCCTGTTCCATCCTTGAGTTTTGCCCTGTGCCATCCCTGCTTTTTATCGAGAGATGTTTGTGCGAAACCTTCCTCAAGGTTATACAGATACCGACCGATTCCCCACTGAACGGCAGCGCGCTTCATTGCACCGGAACGACCACCTTTGACGGCTTCTACCTGCGTGTTTTCAGCAGCATCCCATTTGGTTACCCATTCGGAATCAATCTTTATTGATATGCCGCATTCAACGCCGCCGTTGTTGGGAATATCGCGGTATTCATTGCGCCATCCTGCTTTGCCGCAAACATCGTCCAGGCGTTTCATGATTGCCCTGTTCGTGACATAAGCCAGCACCATAGCCCACACCTTTCCATCGCGTGTTTTACCGCTTTGCTGTATTCGCCATTCGATATCTTCAGGGCTGAATGGCTCATCGAATTTATTCAAATCCATAATTCACCTCAGAATGGACATGGCCCAAGGAAATAACGCTGATTTAATACTTCGGCTCGGGACAAATTAAGGCATACCCGCATTCCTTCGCGGTCACCATTATGGCGATACCAGAGAGCTTTCTGCGTGTACATGCGTCTCTGTAACTTGCTCTCCTTCACTGTGGTTGCAAGTGACATGAATATCTCCTTCGTTACCAATTAATTCTTTCATCTGACGAATGAATTCTTTGTCTGACCAGTTATCTGTAAAACTCATTTCCTGCGATACCACGGAAGGTTGATAGCTGATTTCATCGCTTTATTTGCTTCAAGCCACATTTTTGAATCACCAATAAATCTGGCTATTACTGCTTTGTTCTGTGCAGCACGAAGCATCTGGTGATTGATGGCTATTTCATTGCGCATAATAAGACCTCAACTCTTTTCCATCCGTCACGTAATTTACGGGTGATTCGTTCAAGTAAAGATTCATTTAATTGGAAGGCACCCATGCGAGCGCCTCCCGCGATTGCGTAAATCATGGGTGGTTCCTTATGTTGGTTTTATTAGTAGGTTATTTTTGTTGCGAATACTTCGCCTTTTACGATGGCTGTTATGATATTTTTAGCAACATCTTCTGATGCGCCAACCTTGATAAGGTCAGCAAGTATTTTGTTATTTACTTCTTTCCGGTGAGCTTTATCCTTTGCTCTGTGCTCTTCTTCGTCCTTGATTCTTTTTTCTTCTGCGATTCTGGCTTGCTCTTTTGCTTCAGCCTCGCGCCGGATTCGTTCAGCCTCCTCCTGTGCTTTTCGGCGTTCTGCTTCAATTGCCGCCTGCTTTTCTCTTTCAGCTCGTTCTGCTGCCTCTTTTGCTTCGCGCTGTGCTCGTTGCTCGGCTTCAATGCGTTCACGCTCTGCACGTTCCGCTGCGGCCTTAGCTTCTGCTTCTCGCCTTGCTGCTGCTTCAATTTCGGCTTTTGCCTTTGCTTCGGCTTCTGCTCTGGCTTTCTCTTCAGCTTCTCTTTTTAAGCGTTCTTCATGCTCTCGCTTTTCCTGCTCCGCTTTGAGTCTTGCCTCTTCTCTTTGGCGGTCAAATTCGCGATCCATCAAAATCGCTATTTCATGGTCAGACTCAATTTGCTTTGCGAGAGCTTCAGCTGCTGCCTTAGCTTCTTCTTCGGCTTTAATCCGCGCCTGTTCCTCTTCATAATCAGTAAGAGGCTGGCGTGCCTTGGCTTTCAGTTCATCAAGGCGATCGCGCACTGTCTTGCGGTTGGCATCAATTAGCTTTGGAATTTCCTTCAGTTCAGCAACAAGGTCTTTTCCAAGACCATCGAGATATGTTTTCGTCTGCGCAACTTTATACGCCAGAGAAGCGATCTCCTTTCTGCCCTTTGCCGTTGTGATATCAGGCACAAAGGACATAACTTCACGTTCAACCTTTTGAAGGATTTCTTCAATCTGGTCGGCAGACTGAAATACAGTCATTGCATTTGATTTTTCAATAACAACTAAATCTGTTACTTCACCCATATATCCTCCTTCGTTGTATTCTTTAAAAACGCACTCAGGCGGCCTTGATAGTCATATCATCTGAATCAAATATTCCTGATGTATCGATATCGGTAATTCTTATTCCTTCGCTACCATCCATTGGAGGCCATCCTTCCTGACCATTTCCATCATTCCAGTCGAACTCACACACAACACCATATGCATTTAAGTCGCTTGAAATTGCTATAAGCAGAGCATGTTGCGCCAGCATGATTAATACAGCATTTAATACAGAGCCGTGTTTATTGAGTCGGTATTCAGAGTCTGACCAGAAATTATTAATCTGGTGAAGTTTTTCCTCTGTCATTACGTCATGGTCGATTTCAATTTCTATTGATGCTTTCCAGTCGTAATCAATGATGTATTTTTTGATGTTTGACATCTGTTCATATCCTCATAGATAAAAAATCGCCCTCACATTGGAGGGCAAAGAAGATTTCCAATAATCAGAACAAGTCGGCTCCTGTTTAGTTACGAGCGACATTGCTCCGTGTATTCACTCGTTGGAATGAATACACAGTGCTGTGTTTATTCTGTTATTTATGCCAAAAATAAAGGCCACCATCAGGCAGCCTTGTTATTCTGTTTACCAAGTTCTCTGGCAATCATTGCCGTCGTTCGTATTGTCCACACCATTGATTTGTATCAATAGTCATACGGATAGTCCTGGTATTGTTCCATCACATCCTGAGGATGCTCTTCGAACTCTTCAAATTCTTCTTCCATATCTCACCTCAAATATGTGGTTTGCCGCGAAAGTAAATACGCTTAAGTTACCTGTTATTTATCCCACCAAGTTCCGTATCTATCTATCCAGTTACACCAATCATCGACACTCCATTTTGTTGTGTCGCATTTTGGCAACTGGCATGAATATCTACCTTCCTTGTAAAGTCGGCGTTTGACTTTCTTGAGCATGGCTCACCTCAATCGTAATAAGCTGGAATTGATTTTCCGCGTTGCTTCTGGCGGCCTGAGCAAGTCACACCCATTTCACTGCGTGGCTTGCTGTACCATGTGCGCTGATTCTTGCGTTCAATACGTTGCAGGTTGCTTTCAATCTGTTCGTGGTATTCAGCCAGCACCGTAAGGTCTATCGGATTCAGTGCGCTTTCTACTCGTGATTTCGGTTTGCGATTCAGCGAGAGAATAGGGCGGTTAACTGGTTTTGCGCTTACCCCAACCAACAGGGGATTTGCTGCTTTCCATTGAGCCTGTTTCTCTGCGCGACGTTCGCGGCGGCGTGTTTGTGCATCCATCTGGATTCTCCTGTCAGTTAGCTTTGAGTAACGCGCCGTGATGCTTATCTCCACGGTTGCTGCCTTGCAGCTGCATTTCGCGCTACTCAAAGCTTTCTGCTTTGAATGCTGCCCTTCTTCAGGGCTAAATTTTTAAGATCCTCACCTTCAATGGTGGTCAGTGCGTCCTGCTGATGTGCTCATTATCACCGCCAGTGGTATTTATGTCAACACCGCCAGAGATAATTTATCACCGCAGATGGTTATCTGTATGTTTTTTATATGAATTTATTTTTTGCAGGGGGGCATTGTTTGGTAGGTGAGAGATCTGAATTGCTATGTTTAGTGAGTTGTATCTATTTATTTTTCAATAAATACAATTGGTTATGTGTTTTGGGGGCGATCGTGAGGCAAAGAAAACCCGGCGCTGAGGCCGGGTTATTCTTGTTCTCTGGTCAAATTATATAGTTGGAAAACAAGGATGCATATATGAATGAACGATGCAGAGGCAATGCCGATGGCGATAGTGGGTATCATGTAGCCGCTTATGCTGGAAAGAAGCAATAACCCGCAGAAAAACAAAGCTCCAAGCTCAACAAAACTAAGGGCATAGACAATAACTACCGATGTCATATACCCATACTCTCTAATCTTGGCCAGTCGGCGCGTTCTGCTTCCGATTAGAAACGTCAAGGCAGCAATCAGGATTGCAATCATGGTTCCTGCATATGATGACAATGTCGCCCCAAGACCATCTCTATGAGCTGAAAAAGAAACACCAGGAATGTAGTGGCGGAAAAGGAGATAGCAAATGCTTACGATAACGTAAGGAATTATTACTATGTAAACACCAGGCATGATTCTGTTCCGCATAATTACTCCTGATAATTAATCCTTAACTTTGCCCACCTGCCTTTTAAAACATTCCAGTATATCACTTTTCATTCTTGCGTAGCAATATGCCATCTCTTCAGCTATCTCAGCATTGGTGACCTTGTTCAGAGGCGCTGAGAGATGGCCTTTTTCTGATAGATAATGTTCTGTTAAAATATCTCCGGCCTCATCTTTTGCCCGCAGGCTAATGTCTGAAAATTGAGGTGACGGGTTAAAAATAATATCCTTGGCAACCTTTTTTATATCCCTTTTAAATTTTGGCTTAATGACTATATCCAATGAGTCAAAAAGCTCCCCTTCAATATCTGTTGCCCCTAAGACCTTTAATATATCGCCAAATACAGGTAGCTTGGCTTCTACCTTCACCGTTGTTCGGCCGATGAAATGCATATGCATAACATCGTCTTTGGTGGTTCCCCTCATCAGTGGCTCTATCTGAACGCGCTCTCCACTGCTTAATGACATTCCTTTCCCGGTTAAAAAATCTGTCAGATCGGATGTGGTCGGCCCGAAAACAGTTCTGGCAAAACCAATGGTGTCGCCTTCAACAAACAAAAAAGATGGGAATCCCAATGATTCGTCATCTGCGAGGCTGTTCTTAATATCTTCAACTGAAGCTTTAGAGCGATTTATCTTCTGAACCAGACTCTTGTCATTTGTTTTGGTAAAGAGAAAAGTTTTTCCATCGATTTTATGAATATACAAATAATTGGAGCCAACCTGCAGGTGATGATTATCAGCCAGCAGAGAATTAAGGAAAACAGACAGGTTTATTGAGCGCTTATCTTTCCCTTTATTTTTGCTGCGGTAAGTCGCATAAAAACCATTCTTCATAATTCAATCCATTTACTATGTTATGTTCTGAGGGGAGTGAAAATTCCCCTAATTCGATGAAGATTCTTGCTCAATTGTTATCAGCTATGCGCCGACCAGAACACCTTGCCGATCAGCCAAACGTCTCTTCAGGCCACTGACTAGCGATAACTTTCCCCACAACGGAACAGCTCTCATTGCATGGGATCATTGGGTACTGTGGGTTTAGTGGTTGTAAAAACACCTGACCGCTATCCCTGATCAGTTTCTTGAAGGTAAACTCATCACCCCCAAGTCTGGCTATGCAGAAATCACCTGGCTCAACAGCCTGCTCAGGGTCAACGAGAATTAACATTCCGTCAGGAAAGCTTGGCTTGGAGCCTGTTGGTGCGGTCATGGAATTACCTTCAACCTCAAGCCAGAATGCAGAATCACTGGCTTTTTTGGTTGTGCTTACCCATCTCTCCGCATCACCTTTGGTAAAGGTTCTAAGCTCAGGTGAGAACATCCCTGCCTGAACATGAGAAAAAACAGGGTACTCATACTCACTTCTAAGTGACGGCTGCATACTAACCGCTTCATACATCTCGTAGATTTCTCTGGCGATTGAAGGGCTAAATTCTTCAACGCTAACTTTGAGAATTTTTGCAAGCAATGCGGCGTTATAAGCATTTAATGCATTGATGCCATTAAATAAAGCACCAACGCCTGACTGCCCCATCCCCATCTTGTCTGCGACAGATTCCTGGGATAAGCCAAGTTCATTTTTCTTTTTTTCATAAATTGCTTTAAGGCGACGTGCGTCCTCAAGCTGCTCTTGTGTTAATGGTTTCTTTTTTGTGCTCATACGTTAAATCTATCACCGCAAGGGATAAATATCTAACACCGTGCGTGTTGACTATTTTACCTCTGGCGGTGATAATGGTTGCATGTACTAAGGAGGTTGTATGGAACAACGCATAACCCTGAAAGATTATGCAATGCGCTTTGGGCAAACCAAGACAGCTAAAGATCTCGGCGTATATCAAAGCGCGATCAACAAGGCCATTCATGCAGGCCGAAAGATTTTTTTAACTATAAACGCTGATGGAAGCGTTTATGCGGAAGAGGTAAAGCCCTTCCCGAGTAACAAAAAAACAACAGCATAAATAACCCCGCTCTTACACATTCCAGCCCTGAAAAAGGGCATCAAATTAAACCACACCTATGGTGTATGCATTTATTTGCATACATTCAATCAATTGTTATCTAAGGAAATACTTACATATGGTTCGTGCAAACAAACGCAACGAGGCTCTAAGAAT
>OIZS01000461.1_pt1 | contig 17325 bp, 9 predicted proteins | sample 1588641 | NCBI WGS metagenome assembly OIZS01 (sample SAMN03283240) | human gut metagenome | biome: human-associated habitat; material: feces | host: Homo sapiens | place: Peru | collected 2012
TTATTATTGATACCCCATGCTGCCGTCAGGCTCTCCGGCCACAAGTCCAGCTCCCACGTATAAAGCGGCACACGCCGGAGCTTCTTATACAAAACCCCAGGAGCACTCATCATCACAGGACTCAACTGCTGCACAAATACCCTATCATACTTATGGAACAGTGCATAAAATAACATATACACAAAGCCCACAATCAGATAGCTGAAGTAGTTCAACATCAGCATAATCTTTTTATTGCCACGAGGTATGATCGGCAGACGCGTTACCTTCACACCATTTATCACCTCATGACGACGCTTGAACCATCCATATCCCTTATGGAACACCTCGTCCGGGTAGTTCGGCACCCCACAAACCACGTGCACCTCGTGCCCATCCTCTGCCCATTGGAACGCTATGTCATTCCCCCTGAACACCTCCGGATAAAAGTATTGACAAACAAACAGTATCTTCACTATGTATATCCGTTTTTATTCTTTTTGATCATCACCAGTGCCTTCCAAAGAAAAAGTACCCTATTCTCCTCACAAAAGTTCTCACATATCTCGGCAAGAACCTAAACAGATATAGTCTCAGACCATACCTGATACTTGAATCCGTTGGTGAGCCTGACGAACCATGAACCATTAAACCGAAACCATCAGCATCCCTCACCATCTTAGCCCGCAAGAAGTATGCATCGTTACCCATATTCCTATCATGAATCACCTCGCACCACATGGGTAAGTCCTTCACGTGCTCAATTCTAACACCCTTTATCTTGTTGATGTAATAATGACTCCCATATCCATAAATTGTCTTCACAATTGATGCATTTCCGCTCTCGACCACACTCATAAAGTGATTTCTCGGGAAGTTGATACGCATCATATAGTTGTAATCCGTGAAGAACTGGTAGCCGCTATCGTATGTAATAAACGTCCCATCTGGCAAAGCCTCTACCCTCCGTTGTACATCCTCCACAAACTGCGCACTCAACGCATCGTCATTATCAAAGTAAGTCGTCAGAACTCTACTTAAACCATCAAACTTTTTAACCTCTTGAACTCTTTTGACGACTTCGTCTCTAAATATCTGTGAGAAGAAGCGTCCACTCTCCGGCATCACATACACCGGTTTCAACTGCGGACAACTCTTCTGGTACTCCGCAATCTTCTCCATTAACCGTTCTGGAGTCGTGCTGTCAAACAGTACTATCCACCTGAAGCACTGACACGTCTGGGCAATGATTGACGGCAGGCAGTACCGCTCAAAAAGCGCAAACCGATGCTCCAACCACGATGCCGACCTAACCTTCTGCCCCTTCTTGTCCTTGTTGAAGATAAGGAGATTGAAGCGGGTAAGGATAAAATGTTGCAAGTCCTTCTTATCTTCCATTACTTCACAAAGAACTGTTTCTCATACCTTGTCCAGAAAGGATGCCTATAGCCCCATTCGTTCAACACTTTCGAGATTTCCATCAAGCAACTCTCCGCCTTCTCCTTTTCGCAGCTACAAATATCCCAACGTTCCTGACTATCGTCATTAACAAAATACTTAGCATACGAATCCAGTATAGCAATGAACAAGGCCACGAACTCTTGTTGACTAAAGAACTCTTTGTGTTCCTTCATCACCCACGACAGATGCAAGAACAGGTGGTTGACAGATGTTGATTCCTTAGCCAGCAGACAACTTACCAAAGCCTTATACTCAGCAGCCAGAGGCTCTATCCCTCCCATCTCCGTCCGAATCATAACCCCTCGTATTGCCCTGTACATTTCGTCATCGGAAATCATCTGAAGAATGGTCTTACCAAAGCAACAACGATGATAGGTTTGCGCCAAACCGGCCACCACTTCCTCATAATTCTGTTTGTTCTGCAACTGATTAGCGTGATTATGTACAAACAATTGCATGTCCATCACCATCTCACGGTATGTGTTTTCACTCGACAGCATCCCTTGATCCACCATCGGGCTCCGTGAGTGATCCAGCCTGTCGTTCACTCTCTTCAAAGCCATCACCATATCGTCCCAGATATGAGACACCTGTCCATCGTTAAAGTGCAGAATCTTGTCCACCTGGCTCACCTTCACATGGCCTTCTCCCATTCTGGCTCCAGAAGCCGATATTCCAGACTGCCACACATCTTCCCTTTCGGCAACCTTGGTCTTGAAAGCCGATGCCTTCTCACGAAATACTTTTATTCGATAGGCATACGGCACAGCCAACTGATTGTCACGCAGGGCCTGTGCTCCCAGCACATCGCACACTTTCAGCAAATCATCTTTACTCAACAGCGATGACAGGTTGATGAGAATATACGACTGCAAGCGACCTTTCTTCTTTTGCGCAAAGCCAACCAGCAATCCGGTTAGCGGAGCAAAATCATTGGCCGTAATGCCCTCTTTTGCCGCAATAGCAAGTGTATTCAGATAGTTGTCTGTCCGCTCGGTAATCTTGGTCTCAAGCACCCGCCTCAGAAGCATCAGTTTTATCTGCTTGTCTCTAATATATTCCACACCAGAACTGACCATCCCGTATAAAGCTTTTTGCGTGTTGTACTCTGCTTTTTTGTCTGCATAATCCAGACAAGGGATGATTATCTCTTTGAACGGCTTACCCCATTTCGACACCGATACAGCCACGAACAGGCACCTTGCAAATTGTGACATTGTACCCATCATCCAACCTGGGACATTCTCATTGCACAGAGCCTTCAACAAGCGTTTCAGAATATCCGATGCAATAGTATATGAATGCCTGTCATACATCAGTTCCTGTGCCACTCGTTTTATTACAGACTCTTTGCTACCTCTTGCTATCGTGTAGAATACCATCGGATAAGGATGGTACGGCATCAGTTCGTGTACCAGATCCACCCAGTCTTTGTCCGTCAGCACAGTATGTCCCGCAAATGTCACTCCCATCTCTATCAGCGAGTTCAGCAGCACCGCTGCATTCTCATACCCAAACAGCCTACCATCTAGGTAAATGGTTTCCGTAACGTTTCCGTATGGGTCAGGCTCCTTCTTCTCACGCATTCCCTTCAGATAAGCCTCCACATACTCACTCAAATGGTATGTTTTGTAATTCTCTCTGTATTTCTTCGCTGCCTCCTTGATGGGGCTCTCAAGATCTCTTTCCAACCAGTTCAACCAATCGTTGACAAGCGTCAACTCCTGTGGATTTGCGAACATCGAAACAATGCTATCCTCACGCAAGTCAATCTTCGAGCGACTAAACAGCATCCGTTGCAAGGAATAAAGACGGATACGGTCAAGTCCTGTCTCACAAGTAAACGTACATTCCTTTTCGCTTGGAAAGTCATACAAATACAGACGTCTTAGAATGGTAGTATAGCCATCTTCGGCCATTTCAGCTTTTGTCAATGTCTGTGGGGCATAGAACAGTTTCTGCCTGCGAGCTACATAGCCAAGACCTTCTTTGATGTATGTATCTTTGCTTTTCGTCATGGAGGCTTTCATCTGTGCCAGCAGGCTGGGCCTCACAGGAAGCAGCGAGCAACGTGCTGCTGCAATCATCACTTTCAGTTTGTCATCATCAGCATCTTTCAGATAGCGATACGAAGAGTCCTCTACAGCAATAGCCGCATAATGTACTGGCGATGACGGTTTGAAGAACACATTCGTCTTTGATAACTCGCACAACTGCCGCAAAGCGACTTTGTCCATCGAAAATGATCTATTCTGCTCAAGGCTGGCTATGTCTACATCCTTCCACAGCTTGACCATTTTCGTCATGTTGTTGATGCTAGGCAGAATGTACTCCAAAAACAGTTTCACCCTTTCAGTATCATCAGCGGCATTCGGGAAGTAGTCTTTCAGTCTGACGGGAATGATGAAATGATTCTCCAGCATCTGCTTCATATCCCTGCCCAAGTCATCCCCTCCCGCATAGACGAAGAAAGAATTTTTCTGCTGCAAGCCATCCTCATTTCCCGTTTTGTCCAGCACATCCTTCACCCAGCCTATCCAAGCCAAGAAGTTGGCATCACCACCCGACACACCTACAATGCAGAAACGTTTTCTCAGCAGGTCTATCCGCATAAGACTTACAAACGCGCCATGCTTTTGCTCATAGCTCTCATAGTCCTCGCGAGTGATGATATAATGTGCGTGCTTATCCCCATCAAAGCCGTAGTCCTCTTCTTGGCTCAGACGCAGACTCCCGTGAATCTTGTATATGTTCCGTCCGTCATCCGTTTGCGCGATGTCCGACGATTTTGAGATGACCAGATAACTATCATCCAATTTCCTCTGCACCTCGTTCAGTCTGCTGGTAAGATTGAACACCTTTGCATCCAACTCCTTAAGGCGTTTCAAATATTCATCATTCTTCTTTTCCAGATTCTCCGGGAATTTGGACTCTCCCACACTAAGTCTCCCGCTGGTAAGACCAGAAGATCCGTTCTTCGTTATCTCTGCTTCTTGAAGGAATATGCTATGTTTTTCTTGAAGTACCTCCCTCTCATGCTTAGTATTTTCAAGATTGCCTTTCAATTCTGCCTTTTCTTTGCTCAGTATCCTCTTGTCACCAAGACAAAACTCCAAGGCATTGTCATAGTTGAACGTGTAGATATTCTTTATGTTCAACTGCCTCAGCAGTTGGTGGCAGTCGAGCGTAACCTTGTCTGCAAGTTCCTTTCCTGCTTTTTTCAGCACAACACTCCCATCTTCCGTCAAATCAAGGTAGGGCGTATGCTGCTCGATGTAGTCATCAATAGCCTCATGAAAACCGGCATCCAACACTATCTTTGATGCAACGCCAATCAGTCCTTGTTCGCGTATTACCTTATTGACCAACGCCTTTTCCTTCCGCTTCCGTTCTGTCTCTCTGCCCGAGCCATACTTCGCCCATATCGCATCGGTAAGCAGCTCTTTCCAAAATGGGAAGACTGTGCTGATGTTCTTACTAAACCCGGCACCTATCAAGAATGAGAGACTTTCGCTCTCGACGAGAGTTTTGATTTGGTCGATGGGTGGTATATTTGTAATCATTCTTTCTATTTAATAGTTCCTTCTCTATCAGCGGTAACGAAGCAACAAACTTATCAAGACAATAAACTCGTACCAAGTTGTCCTTCAAAGAAGTATTTGTCCAGGTTCTGCATGTTGTAATTAGGGATTGTCGTTTAATGTTTTCAATCTGAGCGAAGCAGCAGTCAATGTACGCGTCCACTTTTCCGCAAGCTGACGCTTGCCGCTGATTTTCAGCGGTTTCCTTAAACTTATTTTTTTCGATTATTTTGATTTTTCTGCTATGCGGGCAGATAACAAGGCAGGCAGTTCGTCAGGTCGTCACCGTCCCTTGCCGTCCGAAGCCGATCCAAAAGGGATCTCAGATAATCTTCCACGTTACGCCTCACCATCTTGCTGCTCTCGATCACCGAGTACATGAACGCGTTGTGCCTGGCCTACCTCTCGCTTCCGATGTTCCCGGCGTTCTTCAGGTTCATCTTTATCCGACGCATCATCTGCTCGCTGAGGTTGTTCGACAGTTCCACGTCGCCACACTCAAGTACCCTCTTCATCGCAGGCCATTCTCCCATCGCATATTTCAGGGTCTTCCTCAACAGTTCGCCGCAGCCCGCGAAGCCAGACTTCCTGAACACCTCCAGACGCTCCTCTATCCTCCTCATTATGTCCGCCATGTTCCCCCGGCTTAAGGCGTTGCGCAAGTCTCTCTGCGAACTGAAAGCCCCTCGTCATCCTTGCCTCGGCCAGCGTTACGCTCTGATTTACGCACGAAGTTCCTGCCGCTGAACACGTAGACGCTCTTCGCGGTGTTCGGATTAAGCCTCATCTCATCGCGGACGATACCGCTCAGGCCGGATATTCCCTTGCGCAGGTCCACCTTCTCCCGATACAGGTAGATGGAATATTCACTTGACATCGTCACCATGGCGCCACTATCCAAGCATCTTCCTGGCCATGCCGAACAGCTCGCTGATGTCGCCCTCGCACTGCGACAGCTCCATACCGTTCGTGAACCGCACACGCACGTCGCGGATGCCGAGGCCTCCTTCCGGCATTCTGTCCACGACCAGCGGGATGAACCTGCTAGACGACTGGCGATCGTCGGCCTCCTTGAGGACGCTGTAATCTTTCTGGCCCCTGCGTGAATATTGCATGAACTTCTCATAGTCATACCCCTCCTCCTCGCAGAACTTCTTCATCGAGCGGCCGCGGCCGTTCTGGTTGTACTGCTTGAGCGCGAACGCGTAGTTGATTGTCGGATCTTCCTTCATCTTTGACTCTGTTTTTGGTTTGAGACAAAGATGCGCAGACTTGTTCAGAACTCAATGCGGAAATGTGGACGCGTACCTTTTACCGGCATCGTTTGAATTCGCATCCGACAACACCACATCGGCGAATGCCGGTTTCCGGCCGCGTCTTTCGACCGGACTTGGTTCCTGTTTCTTTCTCATCTTTTCCGTTTTTGCGCGAAGGTATAACTCTTCTGCAATCACGTCAAGATGGGGTTGCGGGGACGGTTACCAGGTGTGAGATGGTGCATCGGTGCAGATTTGGATCGCAATATTGTTCAACCATGAGATAACGATCTTCGATTCTGGCAATAAAATACTTCATGAGACATAGACTAATAATTCCCGATATACGCATTATTGCTAAAACCGAATAGGCCAAATCACAAATTCCTAATCATCCCGTCCGCAACCAAAGACCCATTGCTTCGCATGAATTCCAAGACGGTTATCAGTTGGTTTTTAAATTGTACGTCTTTTCTTATATCTTGCACATTCTCCACAACCACTCTCTTCGTAATCTTCTCTAAATAGAAGACCACGTGCGTCTTTGTTTCATGCAAATTCAGATGATGATTATTGATTATGTCACTAAACAAGGTGATCGACTGTTTGGAATACTTTTTCCCTATCGTTGCAAATACACGGGGAAAAGCATACATAACCGCAGGATGACCGCCAATATCTTTAGCGACCCTTACAAAGAATTGCAAATCCTTTTCTTCCAGAATAAACCATTCATCAAGGTCCATTGACATAAACAAAGGATTCAATAGGTATTCATTCAGGATACTATTCTGGTAAAACCAACCTGCACTTTCTATAACAGCCTTATAGAACGCATTCCACACCAGCCAAAAATTATCATATCTGCTATATTGGGAAACCCCTATGAGGAACTGTGTTATCAGCGGCTCATAAGATGAGTCCCAATCTATAAGTGGGACGTATGACCTGATGAGCGTATTCACCTCTACCGTGGGTGCATATAGTATATATTCAGCCACGTTCTTTGCAATATGGGACTTGTCTTTATAGGAATGATAACGTGATGATACTTGCCAGTTCGAAGATAGTTTTTCTACACAAGTCTTTCCTAATTGCCGTTTGCCCTCTTCGGGATTGATGGTCAGCAGGCATAATACAGCATCTGCCATTTCTGCGCTCATGGCATCCCTATCTCCATTGGGCAATTCAGACTGAATTCTATCCAAAACGGAGTTCATCATATCCGGATAATTCACCCACAATTGTCCATTGTGAATAGCCACTGACATCATGTCACATATCCGTTCATTAATAAACTCATCTGTTGTCTTCACATACGCAGTAATGATAGGGATAAAGTCCACTTGTCTTTCGGGATATAACTCAATCAGAGCGGGTATAGCGGCAATACATATATTCAGTTCAGACAATGTATTGGATGACATTGCGTCTAAAGACTTCAAAGCAAGCATCACGCGCTCCCAGCATTCTTTCTTTTCATCGTCGCTCAAATGCTCTTGCTCATACATCAGCAACACCGCACTTGCCATATAAGACACATACACGTCACCCGGCAACAACAGTTGGTCGCCTTTCTGTTCCGTCACCTGCTTTTCTATAAATATGATTGCTTCAAAAACTGCTTTAGGATTACCCACGTAAGGATTACCTTTCAATTCTTGCTCCTCACCTCTGAACCTCTTATCAGCCCACACACGAAGACTCACGGCACCAAGCCTACTCGCAAACTCTGCCGTTTGTCTTCTTTCCTCTTCCAATTCTGGCGACAATGTAGGAGTTAGCTGCACAGCCTCTATACCATTGCTTAGTGTAACGTCTTCCTTTTTATAAGAACGGTAATCCGCTCTGGCCAAGATAAATTGATAAACCGAATTCTCTTGTCCTATCTGGGATACCTGTTTTTTCAATTCATCAACCACTTGATAGGCCACATCTAACCTTTTGGCCAATTCTTCGTTCGAGGAATTGTCGTACGTGTACTGACAGATCAGCAGCATGGTCTCCAAATGCTGCTTTCTATGTGGAAGATTGTTGGAGCGATCCCTCTCTTCCCACCACGCTTGGTGATGTCCGAAAGCAATGGAATGGGTTTGAGTAGTGATCTCCGCAGAACAACGTTGCAAATCCAAAGCAAGGAACTGAATGTCTTGACATAGGAACATTAATATATCAAATAGCTCATCAGGGTGTGCCATTGCCACACTGGCCACAATTGAATATAGGGAGACTGAATTTGACTTACTCAGTATTCTCCACAACAATTGCTCTATCTGTTCCCAGTTAGTTTTCTGCTTTTCACCAGAGAGTTTTAACAGCCATACTTCCAGTGCCATGTGCATACTTTCCAGCAAGTGTGGAATGGAATAGCTTGCCGTCCCTCGATATAAGTTCCACAGAGATTGTGAGGCAATGACATCATGAGAAGTTCCGTCGGGCAAGTGCACGGTTATCGTAAAACGACTATCATACTTATCCCGCTGGTCATAATACTTGACACATTCATCGACAAACTCTATAATGAAATCCAGCACATTTGTACCATTTGGATCTATCAGATACTCTGATTCCAGCATAACACCCGTTGGGGTCTGAAAGGGGCTTGAAGGGAAATAGGCCATCGATATTCCAAAATCTTCATTTAATCCAAACACCGCCTCACGATCTATGCTGCTGTGATGATGATAGCGCCTGTCATTCGGATCTTCTGGTTGCTCTCTCCAGAAAAGTCGCATCAGTGCCAGAACAGAATCCAGACACGACAGATATAGCATAGATTTCATTAGATTATTCGAATCCTTCAGGATATAATCTATCAACCCCGCATAAGGGTCTGTGTGACCCACCCACCGGTTTGCAATAACTTGCGCAAAACGCTCCTTCAATTCTTTTCTGATACCAAATGCATACGTACAAACCAGCTCACACCAAGGTTTTTCTTTGTTAAAGATAAACCTCTCTCCCTTTTTTCTGGTAGCGGCTATTTCGTCAAAGATAATCAGCGAGAGTTGCGAGGCTTGGTTCATCGCTACAGCTTTACTCCCCATTCTTGAATAGCCACTCAACAGTTTTTGTACCGTACTAAGATGATTCATATAATAGTCATCCTTGCTTGCATAAACAAACAGAACGGCATCATCCCATCCCCGGCCTAAAGGATAATAAATGGGAATCTTCTCACCTTTGTATTCCACATATTGGGAAACAGCTTTGCACGACACATCCAAAACATCAACAAAACGGTCAAACAGGGCATAATAGTTTGCTTTTAGTTGAGCATCAAACTTAGCAAAGAAAGTGGACGCATAAGATGTTGAGTTTCCTATTGCCGTAAACAGACAGTGTTCCCATCCTCTATGGGTGGCTCCATTGATATATGCTTCCATTATGGCCTCTACCCTGCGGTCGCCACTGTCAATCACACCTTGTAACCAGCGGCTGAAAGCATTCAAATAGGTAATGCTTTTGGGTGCAGTCTGTAGTAACTGAACACAAGCAGAATCCGTAGTGCATTCCTGTTCCACAATATATTCCAAAGCCCAATCCACGTAAAGGTCATGTTTAACTGCGTAGCCTCGGTGAGGCTGTTCTATCAGCACGTCCTCTTGCATCAAACTAAATGCCGCATCATGGTCTATATGGGCTAGTGTTACAAAAAAGTCGTTTTTTGTTTGCTGCTCAGCCACAATCTGCAACAGGCATTCTTCACGCTTTTGTTGGGAACCTCCTCTTGTGGTTCCTCGTACCTTCTGCTGCCATACAGCTTCCCTGAAGGCTTCAGGGGTTGAGACATCCGAACCGCCCAACTCACAATAGCGAGCCAAGTAAAACGGAATCTGCAACTGGCGTATCATCTTCTCACTTTGTGGAAGCGTGATACTGTTTTGCGCAGCCAACTCACGTAGAGTTTCTTCTTGCAAGGTATCGACCTTCAGTTCCTCAGCCTCTACGCCAATATCTCTCAATAAGACTCTAAGCGCATCATACGCATTACTTTTGCAGGTAAAGACAAACTGCCAACCCTTTTCAGTCATTCCTTCCAATGTCAATCGAAGAACAGTTGGGGTTTCAATCTCTGTCAGTCTTTCTGCGGAGTCAATGATTAGGATTTTCTTGGGAAAGCCCGCATATAAATCGCGGAATCCCACGTATGTGTAAACCTCATCCATCAAGAACAAGTCGTTGATAGACCTAGCATCGTATTGTACTCCTCGCGTATACCGTGCTTTTGTCACCGGAAGTTTCTTGCCAGTAACGTTTCACAATGGATGATTTGCCCGAACCGCTTTCGCCATATACAAGGATATTCCTCCCCTTTAGGATGAATTCCTTCAGGTCTGACACCTCTTTAGCCCTGTCTAACTCTATGTCCCTGTTCTGGAACTTGATAATTGTGCTGATATTACCAAAGTTCAACTCATTCATTCTTTCCACAGAAGCTGGAAGATGATTCAGGTTTGAATCGGTTTCAAAAAAAAGACTGTAGGCTAACGGAGTTTTGGAAACCGCATCTAAAATGTTATTCCCAAACATCCACTCAATACTTAAAGAGTTTGCTTTTGCGGCGTCCTCAACATCCTTTTGCCTTGCCGTCATTGCACTACAAGCAGGAGGATTTCCAAATACCAGATTGGTATAGACTATTATCTTCTTTTGATTCGGATAATGTTCGTGCGCCTTTTCAATGGAGTGTTTTATTTGCCCCGCTTGTTGGTTATCAATTGTATCACCCGAAAAAAACTTAGATTGGAATCCTATCACTTCACTCCCAACAGAAATAGGAACGGTTTCATTACCGGCATTGTTATAGAAATAGGGCAATGAATCCCCTATTCCGTATTTAGTACGGAACAACAGGCGGCAAAGTGCCTCAAAAGCATCCTGAGGGTTGTTAGGATACTTACCACGAAACTCATTCCATGTTGGATATTTCATATTTAAGGACTATTACCCACAATTAGATTGCAGATAAAAGGAGATTGGTGTGACGATTAGTGATGGTAGATTCGATGGGCGGAGGGACGGCGTGTGGAGAGGTAAGGCCGAGGGATACACAGATGGTTTTGAAGACGGTGCGAAGGCTTTCGTAGTCTTGTATGAGGCAATGAAGGGATGTTGAAGATGTGACTTTGATTCTTACATCCTTGTATCTTTTTATGCCTAGGACTTCTATTGAGGTCCACTCTTCAAGAACAGAGAATTCTATTACTTCAGAGTTGACACCGTTGACAACAAGCATTTGAAAGTCATCATCAGCCGAACCGCTTCCTGTGCATATTGTCTTTTTAGTATCTGCAATGTCTCTAATTATATCTATCTCGCCGAGTGCGCCCTGGATTTCTGCCTTGTATACTGGAGTATGAGCATCATCGTGGGAAAGCGGGTTCATCAGGCGTTTCCGATAGACTGATAATACGGGGACATCTGTGGGCAGAAGTTCATACAAGTCACAGAATTTTGACTCCAACTTGTCTATCATTCCACTTAGATCTGCAAACGTGACTTCCCCACTGGATTTGGGAACAAACTGAAGGTTCTTTGGCAGAAGTCTTTTTAACTGTTCTTCACAATACTTCCGTAGATAATTGACCGCTGCTGGGTAGTCTCCGTGTTCAAAGTAATATTCCACTTTCTCCCGATAGGACTTTGACTCTTTAAAGAACATAGGAGCCGGGACAGCGCCAGGGACATTTGTCTTCCGTTCCAACATTTCATAGAAGTTCCATTCTCCTTCCTGCCGTCTCTGCCGGATCATCATCTGCATTGTTTCGAAAAAAGCTCGGTCATGAGTAAAGATTATCAGTTGGCGATTCTGGGCTTTCTTCAGTAATAGCTTTATTATCGGGATACGGGAACTCATATCTAAACTGAGCAGAAGATCATCAATACAAAGAACCGGAGCAACATTAGCACCAGTCATCAGTTTATAATCCGAAATGGCGAGACGAATAGCGATACCTATACAGGTTAGCTTTGATTCATTGAAGAAAGTGGCGAGGTGAAGGACATCCGTTGACCAACCAGGGATATTAGGGTCTGTAACGTGAGCTTTAACACTAATAGAGGGTTTATGGACTTTCCCATCTCTTGACCGTGTATAACCAGGTTTCACAATGTTGAACAAGACTGGTGTCATGTCCAACGCTATATCAATGGATGGCAGTTCCAGGTCGTTATGAAGCATATCATTTGCACTATGCTCAACTTGTCCCAACACTGTATCCATCTCTGTTTTAAATGAACTCAACAGTGATAGGAAACGCTGATACTCACGTGTCCCTCTCTTAACCTGGTGCCGTTTTGTTTCCTCAAGTCTAACCGAGGTAATATATGTCCACCACTCTTCCGCTGTTCTGCCATCTGGTGCAGGAAGGCGAGTCCCATCAATGCGAGGATAGGCATTGTTAAAGTAGAGATAACGGAAGATATCCTTCTCAAACCCAGGGAACAAATCTATATTTCTACTATTCTTCTGATAAATCCATTCTGCAAGCATCCGATAGTTGAACATATCAAAAGCGGCAGTGGTAAGCTTGATGAAGTTATCCCCTGTGGCTTGTGTCGTTATGTTTGTAGCGGACACCTCATATTGTTTGGGAAGGTTTCCAGGGATAGCCGATTCAAATGTAACTTTAACGTATGAGTCATCTCTTGGCTGACTGTACCGGTTTCTAAGATGCTGATCATGCGTAGGGTCAAAATACTTCTGAACCTCTGGGATTGGCTTTCTGCGACTCTCTATCAATGTATATAGCCCCCATACAATTGAACTTTTCCCCGACCCATTCTCTCCATACAGCAAAATGTGCTTCCCGTCCATAGGGAAAGGGAATGAATCGTAAAAGAACTTGAAGTTCTTCAGTTCTATCTCATGAAGAGTCCAGTCCATACGCTAACTATTGCTATCGTCAGTCAAAATAACACGAGCCTTTTTCATGTTTTCCACCAGAACATTCCCGGTGGTAAAGATGGTCTTCAGAATAGCGATAGGGAGATTATCGTCATCTATGTCTTTCAGGAGCTCCATCATGTCCATGAAGGGAGAGATAAACTCCAGGTCGTGTTGTTTCGTATACTCCGGACGGATTATCTCAATGCATAGGTATTCCCGTAAAGTCGAAAGGACATTGTATTCCAGGTTCTCATCTCGATTACGGTCCTGGCCCTTTGCGACAAGCGGGGCCAGAACATGCTCCAGACGCACGTAAGCCTGTTGTTTAGGCATTGGAATGATGGGAAGCGATATCGCCTTGAGTTTTTCGACGGTCAGAGACACTGGCTCCGGCGGGGTCTGAGCCAAATCCAGACGTGCCCATGACGAGTTAAGAAGGAATGAAACATACTCCGCACACACTCCAGAGCAAGGTTTGATGTAATAAGCGAAAGAACTCGCTGTGAGCTTAGGGGTACGCTCTAGGTATACATAACCATCCTGGATGCCAAACTTCTTGGGAACTGTTAAATACTCCTCTCCAGCGAACTTGGACTGGGCATGTACATAAGCTCCAATATCTGCGATAGAAGCCAATAGTTTGAAATTGGCCTCGGGGTTCTCCTGCGGATTATCAGCTATGTGCTTCTTGGCCAACTGTTGAACGATTAAGTCATTTTCTATCTTCATAAGCTCCAGAATCAGAAGGATTAATAGACGGTAATACGCGTTCCGGTGGACATTTTCTTTCGAAGGGTCTGCGTGACTGCCGTGGACATAACGATTACGAAGAGCAGGACCATTGGTGTACTTAGTATTGTACATATAGTAGTCGAAATAATTGCGTTCTTCGATTGTGAGCAGATGATTGTCTTTTTCTATCCACCCCTTTTTCTCCATCTCCTGCATCAGTTCTCTTTCAAAGACCCCATATACTAGGAACGGACAAGAATGATACTCATATAGCTGTTTTAACAAGCCTATTTCCAGGTGCTTCTCAATAGACAACATCCCGTCTTCTCCCTTTGAGATATAGCCCTCCTCAATGAGATAGTCAATATCACGCAGCTGGTAGTTTTGGTAATTATCATAGGGAATCTTTCCATCCTGTTCAATAAGCAGCTGATAGAGTGTGTTGTAGTGGCCGTCCTTGAAAGGTTCGATAAAAGTGAGCATACTCTGGTCACTGAAGAACAAATAGAAAAGCCGATAGAGTTCTCCTGACCGTCCTTTAATTGTGTAATAACAGCCCTGATTCGCGCTAAAAGCCTCGGTTATACGCACGTTCTCCTTAGAGAGCAACAATAGTTCTTCATCAACGGAGCCCGTCTTCGCGTACTGGTCATAACGATGGGCAATAGCATCTATTTCAGGTGCAATTGCTTTGCATTTTGTAACCCAGTCTGCTTCAATACTTGCCAATGACAACGTACCTGAAAGATAACCATACTTTTCCTTCAGATACTGTTCATAGAAGACCTTAAGTGATGCCTCAATGTTGGTACCCTCTTCCATCAGGACCTTCTGCATCGCCTCAATCTGTAACCAAGAGATAGCCTCTTTATACTGAAAAGCAAAGTTCGTAGGATAGGAATACTTCCCGCGCATGGATAATACCCGCTCAAAACTACCAGCATCAGAGTCTCTTGCCACTAAAGTAATCAGGCCATTTAAAGTGAGGAACTCGAATCCATAACGAATATAGTTCAAGAGGTCAGGTCCTTGAAACTTGAGCATGATTTCCCTTGAATAGCATAAGACCGGATCTCCTTCTTCATCACTATCCACCCACTTAAGAGGCTTGTTGGGAGCGCTGCTTATACTGACGGCATATTTATGATGAATTACATTCTCAGTAGGAAAATACTCATCATTGAGCCGCTCCTCCACCTTTTTCGCCTTGAGACGCAAATTATCAGACAGCCGAAGATTAGAATCCGTCCTTGCCAACTGGATAAGACGTACATAGTTGAGGTTTGGCTTCTCACCATCCAGATATCGGGATATGATATCTTCCTTATCCTGGAACGTCAAAGCCTTGGGGAAATAGTACTTTTTGTCACTATCCAGAGAGTCTTCTTGAACATACTCTTGCAACAACCACTCAGCAGCATTCTCATTATCCTTCAGCAAAACCACTATCGTTTGCTGATTCTTATCAACCAGCCTCTCCTGACGAAGCAAATCCCGCAGTTCCCAAGGGCTACCAGAGATCGCATCCCGAACAGTCTTCACATCCAAAAGACCATGAATATTGAATCGATCCAGAATCTCCCAAAAACAGTGCTTGTAATCAATCTCCGTCTGTTTGAACACCGGCACCCATGTTTCCCGCGTCAATGCGGAAAAGAAACGCACCACCTTCCCCTTGAATTCTTTACAAATGAGTTGTAACGTATCCTCCGACCAATCCATTGCCGGCACACCATTATCCACGAAAAGCCAGATGTTATGCAACTCCATAACATCATTTACATCTCCAGGCCTCCACCCGGCTTTGTATTTCTCGATCACAGTATCCGCCCTTTGCAAGTTGAACGGAATGCTCATATCATACTTTGAATAGAAGTGGACCTTTTCTCTCATAGCCATACGCTTGGGCGTGGTTTGGTTAAACAAATAATCTATACTATCCCTTCTTGAATAATGCCATAATACTCTTTTACTCTCTTCTGATATTCACTGAACTTGGACTCATCCAACTCAAAATAATAACAACGCTTCACTTCCCAATCAAAAAAAGAGATTAATTCTTCACTCAATTGAGATAGAAGGTCCACGTTAGTCGATAGGTTTTCATCCCTACGCCAATAGTAATAGCGACCTTGCAGGCCACCTACAGTTCTGGCAGATTCATGAATATAAATACCAAAAGGAGGAGCTTGTTTCTCAGAAATATAAGCCTGAATCACAGGCATTCCAAATAGGAGATGTTGTTTATAACCAACCCGGGGAGCGATATCCTCCGCAATCTCCGTAGATATTTTGCTACCATGTTGAATTGCCCCTTTAGCCAAAGCACCCTTGACCACAAACCTGTGTTTGTTCGTTTCTGATAAGAAGACCTCTGCCAGACATGTCATGATCTTATCCAAAGCCGCCCTCATATCATCCAAGTTCTTTACCACTATGTATACGCCATCCATAACTGGATATACCCTAACCTTTTTAGATATAGCAGCTTTCAATACTGCAGTATGAAACCTCAGGATAAAATTCGCCGACTTCTCAAAAGATTCCGACATTGAACTCTTAGTACCCATAATATCAAGCCAGCAGACATACTCATCTGACTGTTTCATCTTGTCTGTGTGTATCTCTATTCTTTCCATATAAAATCCCTAATTAGATTCACAATGCACCTCATTACTTCCACTAATTCACCCTCCTATACTTCTCCCCACTGCCAACAACTCAAGACACTGTTTTACTCTTTACTCTTTCATTTCTCCCGCATTCATCAATTTGCGGTTATACTTGATCCAGTTGCGCATCAGGTACTCTCCTATGCGACGGTTGGACGGATTGCTATGGTTGGTTTCCATGAAGTCGATGACTTCACGCCATTTTTCAATTCTCCTTTCATCTTGGGTCATAATTCACACACGTATCAAGAGCTTGTCCTTAAAACTTTTCACAATCGGTGAAAGCATTAACGGATGGTGCTGCTTCGATTTCTTTATCCTTAGCTTTATCCTTAGCTTTACCCATTGCTGCACTAATGGACAAGCGATCTATTAGGTCATCCGAATCAATCATTAAGGAAGATTCTTCTCCTAAAGATGTCACTTTAAAGAAGGCCAAGAAGTCTTCAGTACGGAAACGTGCCCGTTCACTTTGCCGGCCTCTGACCTTTTCCGTTACATTCCCTACCGAATCGCCTCTTTGATACAATCTACAATGTAGCGGACATCATCGTCGGTTACATACGGACCTGCAGGGAGACAGAAGCCTATCTTGAAGAGAGCGGTTTCCACGTCGTTGGTGTAGGCTGTGGCACCTGCGTAAACCGGTTGCTTGTGCATTGGCTTCCAGACAGGACGGCACTCGATTTTCTTGGCGAGCATGAACACGCGGAGAGCCTCCACATTTTCGTTCGGCTGACAATCGGTCGTCG
>OIZS01000468.1_pt1 | contig 17191 bp, 13 predicted proteins | sample 1588641 | NCBI WGS metagenome assembly OIZS01 (sample SAMN03283240) | human gut metagenome | biome: human-associated habitat; material: feces | host: Homo sapiens | place: Peru | collected 2012
TTTCGTCCGGAATGCCGATAAACAAAGGGGATTTGAGGATGAACGGTAAAATTCAACCCTTCACCGTTCTTCTTCTTTTTTGCCGTTTTCAGCCCATTTTCAGCTTTAATTGACGGGTTGCTCGTTAGATTTGAAATTTAGTTGGTTATGAAAAATATATACATATTATTTCTGATTTAGCTTCATCTTATGAGTCTATACAGTCGTCTATTAAGACCAGAGCTTACCTTAATAGACGACCAATTTCAGCCTTCATAGTAGGTTTTTAGGCTAAATGCGTCTTTTAGATTGAGATGAAGGGTGGTGAAGGGTGGTGAAGGGTGATTTTAAGTTATTGTGCTTGTAAGTACTTGTTTATCAGATGTTTATGTTGATAGGGTGAAGGGTGAAGGGCTTTTCTCGTTTCGCTTTTCAAATTTCCTGTATCTGTAGCAATTCCCGCTATTTCGGTATAAAGATTTGGGGATTCTTCTGGTATTTGATCAAAAAGATTTGGGGATTCTTCTGGTATTTGACCAAAAAGATTTGGGGATTCTTCTGGTATTTGGCCAAAAAGATTTGGGGATTCTTCTTTTTAAAAACCAAAATCATTTGGAGATTCTGGAGTAATGGTTATAAAATGCGAAAACCTCCAACTTCACAGTCGGGGGCTTTCCTATATACTTTTAAATGTATATACCGGGGATACCTATGTTGTAACCCTTTTTAGAATCCCTGGTTATGGCACACAATGTATTCGTAAATGAGCACATTGTGATGCTCGCTGATTCTTTTACAAGAAAGCGAGCTATGCATATCAATATTGCAAAGGTAATATTTTCTATTGAAAATACAACCTATTCTCTCTTTTTTCAACAACATTAACGTTAGCTTCTCCTGAAATGATTTCGATTGATACCCAAAAATAGGAACTGCCGTATGCAGAACCGCACGTCTGGTGGTGTGAGATGAAGTTGGTGAATACGAAAGTAGGAGATAAACACCTATATTAGTATTTATCTCCTACATGATATATTTTTGCAAACAGTTCAAACACTAACATGTGTTTCTACATTGCAACTTTATAGATGGATTTGATGTACTTATCCACTTCTTCCTTAGATTGCAAAGAGAGGATATGTTTTTTTTGTTCTTCAGAAAATGGATATAATCCAAAATTCTTTACATAGTTTTTGGCATACGAATAATATCCAGTGGCGTATGGTTTACTGGTATTTTTCATATAATAGTCGAAAACACTTGATTCCAATACTTTTTTCAGAAAGAGAAGTTCCAACTCAGAGTCGCTGTATATGGCATATCCACAATATATCATCATATCTTTCTGGGAAGTATAGACAAAGTGTGGTAAATCGCTCATATATGGAAATAATAGTTTGCGTCCACTGTCGGAGATAGCTTGTGTACGTCCGAATGCATACCATGCTCCGTAGTCTCCTTCTCCTTTATCACGGGCATCGAGAGTTTCTCGGCATGCAGACAAGTACCTGTAGGCACATGGATAATGCTGAATGAAGAAATACTCACTTATCACGTTATTGTCGGAATCGTATGGAGAAATAATTTTCTCTTCTTTCTCTGGAATGTCTGCTTCTGACTTTAAAATATTGGGTTTGATGATGTTCCTGCAAATACCTTTCTCAATAGGATATTCCATATTATCCTTCACCAAATAATAATATTTTGCATCCGATTTGATAGGACGGAAAATGAAGACATTGTTTGCCAGAGTTGCAATTCCGTTTTTTATTACATATTTGTCTCCAAGAGCTTCTCCTGCATTCTCTATCAGTCGGATATTTTCTAATACATCAATCTTGTTGAGATTCCAACCACGATGATTGTCGAGTACGGAATATTTAATTTGATTATAGACAAAATTTTGCTGTTCTTGAACGTCTGCAATGTTTGTCTTTACATATTTCAGCGAATCGTCACGCTCTGTAGAAAGAAAAGTCAAGCAGGTATAAGCCAATTTCTTCTTGAAAACCAGTTGTTCACCAAAGTCAACTATACTTAGTGAAAAGTGATTCTTGCTGAAATAATTACGCAAGGCACGAGCATTGACACTCTTAAAGAATGTATTTACTGTGATATAGCCAAGGAGTCCTTTGGGGCTTAATAGCGACATACCAATCTCGAAAAAAGGTATATACAAATCTGCATTTCCTATCTTAGAGGTATCCCAAAGTGAGAGGCTTTTCTTCGTTTCTGCATCAATGTTCTTTGAGCGTACGTATGGAGGATTGCCTACAATGATATCGAAACCGGAATTTTCTACTACTTCCGGCATCTGCTTGAAGCCATAAGTCAAACTGTTGCCACAATATAGCCTGAAGTCCTCTTCACATATGTTTTCCCCATTTTTCAATGCAACTAGTGCCAATAGTATTTTTGCACGCCCTATGCTGGTAGAGCTTATGTCAATACCATAAAGATGATGAAGTATCTTTTTATAAGGAATTGCTGTATATTCGTGAATCGCTTCCAAAAGAGTAAAAAGAAAAGCACCACAGCCACAAGATATGTCTGCGCATAGGCAATACTCCAGTGGTTTCTTGGTGGAATGCACGATGTGGCTGACGATATAGTCACGTATGTACTTAGGAGTATATACTGCACCATTTGCTGTTTTTTCTTCTTTAGGAATAGCAAGTTCAAAGATGTTGATAACATCTTCTACAGAACATTCGCTGCTTAATATAGAGATGTCTTCATCAAGACCATCTTTCTTTTCTGCTATATATGAAGCAAGATAGCCTTCTTTGACCGTGAGGCTATTGCAATGCACAAAAGCTGAGACAACGAGCTTGTTGAGTGATAGTTCGTTGTCTGAATATTTTTTGATAAGTGAATTAACTTTCTTGTCCATAAGGGTTTCTGTCTTTTCGTACTACGGAATTTAACAATGCCTTGTCTTCTGGGTTCTTGATGCCATATAGCTTCATACATAGCTCGTCCAGCTCTTTCCAAAGGTCTTTGAGTGATAGTTCTAAACCTGAAGTTTGTCCTCCGACACTCATCTTGATTTGTTCGTTAATTTGCTCTATCCGTTTCGCTATGTTTGCGAGTCTCTTGATGTTTTTGTTGCATGTCAAGAAAGCCTTCGCTGGAACAGGTACTGGGTCTAAAAATTGTTTGTTAAACTTGAAGTACCCTCCCCTTTGCGGGTTGGCGATGGCACGGGCAAATGTACTGAATATCGTGGAATTGATGATACCCGCCAGGGCATACAGCTTTGTCTCATTTACATCGTCTATTTGAATGAAGAACATATTCGCATTGTCACAATATATGTGTTTGTCTAATACTACCGCTGCTTGTGGGTATTGTGCAGTCATAGGTACACATAATTTCTGGTAAATGGCACCATGGTTGTTTGCACGTGTAAACAGATGCCAATGCTCTCTTTTGTTATACGAATTGTTCTTTTCTGGCAAGGTCTGTACATTCTCACAGATTAGTTTCTTGTGATTTGCAAGATATGCCCCTGCCTTGGGATATAAGACTGTAAATTCGCTGAGACTCAATTCTGTAACTTCTCCATTATCAGATACTTCGTATGGGAATAAAGCAAATGTTTGATATTTACGTTTAGTCAAAGGGGCAAATTGCTCATTGCATAGTAGAGGCTTGCAGGCATCATACTCTACAACGATGTTCTTGTCTATCTTTGAGTGACCATAAATGAAGCCATTTACTATCTTTTCTGCTACGATTTGAAAGGCATCATTCCACAATACTTGTACTCCAACTTTTACATGGCAAACATCCTGTAAAGTACCCAAATCCTTGGATAGCCTCATTCGCAACGCATTTAGGTGGGCACTCTCGAAATTCCAAGGTGTCTCACTTAATGTTTCTGAGGATAGCAGTTGACTCTTGGTTGAATCAGCAGAATTGATGTACCAGACATCTTTGTTGTTGGCTGGGTTCTTATCGCATACAACGATGGCTACGTATGTAGTTCTGCCAGCAAACAAATCGTTCTCCTCATAGTCGTAAATGCCATTGAGTAAGTATCGGCTCGTGTCGGTTAAATATTTACGCACGCTTTTCCCATATTGATCCTTGAAGAATCGCTTTTGTATGATATATCCTAATCGACCTTTATCATTCAAGATACCAATTCCTTTCTCTATAAAAGGAATAGCCAGGTCTATTTTCCCATTCTTGCAGGATTGATAAACCGTTTTGATATATGAGGCCATACATGGTAAGCCTACATTGTAATTTTTGACTTCCACATACGGCGGATTGCCTACAACAAAGTCGAAGCCGCCATTGGCAAATACCTCCGGAAAATTTGTTGCCCAATCAAACGCATTTGTGGCTTGAATTTGAGGAAAATCATTAATGATAGATGGGCATACAGATTTGAGATCTCCTCCTACGAGCGAATTACCACATTTGATATTTGTACCAATGCCACATAATATTTGAGAACCAAGAAGTCCAACAGTATCAAAATCCTTTGGCTGATAGTTGTCTATCAACTTTAAGGAAAGCGATAGTTTGGTCACCTCAACAGCTTCAGGGTTGATATCAACTCCGAAGATACAATTGTTGATGATGGCTTTCCTTCCCTCAATGGTCAAGATGACTTTATTATCTAAGATGGTATAGTATTCCTGTGGAAAATTATCTCCTTCAAGAATCTTTTTCTCTATGTTTTTTACAAGATAATCATATACCCCAACAAGGAATACGCCACTGCCGCAAGCTATATCTATAATTTTCAACTTCAGAAGTTGGGAAGCCGTATGATTGCTCATATATGAGTCAGGCATGGTTGATTGAAGTACCTGACCAACTAATTTTGACGGAGTCGTAACAGCACCATTGCTCTTCTTGAATTCCGCCTTCAATTCATCTGCCACCTCTCCATCTTTCATGGTAAGCTGATAGCTGAGATATAAGTCGTAAATATCACTCAATGTTTTCAGAGGAATCACGTTGAACTGATATGGAGATGGATAATACAGACAGTTGATGAAATCAGCAAATACATCGTTTGCAATGTTCAGATTTTGTAACTCTGTAATTCTTCTAAACATCGGGCCGTCATACCTGTCATAAAACTCTATGTAGGAACATGTCTTGAATTTTGCCCAAAAATCATTTTGTGCAAAATCTTTCAGCAATTCATCCTTTTCTAATCCTCGAGATTCGCAAACTCTTATGAACAAAATACGGTTGATGATGGTCTGCACATAAAAACTGAGTGCTTTAATATCTTCTACGTTGTTGTCTTTAAGAATGGCTTTGGCAAGTTTCTTGCGAATGTCCCCTAACATTTTAGAGAATGTTTCGTCGAGGTTGTTTGCCTTTTTTGTAACAAATTTCAGATTTCCTGCTATGACATTTGTTCTTGACAGAAAGCAGTCAAGAATCTCATATTTATCAATAAATTCATCATATTTTAAGAAACAGATTCTTGAAATATTGGCATAATCTTCGATTTTTGGCATTTGAGAACAATCGTAAACAGCAAGAGTCTCAAAGTTTGTTACGATAGAGAATGGTGCGCCAATAGACCAACCATAAGAACGTATTTGAAAGGCTACATCATTAGCATTCTTTATGTCTATGGTATTTTTTTTAGCATCAACAAAAGCCAACATAACATTACCATTGACAAGAGTATAATCTGGTCGTGTGTTAGTTGAACCAATTTGATTCAGTTTCTCTTTTTCTTCCTTGCCAAGAGAATGTTCTGTCAAGACTTGGTGAGTATTTTGCACATTCCATCCGAACACAGATAATAATTCATCTATCCATGTTCTTATAGTTGCTTCTGAAGCATTTTGGAGTTGTCCTTTATCTTTAGCGTATTGGTATCTTTTTACCAAATCTTGAAGTTTCTCTTTTGTAGTCATATATTGCCTCCTTTATATATAAAAAGCGTCGTCCCATCATGATACGCATCGTAGATAGGCGTGGTGGGATTTGTTGATGCAAAAATACTCCTTTTTATTGATATCTCCAAATGTTTTCTTGGAAATCTGTATGTCTAACTAAGCATTTCTTAGCATCAGTAAGTAAAACTTTTATTAGACAACAACCACGAAATTACTAATATGCCTTTTACCTGAAAGGTAAGGTAAATATAACAGAGTTTATATAACGAAAAAAGCAGGAACCTCCTCCCAGAGATTCCTGCTTTATGGTTGTTATTGAAAAAGTATTGTTGTAAAGCCCTAAGATTAAGAGTAGCGGATAATCTGACCTGGAGTCAGCTTCTTATCCTTCTTGTAACCGTTGAGGCGGCAAATCTGATCTACTGTTACACCACGCTTCTCGGCAATGGAATTCAGAGTCTCACCATACTTAACCTTGTGGTAAAGCTTCTCGCCACCAGCGTTGGCATTGTATCTGCCCACTTCGCCACCATTAACCTGCTCACGGGTGTAACCACCATTACCAATCTTGCCACGAGCAGCATTGGCATCTGCTGACTCACGCTCGTAAGAGTCGCAACGGAAATCGTAAAAATCGCCAGTAACGTCCTGATTGCGGAAGTCGAACATCAACGCTGGGTTGAGGGCTACACCGCAAAGACGAGTCTCAAAGTGAAGGTGAGAACCGGTACTACGACCTGTATTACCTCCCAAACCAATCACATCGCCTGCTCTTACCTCCTCGTTCTCAGAAACGAGCTGCTTAGAGAGGTGACCGTAGATGGTCTCCAAACCATTATAGTGACGGATTACGATGTACTTACCATAACCACCACCTTCATATCTTACGATGCGAACTTTGCCTGAGAAGGCTGCGCGGATTGTGTCGCCAATATAAACCTTGATGTCCATACCTTTATGTTGGCGGCCAAAGCTAGCACGGTAACCGAAGTTACTTGTGACAACGCGACTTGGAGTTGGCATGCAGAAATGACGGAGGTCGATACGGAAGTGCTCAGGAAGCGCAGTCCGGCGGTGAGCATACTTGTTGGAGAAATCCTGATACAACTCTGCTGAAGGATTCTCTCTATCTTCCATCATTCGATAATGAGATACTGCTAATGTGTCTATCGACTTCATGCGATGGTCAACTGGTGCCTGACGGGCAAGCAAGTCTTGACCAAATGACGGCACGGTTGTTAGCGCCAACAATGCAACTACGGAAATCTTCTTTATTTTCTTTTTTAAACTCATACTTTTTAATTAATATTCTTTTTTAGGTTCGTCACTATTGAAATGAAATCATAAATGAAATTCCACTACAAAACACCTAAGTAAAAACCCCTTATGTGCGTGACTTTGTTAAATAGACTTTGCAAATATATGAAAAATATTCCAGTCTGCCAAGGCCATTAACACGAATAAGGGGATATTTAACGCGAAAAGTTGATGTTTAACTTTTGTTAAGAAGAAGCGCTTTTTGATTTAAATCAATTTTGCAGTATTTCGTTTTTGCAAAATTATGCAGGTTTCGTACGAAAGTATTTGCATTTTCTATTGAAATTACTTTCGTTTCCTACTGAAGCCTGTTTCATTCCTTTATGAAGCCTTTATCGTTTTTTCACGATAAATTCTGTGCTTTTTCTTTCAGCATTCGCAGCAGGGTGACGGCTGGAGAGTGACCCATAAAGATGATTCGCTTGACTTCCGGACTTGTAAAGCGGAGGCATTTCTGATAGGCCTGATACAGTTCATCGAGATTGATGGTGAACTCCTTGCCGGAACTTTCCCGGATGCCTATCAACATTTTGGCTGTGAGGTGGATACGGATGTATCGGATGCCTGTAGCTGTCTCTATCTCCGTGATGCCTTCCAGAAGTTCTCTCATCTGTTCTGGCGTGAGGGGCGGTCTGTCTTCCGTCACCATGGAGCGCTTTCTTCCTCTACGGCGAGGGGCATCTGTGGACTCTGTGCCTTCTGATGTCTGTGTGTCCGTTTCCTGCTTTCCGATTTCTTCTGCATCAAAAAGGAAGCCTTCTTCTATATTGTTTTTCTCCTTCATCTCTTGATTCCTTTTTATCTCTGATTTCTTTCTCAGTTATTCTCTTTTTAATCCCGGTCATGGTTTCCCTAACTGATTGCAGCCCAATTGATATGGGTTTTCTTCATTTCTTTCAGTCGGTTCCAGAGCAGGGCATTCTGAGGCAGGTTGCAATGTGGGTCGGCATCGATGATGGTCTGTGCTTCTGTGCGTGCCAACTGTACAATCTGTCCGTCTCTTGCAATATTGGCTATCTTCAGGTCGAAAGCCATTCCGCTCTGTTGGGTTCCTTCCAAATCGCCCGGTCCTCTGAACTTGAGATCGGCTTCGGCGATGCGGAATCCATCGTTCGTATCACACATGATATCAATGCGTTTGCGGGTTTCCTCCGACAACTTATAGCTGGTGACGAGGATGCAGTAACTCTGGTCGCAACCTCGTCCCACTCTGCCTCTGAGCTGGTGGAGTTGGGCAAGTCCGAAGCGCTGTGCATCGAGGATAACCATCACGGAGGCATTGGGCACATTCACACCCACTTCTATCACGGTGGTGGCTACCAATATCTGCGTCTCGCCCTTCACGAAATGCTCCATTTCTTCTTCCTTCTCTGCCGGTTTCATCTGTCCGTGTACCTTGCTGAGGCGGAACTCCGGGAAGGCTTCCTTCAGCGTTTCAAATCCTTCCTCTAAGTTCTTGAGGTCGCTCTTTTCGCTCTCCTTGATCAGCGGGAAGACGATATAAACCTGTCTGCCCATATTGATCTGACGGCGGATGCTCTGGTAGAGGCTGGTCAACTGGTTGTCAAACTTATGCAAAGTCTGGATGGGTTTTCTACCTGGCGGAAGTTCGTCTATCACACTCACGTCGAGATCGCCATAGATGGTCATCGCCAAGGTTCTCGGGATAGGCGTGGCGGTCATCACCAATACATGAGGCGGATTCTCGCTCTTTGCCCATAGGCGGGCACGCTGGGCAACTCCGAAGCGATGCTGCTCGTCGATGACTGCTACACCGAGATGGGCGAACATCACGGGGTCTTCGAGGATGGCATGTGTGCCCACCAATATCTGGACATCTCCACGAATCAGAGCATCGAGCACTTCCTTGCGCTTCTTTCCCTTCACCATACCCGTGAGCAGTTCCACCCGGATGTCCATCCCCTTGAGAAATTCACGGATGGTCTGCAAGTGCTGTTCGGCAAGGATTTCGGTAGGAGCCATCAGACAGGCCTGATAACCGTTGTCGAGGGCGATGAGCATGGTCATCAGCGCCACGAGAGTTTTACCAGAACCCACGTCGCCCTGCAGCAACCGGTTCATCTGTCGGCCGCTGCACATATCGGCACGGATTTCATGCATCACCCGTTTCTGTGCGCCCGTGAGTTCGAAAGGAAGATGGTGGGCATAGAAATCATGGAAGATGTCGCCGATTCGGTTGAAGATGTAGCCACGGTATTTGCGCCGCTGGTCGCTCGCGTACCTTAATATATTAAGTTGCACATAGAAGAGTTCCTCAAACTTGAGTCGCACCTGTGCTTTCTGCATCTCCTGATGGGTATGCGGATAGTGGATGAAGCGGAAGGCTTCATCGCGGGAAATCAGATGCAGGCGGGAGGTGATGGAGTCGGGTAATGTCTCGGACAATTGAGGAAGCAGTCCTACCAAAGTCTTGGTGAGCTTCTCAATGGTGCGGGAGGAGAATCCGTACTTCTTCATCTTTTCGGTGGTATTATAGAAAGGTTGCATTCCCATTTCTGAAATCTGCAGGTTGCTGGCATCATCCATGTCGGGATGGGCAAACTGATAGCGGCCACCAAAGAGGGCTGGTTTGCCGAAGACGATGTATTCGGTACCTACATGATAGGTCTTGAGAATATACTGGGAACTGCGGAACCAGACTAAATCGACCACGCCGAAGCCATCGGAGAAATGGGCAACAAGGCGCTTGTTGCGTTTGCCAGTATCAAACTCCTCATAGCTCAATATCCTGCCTTTGATCTGGACATAAGGCATGTCGGCGGTGAGTTCGCTGATGTGGAAAATCTTCGAGCGATCTACATATTTATAAGGGTAGTATTCCAGCAAGTCACCATAGGAGTTGATACCGAGCTCCTTGCTCAGTATCTCTTTCTTTTTGGGTCCTACGCCGGGCAGGAACATGATGTCTTGATCTAAAATACTACTCATATTTTTAAGTGAAGAGTTAAGAGTGAAGAATTCTCTTGTTTTTATTCTGATAAAAGGGCTTCGGCAATCTTGATGTCGAATGGGGTGGTAATCTTGATGTTCTCTCGATTTCCATCCACCATCGCTACCTGGCAGCCGAGACTTTCTACAACGGATGCATCGTCGGTAAACTGCTCCTTGTAACCCTGGTTGAATGCCTGTTTTGCCAAACTGATGTCAAAGGTCTGTGGAGTCTGCACGATGCGATAATCATCACGGAGCACATTCTTGCCACCTCCACGCTTGTCAATATATCTCAGGGTTTCTGTCACCGCATAGACAGGGATGGCTGCATATTCCTCGCGTGCCGTCTCGTAGCATTCGCTGATGACGTCGGTAGAGACGAATGGGCGCACACCATCATGGATTCCCACTACGCCGTCCTCTCCATCGGGGATGAGTGCAAGTCCGTTTTTGGAAGATTGGAAACGGGTGTCGCCACCATTGGCAATCTGGTGTTTGATATCGAAATGATGCTCCTCGCAGAGCTGGTGCCAGTATTCCTGCTGGCTCTCCGGCAATACCAAGATGATATTCAGATGCTCATCGTATTCATGAAAGCGCTCGATGGTGCGCATCAGGATAGGCTTGCCTGCTACAGGCAAGAACTGCTTGGGAATCTCACTTCCCATGCGGAGCCCTTTGCCCCCGGCTACTATAATTACGTAATCCATATTTTTCTTCTTACTTGCTCTTCATGAGATGATCATACATCATTCCGTCCTGCAGGGCAGCCACGGTTTCCTTGCTCACGAAATAACTCAATATCTGGTAGGCATAAGGGAGGGTGGCTGCAGGACCTTCACCTGTAATCACATTGCCATCTTCCTGGAAGAGGGTGCCTGTATATTCTGTGCTGGCATCGAAATACTGTTCGAAACCAGGATAGCAGGTAGCTTTCTTGCCGTCGAGGATGCCTGTGCTGGCCAATACCATAGGCGCTGCGCAGATGGCACCCACACGTTTGCCTGCCTTGTGCTGGGCGATGAGTGCCTGGCGTACTCCCTCGTGCTCATTGAGGTTGGTGCTGCCCGGCATTCCACCAGGAATCATCAGCATATCGGCATCTTCAAAACTCTCAACATCCTCGAAACGGAGGTCGGCCTTGATGGTAACTCCGTGGGAAGTTTCCACAAATTCACTACCGGTAACGCTGACCGTCTTGATATCTACGCCCCCTCTGCGGAGGATGTCAACAGGAGCCAAACCTTCGATTTCCTCGAAGCCATTGGCAAGAAATTCATATACCTTTGCCATAATTTTATCTTTTTTGTTGAATAATTCGATTTATATTATTACCTTTGCAAAAGTAACAATAATAATTGAAATGACAAAACAAATGGCAGAACAACATTTGAAATTTGCAATATTTGGCAATGAATACCAGGCTAAGAAGTCGGTTTCCATCGAAACCATCCTGGCTTTTCTGGAAAAGAAGAAGGCTGAGATCTATGTGGAAAATGCTTATTACGACTTTCTCGTGCGCGACCTCCATCTGGATGTGAAGGTGGCGGGTGTCTTCGAGGATTACAACTTCGATGTGGATTACGTCATCTCCATGGGCGGCGACGGAACCTTCCTCAAGGCTGCCAGCAAGGTGGGAGCGAAGGGGACTCCTATCATCGGTATCAACATGGGCCGATTGGGATTCCTGGCTGATGTGTTGCCAAGCGAAATAGAGACTGCACTGGACAGCCTCTATGCTGGTGAATGCCAGATAGAGGAACATGCGGTTATCCAGGTAGAGGCGAGGGGCGGCGTATTGGCTGGCAATCCTTTTGCCCTCAATGATATTGCCGTTTTGAAGCGTGATGATGCTTCCATGATTTCCATCCGTACTCATGTGGATGGGGAATTCTTGGTTACCTATCAGGCGGATGGTCTGATCGTTACCACGCCTACGGGTTCTACTGCCTATAATCTCTCCAATGGCGGACCTATCATCATCCCGCAGAGTGGAAGTCTCTGCCTCACTCCTGTTGCTCCGCACAGTCTCAATATCCGTCCTATCGTAATCAATGATACGGCTGAAATTCAACTGGACATTGAGAGTCGCAGTCATAATTATCTCGTGGCTATCGATGGAAGAAGCGAGCGAATGACGGAGGAAACCAGTCTCGTCATCCGCAAGGCTGCGCATTCTATCAAAATCGTGAAGCAGCGCAACCAGCGTTATTTCTCTACGCTGAGAGAGAAACTGATGTGGGGCGCTGACCAGAGGGAGAGATGAATTTAAGTGAAGAGGGAAGAACGAAGAGTGAAGAATTCAAATGCTTAGATGGATGAAGATATTCAAGGTTCCAAAGTTTAAGTATGATGCCAAGACCTTGCTGATTTGGCTTTGGCAGGCATGGCGGGGCAACCAGTTGCAGGCTGTCCTCAATGCTTCCGTGGGTTTGCTCTCGGTGGGAGTGAGTCTGGCACAGGTTTGGGCGGTTAAGCGTGCCATAGATGTTGCTTCTCATGTGGTGGAAGGCGATATCTATTGGGCTGTTGCTCTCATGGGCTTCCTGATTCTTGCCGACTTCGCCCTGAATGTTTCTTCCGTCTGGATTCGTAATCTCTTGGGCATCAAGGCGCAAAACCGTATGCAGCAGCGCATGCTCGATCGTATCCTCCGTTCTGAATGGCACGGTAGGGAAAAGATGCATTCGGGAGATGTGCTCAACCGACTGGAGACGGACGTGAGCAATGTGGTGAATTTCCTGACGGAGACCATACCGAATACGCTGAGCGTATTAGCGATGTTTCTCGGTGCCTTCTTCTATCTTTTCTCGATGGACAAGGTGCTCTCTATCGTTATCGTCATCATGATTCCGATTTTCTTGGCTTTCTCCAAAATCTATGTGGGAAAGATGCGCCAACTGACCCGCCAGGTGCGTGATTCAGACAGTAAGGTGCAGAGTGTGCTGCAGGAAACTATCCAGCATCGTATGCTCATCAAGACCTTGGAGAAGGATGATGCGATGGTGGATAAACTTGAGAATACACAGAAGGAATTGCGTGGACACGTGGTGAAGCGTACGATGTTTAGCGTGTTCAGTAATCTGATAGTCAACTTCGGTTTTGCCTTAGGTTATCTCGTGGCTTTCCTTTGGGCGGCCATTCGTATGAGTGCCGGCAGTCTGAGCTTCGGAGGCATGACGGCTTTCCTGCAGTTGGTCAATAAGATACAGGTTCCGGCAAGAAACCTTACCAAGTTGGTTCCTGCCTTCGTGAGTGTCTTTACGGCAGCAGAGCGACTGATGGAACTGGAGGAAAATCCGCTGGAGGAACAGGGAGAGCCAATCCTGATTCCTTCGCCTTGCGGCATCCGATTGCAGGATGTCTGCTACAGTTATAAGTTGGCTGAGGCTTCTCCTGAGGAAAAAATCTTGTATCAGAACCAGCCATTGGACAAGACGAATATCATCAATCATCTGAGTTTTGATTTCCGTCCGGGCAGCTGTACGGCTATTTTGGGAGAAACGGGTGCAGGAAAAACTACGCTTATCCGTCTGCTTTTGGCCTTGCTCCGTCCTCAGCATGGAAAAGTTGAGATTTATCATTCGTCGGAAAAGCAGGGAGAACTGTCGCCTCGCCATCGTTGCAACTTCGTATATGTTCCTCAGGGCAATACCCTGATGAGTGGAACCATCCGTGATAATCTGAGATTAGGCAAGTTGAATGCAACTGATGAGGAGATGCAGGCAGCCTTGCATACGAGTTGTGCCGACTTTGTGATGGAATTGCCACAAGGACTCGATACGGTTTGCAGCGAGCAGGGAGGAGGTTTGAGTGAAGGACAGGCACAGCGTATTGCCATAGCCCGAAGTCTGTTGCGCAATCGCAGCATCATGCTTTTTGATGAGGCTACGAGTGCATTGGATCCAGAAACCGAGCGTCAACTCCTTCAGAATATCTTGGCTTCGCATGATAAGACCGTTATCTTCATCACGCATCGCCCTGCCGTAGTAGATTATTGTGATCAGGTATTGAAAATAGAGCGCACCCCGAGATAGAACGTATTTGAAGCAGTCTGTTTTCGTGTAATTATTATTAAAAATCTCGAAAACATTTGGCTATCTCGTTTTTTATTGCGTAATTTGCGTTGCGTAAAAAGCGCAATGGTTATTTGTGTAATGAATAATGATGAGATATGGCAACATTGAACAATCCTTTTGTTGTGTATGGTTATAAAGGAGCAGAGTATTTTTGCGACCGCCAGAAAGAAACCGAGAAGATGATTTCTACGCTGCATAATGAGCGTAACATCACGCTTGTCGCCCCTCGTCGTATGGGTAAGACGGGCTTGATACATCATGTTTTCCATCAGATGGAGGAGCAATATGAAGGGGTGAAATGTTTCTACCTCGATATTTTTGCCACCAAAAACCTGGAGCAAATGGTGCAAATCATGGCTTCTGAAATCATCGGAAAACTTGATACGGTTTCTCAATCGGCCCTTCGTAAAGTTCAGGAGTTCTTCAGTAGTTGGCGACCTACTTTGACGATAGATGAACTGACAGGAATTCCTACTTTTTCTTTAGATTTAAAGCCGAGTGAGGGTAAGGAGAGTTTGAAGCGAATATTTGAGTATTTGAAGCAGTCAGGTAAGCGCTGCTACATCGCCATAGATGAGTTTCAGCAGATATTAAACTATCCTGAGGATGGGGTAGAGGCAATGATTCGTTCTTATATCCAGTTTTTGCCGAATGTATATTTCGTATTTTCTGGCAGTCAGCAGCACATGATGCAGGAGATGTTTCTGTCTGCCAACCGTCCTTTCTTCCAGAGTTCTTTGGTGTTGTCTTTGCCTTGTATCGAAGAGCAGGTGTATTTGGAATTTGCCAATCGTCTTCTGTCCTCTCAGCACAGGTCAATAGATGAATCCACCTTTTCTTATATCTATCAGCAGTCGGATTGTGTAACGTGGTATGTGCAGGCAATATTGCATGGCATTTATGAGCATGGTTCTTCTGAGATTACGAAGTCATTGGTAGATGAGGTGGTTCAGGAGTTGATAGATGAACAGGCGATGGCTTATCAGAACTATTGTGCCTGGCTTACGGAGAATCAGCAGTTGCTTCTATTGGCAATAGCTCGAGAGGGACTGGTGAGTTCGCCTTTGAGCCAGCAGTTTATCAGATCCCATCAGCTTCCTGCTACGAGCAGCGTGAAAACTGCGTTGAAGGCATTGGTGGATAAGCAGTTGGTAAGCAAGACTCCTAATGGTTATTTAGTAAGCGACCGCTTCTTTGCGAAGTGGATTTGTATTCAGTATGCATGAGAAGTTCCTGCTATGCCCTTCAAGCGGTCCCTCGGGGATCACGTGATGGGGAACCGATGAACATGAGATGAGCAACCGTTGCTCACGAGGCGGGCAATAAGTGCCCAAACCGAGAACCACAATTTGGGCAATATATCTTGACTTTATAAAATAGCAAAAGAGGTATTGCCCGAAAACGCTTTTTGGGAATACCTCTTTTAAACCTAAAACAAAACCAACTAACTAATAAAAATTGTATGCCTAAACTAAACTCTATTTGTTATATTCTGCTGTAACATCCTTTACTTTATGTTTACTGCTTTCACTGGTTGCTTCGATTTCGAAGTATGCAGTGTTGGTGATTTCTTTTACATCTATATTTAGCTCCCACGTCTGTACCTTCGTCATTGTTCAGGTTCTGGCTCTGGTTCTGGAGTTGGGGTAGAAATTGGCTCTGGAATATCAGGGTCGTTGCTACTTGAACAAGCTCCGAGAGTAAGTGCCATTGTGGCGAGGAGGGGTGAAATATAATTTCTTCATGTTAATATACTTTTGCTTGTTAATCTATTTTTATCGTAGGTTTGTATTGTTATTACGGTGGCAAAGTTACGATAATTTTGATTAGCCTGTATCATCAATTGATGCAAATCAAGTGAACAAGCTGTGCAAACGTTTGCACAAATTACTCATAGCATAAAGTGGAATTACATCTACATGACGACTGGCATTTTGACTTATACCCATAGTATCTTGGGCTCACCTATTTCCTTATATCCAAAGAATATGTTCCCATCTGCGGTTTTTGCGGAGATGACAATTCCTACGAAAGGATTGTTCTCAACTTCAATCACTTCGCCCTGTGTCCAGTCTTTGGCATGTGTCAAGTCTGGAGATATTAATACTTTGTCGCCTGTTCTCATAATCATAAAAATATAAATGTTGTACTTATTCGGTGCAAAGAAAATGCAAACGAGCGCAAAGAAAGCTTGCTTTCAATTTGCCGAGTGCAGCTTTTCTTCTGCAAAGAAAATGCAAACGAGCGCAAAGAAAGCTTGCTTTCAATTTGCCGAGTGCAGCTTTTCTTCTGCAAAGAAAATGCAAACGAGCGCAAAGAAAGCTTGCTTTCAATTTGCCGAGTGCAGCTTTTCTTCTGCAAAGATACGACTTTTCCTCGTAACTTTCAAGTTTTTGGGGGAAAATATAGCGAGGGTGGTAAAGAAAAAAAAAGGCGACTCTGGAATGGAGAGTCGCCTTTTGAATGTTGTTGTTTCGATGATGAAACAAAGGATTATTTACTAAAGTTTCCCACCTTTGTTTATAGGGCATTTTTGAGTCCTTAATGTTCCATCAATCCAACATTAATATAATTGGACATACGTCCGCCCTTTTCCACAAGTGAAGGTACAACACCTATAACACGTCCGCCTCCTTGGTGCATAAATCGGCATTTATGGCAATGAGATGAAAGCCTATTTCTATTAATAACCATATGCTCATGACTTATTGTGGCTGTCAACATTAGTTCTGTGCCACACGGTATATATGGTGCTACGGTTGCGACGAACAATGTCGGTGAATTGTTGTTCGTTTTCTTTCATAATTTATGTCTTATTTGGTATTTTCTTTACCCTTTAGACTAAGGGTTGGAATGGTTTGCTACATGAAAAAGAAAAAATGTTTTTAATAGGTATAGACAGTTTGGGTCGAGCGCACTTCGCCCGACCCACTTATAATTATTATTACAGTTCGTTAATCCACTTGGTTATTGTCTCCAGCA
>OIZS01000469.1_pt1 | contig 17188 bp, 17 predicted proteins | sample 1588641 | NCBI WGS metagenome assembly OIZS01 (sample SAMN03283240) | human gut metagenome | biome: human-associated habitat; material: feces | host: Homo sapiens | place: Peru | collected 2012
AGCGCGAAGAGCCGTGCCTGTTGGCTTTTCGTCAGCACCATCTCGCCGCTGTTCACCCTTATCGGTATCTTGTCGCCCGTCGTCGAGCTGCCGCCCACGATGCCGCCGGTGGCAAACCCCTTCACCGTGGCTATGATGCTTGCCAGTTGCGCCGCTCCAGTGAGGCCGAAGGCGAGCCACGAGATCCAGCCGGTCTTCGCCGCGCTTGTCATGGCCTCGGCGTAGCTGAGCACTATCTGGCCCAGCGCGCCCGCTATCATGCCCGCCTTTGCCACGCCCGAATCGGAGCCGAGCTGCTGCATCGCGCTTCCTACCGCCGCCGCGCTCGCTCCCACGGCGGCGAATCCCTTGGCCGTGGAGTTGGTAATGTCCTTGATGCTCGCCAGGCCGCTCTGCATGCTCTCGAAGTTGGAGAGGTCCATGCTGCCGAGGTTCCTTATCGCGTCGAGGCTCTTGTCGTCCACTTCCAGCTTGAGCGGCTTGAGGTTCTTGCCGAGCTTGCTTATCTCCTTGTTTACCTCCTCTATCTGCCTCTCAGCCTCGTCCTTGCCTATGATGCCAATCTCGAAATCTTCCTGAATGCGGCTGGCCTTGCCTTGCGCGTTCTGGTAGCTCTGGCGAATGTCGGCGAGGCTGCCTTTCTGTATGTAGCTCGGTTCCACGTCGGCCTTGATGCTCACCTCGCCTTTCGTGGCCTTGTCTATCTCGGCCTGTATCTCCTCCACCTTTGCCGATGCCGCCACCCTGGTCTCTATGGTCATGGCGTTGTCCATCTGCTTTTGCGCCGCCGCCAGCCTCTCTTGCAGCCGCTCCATGTAGGTCTTCACCTCCTTTTGCTCAGGCTGCTCCAACCCGATGGAGACCTTCAACGCCTTGCTCTTCTGTTCCAGGTCGTCGTATTGCGCTTGCAAGCCTTGCGCCGTCGCCTCGTTGTTCGTGGCGTATATCTTCTTCCGCAGCTCCTGCATCTTCTGGTCGTACCAGTCGAGCGAGCCTTGCAACGCTTCCTTCTCTGTCGCCGTGCTTCCGCTCCTTGTGTCCCTTGAGCCTCCTGTGCCCCTTAGTCCTCCTGATCCTGCCGCCGAGCCGCCTCGGTATCGCCGCAGCCCTCTGTTCGCCCTGTTCGTGGCCGTGCGGCTCCTGTTCAAGAGGCTCCGGGCGTTGGCTTGCCGCTGTCTCAGCTCCTTCTCGTCCCTTCGCGTGCGGTTGCTTGTCACCTTTATCGCCCCGCTGTCCACCAATGCGTCCAAGGCGGCATCCTGTCCCGTCTTTCCGGTGTGGTGCTGCTTCTTGTAGCTGTCTTTGTCCATGAGGCGGTCGTGGTTCACCTTGCTCTCCGCCTCCAACGCCTTGCGCATCTCCTCTTCCGCCATTGCCGCGGCCGCGGCCGCCTCTGCCCTGGCGTACATGGCATCCTGCACGGCCTTGGTGTCGCTCACGAAAAAGCTCTCCGCCTGCCCCACGCCGTCGATGCTCACGCCGAGCTGCTCGAATGCCGTCTTGTTGGCCTTGATGAAGGCGTTTTTCTCATGCGTGCTCTTCAGGCTCTTCCACTTGGCTTGCAGTTCCTGGTATTTCGTCAGCGTCGGGGCCAACGCCTGGTCACGCTGCTTCTCGAAGGATTGCCCCGTGTCGCTGACCGATTGCTTGAGCTTGCCTGATGCGTCGCTCGCGCTGGTGAAGTAGCTTATCAGTTTCTCCAAGCCGACTCCAAGCAGCGTTATCGCCGCTCCCACCACGGTAGCCGACATCAACCCACGCAGGGCGAACTTCAAGGTCGTGGCCCCCACGCTCGCGCCATTCAGCGCGGCTGAGAAGAGGTTTGTCACGGCCGTGCTCATCACAGTCCGGGCATGCCACAGGGACGAGGCCGCGCTCGTGAGTCCTATGGCCCTTACCAGCCCTGTAAATGCGGTGCCAAGGGTGCCAACGGCGGCCACGGCCATGCCTATCTGCCCGAAGCCGGCTATCACGCCTTGATACTCGCTGAAAAACTTGCCCACCGTCACTTGCAGCGACCCGAATGAGTTTGCCATCTTCTTCACCTGGCCAGCGTCGGTCATGGCAAGCTCGGCGTTCATGTTGCCCACGTTGTCGGTTATGGCCTCCGCCAGGGTCTTGGCTTTCGTGTATTCGTCGCCGGTCTTGATAAGCTCCTTTTGGTGGTCGGTCAGCGTTATGCCTACACGTGTCAGCGCGCCCACGTTGCCCATCAACGCCTTGCCCATCAGGTTCGCCACGCCCACGGCATCCTCGCTTGTCGCGTTCAGCCCCCTTTGCTGTACCAGCAGGTTGTTCATCGCCGGCAACAGGGTCTCCAGCGTCTGCCTTTGGCTCGCAAACGTGGCGAGTTGCTGCAAGCCGCTCTTCTGCACCGTGCCGCCAACCACGCCCAGCCGCGTCTGCGCCGCCACCGCATCGTTGATAGCGGAGGTGTCCGCTTCCGTAGCCCCCATCCTCTGGCGCATGATGGTGGTGAGCTTGGTTTGCGCCGCAGTCGCGGCGTTTGCCTTGTCTATGAACGGCTGCATCGCCGCGCCGAGCTGCCGTATGCCGTCCATGCCGTTGCGCATCAGCGTGGAAACAGACGTGAGGCGAGACAACGCAGAATCAACCGCCCTTGCCTTGGCTTTCACGCCTGTCAACGCCTCGCCAAGTGCTTGCACGTTCTTCTTGCAGTCCACCACGACCTGCTTGCCGTCGATGTTGAGTCTAATGTTAAATTTTATGTCCTTTGCCATAAGTTGTCCAGTATTTTATAGTAGGGTTGCCCATCTTTTGTTATCTTTGCGACGTATAACCAGCATGACACTATTCACATGGGAAGAAAAGCCGAAGAAAGGGAAAGAAGGAGGGAGAGAAACCGCAAGAGGTGCAAGGCCGTGGCATGCGCCTTGGGAATTATTCTTTTCTTCGACATCATCGTGTTTCTCATAGCCATCCTGACATCGGCTTGGGACGTTCTTGGCTGTCTTTGTGATAGTGCCTCCCATGACATGGTGCATCGGAGCCAACCTTGACGGCGCGTCCGATTGGACTCACTGGCCTATCTCCTGACGGGTCAGAAGCCCATCTTCCTTGCCCTTTTCATCACGGCCTCCTCAAGGCTCGTGCCCATGTCCTTCTCTATTATCGGCGCTCCTTGCGCCTCCACGCCGTCAAGGAAGTGGTATGCTGGCATCTGTCCCCTGCGCCTTCCGAGCGTGCGCCATTTGCCATCGCCCAGTTGGGCCACCTGCCCGCCGCCTTTCCTCACGTATCTCACCTTCGTGCCTTCCTCGGCCCACATCAGCACCGGCTTCTGCAAGCCAAAGCGGTTCACGTGGTATCCCTGCTTGCCATGCGGCTTCACCGTTATCATGAAGCCGCCGCCCCTTGGGTAAACCCTCAACCTTATGTCCTTCTTCAACTTCGAGGCGTGAGCCATGCCGCTCTGCATGAGCCTGTCCCTGGCTATCCTCAGCACCTCCTTGCCCACCGTCCGGTATGCGCCCTTCAACGCCACCCTTAGGTCTCGCTTGTCAAACACCTTCAACAGGTCTTTCCATTCCTCCCCCTGATACCGTCCAGGATCATTGTATGTCGTCACGCTCATCGCCTCTTTGTCTTGCCTTTCCCTTTATCTTTGCCTTTCCCTTTATCCGCGTCTCCGTTTCCGTCTTTCAGTTTCCGCGTCTCCGTTTCCGTCTTTCAGTCCTGTGCGGCCGCGTCCTCGCGGCCGTCCCAGTTTCCCAAAAGAGCCGAATAAGCGTCCATCGGGTTTCCGCACGGCCATTCTTCACTCCCCCAAAGGTGAGCTTACTGTAATCACCCCCTCCCCTAAAGTGGGGGAGGGGATTAAGGGGAGGGGCTTTCAAGCTCCTTCCTCACTTCCTCCATCCGCTTCCTGCGTTCCTCCTTGCTCATCGTCACGTGCTCAGGCTTCGGTGCCTTCCTGTCCCATGGGAATGGAAGCACCTCCTCCGCCTTTAGCCTCGTGCGGCTCCACGGTTGAAGCGACATCAAGCCAAGCGTGCGAGTCCGTTCCCACCGAGACCGCTCCGCCTGTTCCTCATGGTCGGTGAAGCTCTCGCAAGCCGCCTCGAACTCATCCCTGTCCATGCCCATGAAGTCATCTGGCCTGATGCCCATCACGCCTATTCCGAATCCGTAGAGCTCCCTGTACTTGGCTGGCCTTCCTTTTTTTTTGTGTCGTTGGCTGGAGAGGCCGCGTCAAGCGCGCTGCCCCATTCCGTCACCGTCTCCACGTCGCAGCTGTCCAGAAAGTCGTCAAGCGTATAAGGGAAGTCCACGCCGTCCTTCCTGCACGCGCTCTTCACGCATCCGTAGACAAACACGCACGTGTCGAGCACGCTGCCGCTCATCTCGCTCACGTCCCTGCCTGTCTCCTTCTCGAATATCGACATCGCCCCCATCGTCACACGCATCGGGTATTCCTTTCCGTCTATCTCTATCTTTATCGTTTTCATGTCTTTTCGTCTATTTTCGTCTATTTTTATCTATCAAGTCTATCCAGCAAGAAAAAAAAAGGGCGGACGGTTTCAAGCCGTTCCGCCCCTGCTGTTCATGTCTAATAACAAGCCGCGGCCTTATGAGCCGCCGTTTTCCTGTGCCGTCGGTGTCGTGGGCGCTCCCACGTTCTTGAGCGTACCCTTGTAGGTCACGTCGTCCTGTGCCGGAGCGTCTTGCTCAAGCTGCGTCAGCACGAATTTACCCTGAAGGTAAAGCCCGCCGCCACGCTCCATGCATTTCACCTCAACCGCCTTGCCGGCGATCCAAACGCCGATGAGGTCATTGTAGCTGAACTCCGTCTCATCGTAGAACATCAACCCCTCGAAACTGATGGTGATGCTCAATCCCGTCACGCCTGAGTCCTTGAACAGTGCCTGAGCCTTCGACGCGCTCGCCACAGGCTTTACCGCCCTGTCCTTGGTCTCCGTGTCAAAGGTCGTGGTGTGCGTGGTGCAATGCCCAACCGCCTTGTCTCCGAAATAGAGCAAGAGGTCTGAGCCGTTCACGTATCCGCTGCTCTGCGACACCGTGGATGATACTGTATCTCCCATAATCTGTTATTTTTAAAAGTTGTTTTTACTCTTGTTTCCGCCCTCACGCCCAATGAGCCTAATTTGCCTATCGTGCCTGAAGGTCGCCCGTCACACCGACTTCACCCTGAAACTCACGGCCCTGTGGTAATACCCGTCAGCGGTCATGCCGTCGTCAAAGTCAGTCATGCGTGAGCAGTCTATCACCAGCGCGCTGCCATCCTTGAAAGCGTGGGTTATCCGCTTGCCGCTCAAGAGCTCCCTGCACGCCTCGCTGATGTCCACGCATTCGCCATAGTTCTCGGCGAAGATGTCAAGCGTCACCAGGCAAACATCAAGGCACGTCCGCTGCTTGTCGCTCCGGTCCGTCTCTCCACCTACGCCGTATATCACGTAAGGCATCTTGATGTCCATTGGTATCTTCACCGGACTCACCGTCGTCACGGCGTCGCCAAGACCTGTTGAGAGCACGTCTTGCAGAGGCTCGCCTGCCGAGAGGCATGTCCGTTTCTCTATCTTCATCATCATCATTCGTCTATGAGTTCAGCCGTAACGATCAGCTCGCCACGTTGCCGGTATCGCTGCGGGTCAGTCGATATTCGGTAATGGCGGCCACCCCATGCTATACGCATCCCGTATTCCACCTTGTCAGTGTACCGCATCTGGAACGTCACGCTACCCGTGGCCGCTGTGTCGCCGCTCGCCGTCGTCGTGCCGCCCTTGCCATACGTCACCCTGGCATGGGTCTTGGGTATCACCACCGTCCATTTCGTCTTCCACGCGCCGTAATTGTCCTTAGTGCGAGTGGCCTTCTCAATGGCTATCACCTCGTTCAACAACCCTGCTTGCATAAGTCCAAAGTTTAAGTATTATTAACTATTAGCGGAGCCGATTCCGAGGCTCAGCGGTTCACCCAAGGCCGCGTCAGTTGTATGAAGACCGGGTTGGTGTACATCATCACCGGGTTCACGCTCTCGCGGTTCTCGTAGGAGGCCGCAGCCAGCATGAGAATGGCTTGAACCAGCGACGCGTCCAGGTTCCCCTCATGAACCATGGGCGTGCCGTCGTTGGCCATGCCTGTCGCAAGGTCGTCAACCTGAAGCCACATGCGAAGCGACGATTCCGCCGCGTCTATCAGCTGCATCAGGTATTCGTCCGAGCATTCCGAGAAGTCTATGCGGCTGTGTTCCTTCAGCGTCGCCACGCTAACGTATTCCGACATTTCCCCTATCTGTTATTTTCCTTGTTCAATGGCGTGCTCAAAAGGCCCATCAAGCCTAATATGCCCATCGAGCCCCTCTCTTCGTCCTGTGCGGCCGCGTCCTCGCGGCCGTCCAATCCGTCCAAGAGGTTTCCGCACGGCCATTCTTCACTCTTCGTTCTTCACTCTTCACTCAAAAGAGTTCATCACTTCCCTGCCGTCGTGAACGTGATCTTGCCAAACGCCTCCTGGTACGGTGTGAAGAAGTCCCACTCCGAGTTGATCACGATGGCTATCGTGTTCGTAGATAGCACGTTCACGGAGCTTGTGTCGATGTCCATGGTCATCGCTCCAAACTGGCCCACCATCGCGTAGCCGAAGTTTCCGTAATAAATCACGCCGTCAGGCACGAGGCTCGATGCCACCACGGGCACGCCGTCTATGCTGTTCGTAGTTAGGTCGAGCACAAAGCGTCCGGTGCTCTTGCTCTGTGACACGTCCAAGTTGGCAAGCGCGGCGTAAGCCTTCCAGCCCATCAGGAACGCGGGTTTGTTCACTGGCACGTTGCCGCTGCCGTTCACGCGTGAGCGCAGGTCGAGCAGGTTGGCCCTTGTTATGGTGTTCACGTCGCCGCTTGCAGCCACGGTGTTGCCCACGCTGATGCCTGCCAGTGGGCCAGTAGGAGCGTTGGCCGCGGCCGAAGTAGCCACAAACGCCTCGTTCAAGGCCAGGGCGTGCTTGGTGCGCATGGTGTCAACCACGATGTCACGGATCGCCCCGGCCGTCTGGTTGATGGTTCTGCGTGAGATGTCCACACGGATAGGCAGACGGTGCGGGGCGATGGTCTTAACGCCCAGCTCGATGGTCTGGCCGGTCACCGCGTCGTTCTCACCGTACCATGTAGCCTTAAGACCCTTCACCGTCGGGTAGTTCCACTGGCCGCTGATGCCGCTCTGTATGCGTGCGCCAAGCTGCCCGATGATGGTCTGCGGGGTCAGCTCCTTGATATAATCCTGAATGTAAATCGGCGTTATGTTCTTCGCCGATGCCGCTTGCTGAATGGCTGCGCCCTCACGCAACTGCGCGTCGGCCTTGTTGTAGGCGAAGCGGAAGTGGCCGTCAGCGTCACGCAACTGGTTCAAGTCCTCGGGAATGCCCTTGCCCGACACTATCGAGCGGAACATTCTCGCGATGTTAACGTCCGCGCTGTCCTCCACGCTTCTCTCTCCCATGCGATTGGCGTGCTCCTGTGCCCTCTCGCTCTCATAGATGGAGCAATCAAGGGCCAAGGCGTCATCCTCGGCCTTGGAACGCTTGAACATCTCGCGCTCCTCGTCGGTCATGCCGCGGTTCTCCTTGGCCAGCTTCGCCTGGAGCTCCGCGTTGGCTGAGCGTATCTCCTCACGTCTCGCCACTTTCTCCTTGTACTCTTTGAATGTCATGTCTTAACCGTTTTGTTTAATTAATCTATCTGTTTCTCAAGAATCTCATTATCTCATCGAAATCGCGAAGCATGGCAGCGTCACGCTCTTCCCTCTTCACTCTTCCCTCTTCACTCAATTTCGCTCTTCCCTCTTCACTCAATTTGCCTCTCGCCTCAACGTCGGTGTCGGGGTATGCGGGGTAAGTCACGATGCTCACGTCAAACAATCTCCTTATCCTGTTCACGTGCCGCACCCATATCGGCGTGCCGTCGTCGTCGGTGTCCTTGGTGTAGCTCAAGTCTTCCTCAGGGTCACACACGAAACCGAAGCTCATGCCCTGGAAGTCGCCACGCTTGCAACCCTCGTAGGCCACGTCACCGTAACAGGTGGAAGGCGCGTCAAACTCCATTCGCACGCCGTCATCGCCAAGGGTGAGGCGAAGGGAGCCCTTGCCGTCAGTGCTTCTCGCCAGCATCCGGCCGGGGTCATGGTTGATGCAGGCCACGATGTCGCCTTTCAACAGGTCAGGGGAGACGGCCCCACGCTCAATGACCTCGTAGCACGCGCCATGGTCGGGGTCGTACAACAACTCCGAACGCTTGCCAAACGTGATTGGCGTGCCGCTTATCTTGCGGCTGCCCTCAGCGGCTCCGGCCACCGCTCTCGTGTAGTTTCTGTATATCTTCATCACTGTCTTGTCTGTTTCCTCGTTCCGTGCGGCCGCGTCCTCGCGGCCGTCCCTACATAGTTACGCCTCTTCATCGTTTTTTCGGCTCCGAGGCATCGCCGGCTCCCTGCAACCTCACGGTGTCGCCACCGGCCACGGGAGGAAGGCCAAGCCGCTGCCGCGCGTCGTTGGTAGACAGCACCCCGCCGCCTACAAGACTTCTCAATGTCGCCGCCTGAACGCTCGGGTCGCTCTGGTAGTAGTCATCCAGCTTGAACCGTATACGCATGTGCCTCCGTTGCGTCGGGGTCAGCAGCTTGGCGTTGAACTCGCTCTCTATCTGCTTGGTCAGTGGTGCCACGGTCGAGGTCATCAATATCGTCTGGCTGCTCTCCGAGCTCTTGTAGTTCACGTTGCTGTCCTGGAACACCTGTGTCGGCGGAACCCCCATCATCCGGCATATCTCCATGTTGATAAACCTCATGCTCTCCAGCAGCTGCATGTCGGCGGGGGTCATGCTCGTGGGCACGAACTTCATCGTGCCTGGCAGGTAGCCGAGGTTGTTGCCCTCCCTCAGCTCGCGCCTTATCCTGTTCGTCACGCTCGACAGTTGCGCGTCGGTGTTGCCGCCGAAGCCTATTTGCCCGCCGTCGTCACCGGTTATGAAGCCATGGAGCGTTGAGCCAGGCGTGAACATCTCGTTTTGCTGCCTGTAAGTCTTCATCGCTATGCCGAGAATCATGCGGGCCAGCTCAGGCACGCCAACGCCGACGAAACCGTCACGGGCATAACCCCGCACGTGGAGTATCTCGTCATCGGAGAAGTCCCCGAATATCCCGTCATAGCTGTCGCTCACCCTGTACACGCCCGATGCCCTGTCATAGCTCGTGGAGCACTGGCCAGGCACCACCACCAAGCCGCAAAGCGTGCCGGCGTCGTAACGGGGCACTATGTAGGCATCTCCGTACATCTCACGGTTATACACCACGTCCCACATGAAATCATAGGCGTTCTGCCTCATGTTCGGACGCTCGCTCAGCAGCCTGTCAAGCGGTGAGCCCTCATAATCCTCAAACCACGTGCGCTGGCCGTCCCCCATCTTGCGGTAGACGTGCAGCCCCAAGGAGGCCACAGCACCAGCCTTCACGTCCACGCATCGCTTCACGCACGCCACGCTGCTTGCCGTCAATGCGTCTACCGCCATGTCGCTGTCAGGCCATATCCCCGACGGCACCACGATAGGGCCAGCGGCCTCGCCGCCGTCCCTCAGCCCCATGGCACCGCCTAACCCGGTCGCCACGGCCTTGCCAATTGTTCTCAGTATTCCCATCTTCTTTATCTCTATATCTGTCTATCAAGTCTATAAAAGTCTATCCAGTCTATCACTCCATCGCCAGCAGGTTCTTCTGCTCTATCGCCAGCCCTATGGCCATTGTCGCCGTCACGCATCCGTCTATCTTCAGGTTCGCGCTCTTCTTCATCGGCTTCTTGTTTTCCATCTTGTCAACGTCCAGCACTGCGTTGTCATAGCAATAAGCGTTTATCGGGTTGTCATCAAACGTCAGCTTGCCGTTAAACAACAGCTCCTCCGTGGCTTCAACGGCCTTGGTGAAATAGTAGTTAGTCTGCTTGTACGCCTTCATGTACTTCTGGCCGCCCATGGCCATGAGCTCGTTCTGGAACGTCTGCGCCCGGGACGAAGCCTATGCCCCTTATGACGCAAAAGCCGCCCATCTCCCAGATGTCATGCGCCACCTGCCGCGCGTCCAGCGTCTCCTCGCCGCATATCCGCAACCAGCCTCCATCCACCCAACGCTTGTAAAGCGCGCGGTTGGGGTGCGTCTCTATGGTCTTGCGTGGCAGGTAGTAGTGGGTCAGCAAGTGGGCCGATTGCCTGTCAGCGTCATAAAAGAGGTAACTCACCGCAGAGAAGTCGTCACGCACCGACAGGTCAACGCCCACCTCGCACGCCATGCGCTTGCGCCGTATCATCTCCATGTCCGTGCGCCGCATGTGGTCACGCACCATCTGGCCGCTGATCCACGTCTGGCCGGTATCAGTGTCGAAAACGTTAAGCAGCTTCGTCCTGAAGTCCCTCATGTTGCCCACGCTTATTTGGGCGCGCTTCCACATCTCAGGGTAGAAGTCTTCCTTGACCGTCACGCCGATATGGGGTTGGACCTTGCGCCACGTCTTGGGGTCATTCTCCGCGTCGTCCACGTCGGGCATGAAAAGGTGGGCAAACGTCAAGTCGTCCTCCACCTCGCCACGCAGCACGCTCTTGCAGTGCTCAAGCATGCTCACGAATGGCGCGTCAGGCTTGCTCGATGCCGTCGTTATCGTCACCACCAATGGGTTCTCACGCATGCCCATCGAAGTTGTCAGCACGTTGTAGAGCTCATCGCTGTCCGCTTGCGCGTATTCGTCGTTTATCACCACGCTCGCGTTCAGGCCGTCAAGCTTGTCGGCGTCGCTCGCCAGGCATCGCACGAAACTCTCCCTCTTCGAGTTCTCGCGCCAGCTCACCAGCTCCCTGTTCAGCTTGAAGTGGCTCAGGCCGGGGTCAAGGCCCCTCAAAACGCCCCTTATCTCATCAAAGCATATCTTGGCCTGTTGGTATGTGTTGGCCGTCGTGTAGCACTGGCTGTTGGAGTCGCCAAACAACAGGTCGTAAACGGCAAGGGAGGCGACCTCCGTGGTCTTGCTGAACTTCCTTGGCACGAACAGCAGCACGTCATGGAACAGACGGTGCGTCGCGTCCTTGTAGAAGCCTATGATGTTGGCAAACTGGAACACCTGCACAGGGGTCATCGCATAGCGTTGCCTCCCATGCACGCCACTGAACTTCAACAGCTCATAGAAGTCGATAAAGCGTTTCACCATGTCCACCCTGAACGTGTACTTGTCAAGCATCCGCAGGAAACGCTCAAGCGACAACAGCTCATACAAGTTGTGCGCGTCGGGGTCTTGCGCCAGCCCCTCGGCGTAGGAGGAAAGCCGGCGGTCTATCGTGCCAAGATGGTACGACCGCAAGTCAATGCCCGAAAGACGTGCCACGCACGCCTCCTTGCAAGCCCTGTCCCTCTGTTTCTCCTCATCCGTCATCCTTGCCTAATATGCCTGTTTATCTCGCCCAATAAGCCTATAATGCACGATATTCCCATCATGCCCAATGGTATTGCTCAATTCTTCACTCTTCACTCTTCACTCTTCACTCAATATGATTCTTCTCTCTTCCCTCTTCCCTCTTCCCTCAATTCTTCACTCTCTTTTTGTACACCGCCATCCGTGGTTGCGCCACCGTCTCCAGCATGGCGGCGAGTCTGTCCCCCTGGCTTGTCGGGGCAACCTCCTTCGACTGGCTCACGAACCCAGCGGGTTTGGCCACCACCAGGCCGAGGTCACGCAGGTACTTGCGTATCTGCTCGCCAAGCACCGACAAGGCGTTAAATGCAGGGTTCAGCAGTGGTTTTGGTGCCCCGCCAGTCGTCTCGCTGTATATCACAGGAGACGCCACGGTCTTGTCATAATAGCATTGATAGGCGTAGCACATTCCTGCCAATACCATAAGTGCGGGGTCGAGGCTCTCTTCATAAAGCCCACGATCCCGCATGCAAACAACCAAATAATCAAAAATCTCTTCACGGCTCATGCCGGAGAAGTCAAGTGCGGTCTTGCTCATATTCCGAAATTATCGCGAAGCCACGAGCGCACGCCGCCGTCGGCTGCCTTGCCGCGGTTCCTGTCACGTTTCATCGCCTGGTGAATGCGTGTGTGGCAGTCATGGCAAAGGGCCTCCAAGTTGCTCTCGTCAAAGGCCAGGCTCACCATCTCGCCCCATGTAATGCCGCTGCCTATCGGCCTCACGTGGTGCACTTCCTCGCTTGGCTGGTCCCAGATGCCACGCTTCATGCATTCCTCGCAGAATGGGTGTGCGGCCTTGTAAGCCTTGCTCAACTGCGACCACCGCTTTGAGTGGATCAGCCGCTTGTATTCCTCACGCTTGCGCTCTCTCATCGCCTTTTGTTCACGTCATCGCACCAGTCCTTGCCGGTGTCTTCATAAAGACGGAACAGGCCCGCTATTTCGGCGCCGATGTCGCGCGACCTCGCCTCGCTCGCCTTCCTGATCACGTGCTCCGAATACCTGCCCAGCACGTCCCTTATCAGGCCGCTCACGGTCTTGAAGCCGCCATGTTCGGCAAGTCTCGCGAGCAACCGCCATTCCTCGACGCTCACCCTGCAACTCACCCTCACGTCACGCTTGCCGCCGTTCTCTTTCCGTCTCGCTTCATCCATCACTCTTCACTCTTCACTCTTCACTCAATATGATTCTTCACTCTTCCCTCTTCCCTCTTCACTTCCCCTGTCCCTTTGCGCACGCCCTAAGAGCCGACATCACGGCATACATCCACGTCGCACCCAGCGCACAGCCCACGGCACAACCAAACAACCAACCCACCAAGCAGCAGCCCCAAACGATGAACACACAAGCGGCCATCAGCAACACCACCATGGCCATAGCCGCAAAGCCTATTAGTCTTTCAACCGTAGATTTTTTCATAACAAAATATTTTCTCTGATTTTACGCAAAAATACGGAAAATAAACCACAAAACGCCAACAATAGAGATAAATATCACACCAACCCCGATAATACCAATAATGCCCATCAAGCCTAATATGCCCATCGAGCCCCTCTCTTCGTCCTGTGCGGCCGCGTCCTCGCGGCCGTCCAATCCGTCCATCGGTTCCCGCACGGCCATTCTTCCCTCTTCACTTCCTTTCCGCCTTCTCCATCTCCCTCCCAACCGTGTCATCAAGCAGCTTGGCGTAGACGCTCCTCGTTATCTTCGTGGACGAATGCCCCAGTATCTTCGCCACGGTCTCCATGTCAACCCCTGCGTTAAGCAGGAGAGTCGCACCCGTGTGCCTTGCCCAGTGCGTCGTTATCGGCTTGTCAACGCCGGCCGTTTGAGCTACCACCTTCAAATACTCGTTATACTTCACGTTGCTCAATATCGGCAAACGCCCGCCATACTTCCGCAGTACCTCCAACGCAGGGCGAAGCAACATGAAAGTGAACTCCACGCCCGTCTTCCCACGCCTCGCAGCGTACATCTCGCGACCGTTCACCACCTTCAACTTGCCAGGGTCAAACGCCGCGAGGTCAGCGTAGCTCAGGCACGTGTAGCACTGGAACACGAACAGGTCCCTCACCCTGTCAAGGCACTCAGTCCCCATCCGTGCCGTCATTATCCTGTCCAGTTCCTCACGTGTCAGGAACTTGCTCAGGCCGCGCCCATGCCTGTCCTTGTCTATGTGCAGCCACTTGTAAGGGTTGCGCCTCAACAGTCCGTCACCCATCGCGTCGAGGATAAACGAATTGGGGAACCTGTGGTAGTTGCACCAGATGGAGACCGTCTTCATGCCGCTTGCCCTCAGGCAAGCGTCCATCGCCATGACGTTCCTGTCAGTCACGTCGCCAAACGCCCTTATCACGCCCCACTTCTTGAGCCAGCCAATGAAATGGTCATACCTGTGCCCGGTGCCGCCGCTCAGCCCGTATTTGCGCACCTCGGCCCTTTCCTCGCAATACTCGATGAACGTCTTTCCCCTGGCTGCGTCACGCCGCATCCTCGAAGGTATCTCCCGGATATCCACGAGCCCCTCCTCCAGCATCTCGTTTATGGCCCTGAGAACCTTGCCGCGCATCGTCTCCAGGGCCTTGTTAAGCTCCAATGCGTCAGGCCGTCCCGTCACCATGCCGTTACGCCATTCCTTGGGGAGCACCCTAACGCCAGTGGATAAGTACTTCTTGCGGTAGTCATACGATATGCGCATCTCCACCACCGCCTCCTTGTTTCGCCCGGCCGTCTTCTTCCTGTCATAAACAAAGCACACCACCGGCATCTTAATCTCATTCTCCATGTCTTTCCGTTAATTTTAGTGTCAAGTGTCAAACGGTGTCAATTCAGTGTCATGACACCATCATTTTAGTGTCGTCATCATGCCCAATGAGCCAACGTCCGGCATTTTTTTTTGGAGGAGGTAAACACTGCTCGGAAAGTGGTAAACACGGTGGTAAACAATATTTTCTCAATGTCTATCAATGATTATTAGTGTTTATCGTTTAATTTTCCTTGGTTGTTATCCCCTTATAGTCCACGATACCAACCACTTACACCTAACGCTTTTCGTAACTCCCTGATTATAAACGCAAAAAGGAAGTCCTTTAAGACTTCCTTTTCAACCTAAAAGTGATTCCGTAGGGATTCGAACCCTAGACCCACAGATTAGAAATCTGTTGCTCTATCCAGCTGAGCTACGGAACCATCCATTATGATTTTAGCCACTCGGAATTACGTGAATAATCCGTTATGGTTCTGCAAAGTTAACCATTTATTTACAATTGCAAAAACGGAAGGTGGATTATTAATTACATTTAGGCAATATTAACACAAGTCTAAGACGGAATTAAGATTATCTATTGCATGCGATAAAATGTGTACTCGGCAAAGCATTATCCGCGACGATGCAATCGCGATGTAAATTCTTGACAAGACGTTAATTTTGCGAAAATAGGGCGTTTTTCACAAGATAATATTGTAATTTTGCACCGATATTATGCATGAAATTATGCAGTAATATATGCACTAAAATATATGCATTAGTAATGTGGACATATTTAAGGACTAAGTCTTTCATCATATTATTCATTTCCGCCGTGGTATGCGCTTGGGCAGGAAGCAGCTCGCTTCTGCCGGTGAAGAAGCATGAGGCGGGGAAGACAGACGGCAAGGGGAGCAACGATTCTACAAAAATAGAAACGGCCGAGATAGATACACTCTCGATGGATTCACTCCAACTTGCGGTTTATCATCACAACAAGGCTGTTGACGACTCCATCAGGGCCGATTCAATAAATCGCGCGAGCAAGCGGGGCATTGACGCTCCCGTCACCTATTCGGCTAATGACTCATTGGTCTATGACGCCATGACCAAGGACGCCAAGCTATATGGCAACTCGGAAGTGAAGTATGAGAACATGGACTTGAAGAGCGACAAGATTCGCATGAACCTCGACTCTTCTCTCGTTCACGCCACGGGCTCGCCAGACAGCACGGAGAAAAGCGGCATTAAGGGTCGCCCGGTCTTCGTGATGGGAGCCGACAATTATGACACCGACACCATTGCTTTCAACTTTAAGACCAAGAAAGGCTTGGTGCAGAACGCGTTGACCAAGCAAGAGGATGGTTTCTTGAGGAGCAAGCTCTCAAAGCGTACGGCCACCGGCGACGTCTATCTCGCCCACGGTCGCTATACCACTTGCGATAAGGAGCATCCCGACTTTTATATCTCCCTTTCCCGTGCCAAGGTGCGCCCGGGCAAGGATGTGGTTTTTGGCCCGGCCTACATCGTCGTGGCCGACGTTCCGTTGCCGTTTGCCATACCTTACGGCTTCTTCCCATTCACGAAGAGTTACAGCTCCGGTTTCATAATGCCAAGTTATGGCGACGAGCAGAACCGTGGTTTTTATCTTAGGGATGGAGGCTACTATTTTGCCATTAGCGACAAGATGGACCTCAAGCTCATAGGCGAGATATACACCAAAGGGTCATGGGGACTCACGGCCACGAGCAACTATCGTAAGCGTTACAAGTATAATGGCTCGTTCCTTTTCAGTTATCAAGACACGCGTACTGGCGATAAAGGCATGCCCGATTATGCCAAGCAGACCAGTTTCAAGTTGCAATGGAGCCACAGGCAGGACGCCAAGGCCAATCCGTTCATGTCCCTATCAGCGAGTGTCAACTTCGCCACGTCGAGCTATGAGCGCAACAACCTGACAAGCATGTACAATCCGCAGTCGCTGACACAATCGACACGTACGTCTTCCGTCAACTGGAGCACCACGTTCTCGAGCATCGGCATGACGCTGAGCTCCACGGCAAACCTGAGTCAGAACATGCGCGACTCCACAATCTCGATGACGTTGCCTGACCTTAACATTAGCATCTCTCGCTTCTACCCATTCCGTCGCAAGCATGCCGCTGGCGACGAGCGATGGTATGAGAAGATAGCCATGAGCTATACCGGCCAATTCTCCAATTCCATCAACACAAAGGAAAACAAGCTGATGCATTCAAGCCTCATCAAGGATTGGCGCAATGGATTCCAGCACAACATCCCGATAAGCGCCAACTTCACATTGTTCAAATACATCAACCTCAATCCATCGTTCAACTTCACCGACCGAATGTATACCAACAAGGTCAGCAAGTCGTGGAATGAAAGGACGCAGACGGAAGTAGCCGACACCACCTATGGTTTCCACAACGTGTACAACTGGAACCTCTCGCTGTCGGCATCGACGAAGATTTATGGTTTCTGGAAGCCAAACCGCAAGCTTTTTGGCGACAAGGTGCAGGCCATACGTCATGTCATAACGCCAACGGTGAGCTTCAGCTACGCTCCTGACTTCAGCGCGTCGCGCTACGGTTATTATCAGACATACCAAAAGACGGATGCCGACGGCAATGTCTCACTCGTGCAATACTCGCCTTACAAAAATGAGCTGTATGGCGTGCCAGGCAGAGGCCGCACCGGTAGCATTTCTTGGAGTTTCGACAACAACATAGAGATGAAGGTGAAGAGCGACAAGGACTCTACCGGTTTCAAGAAGATAAGCCTTATCGACCAGCTTGGATGGTCTATGTCGTACAACATGGCCGCGAAGGAGAAACCGCTCAGTGACTTGACGGTCAACCTCCGACTGAAATGGTGGAAAAACTACACTTTCAACATGACGGGCGTATTCGCGTCGTATGCTTACGAGCTCGACGATCAAGGCAA
>OIZS01000470.1_pt1 | contig 17172 bp, 14 predicted proteins | sample 1588641 | NCBI WGS metagenome assembly OIZS01 (sample SAMN03283240) | human gut metagenome | biome: human-associated habitat; material: feces | host: Homo sapiens | place: Peru | collected 2012
AGATGCGTGATCTGATCCTTCAACTCAGCAAAAGTTCGATTTATTCAACAAAGCCATCTCGCATGGCAAAAGATGCATCTGTCAGGAGATGAAAACAGACGAGATAATAATGTTCTTAACAATGTTCTTTTGTCTTTAGGCGGAATCAGTCCTCAGACAATTAGTGTGACAGGTCTGGCATATACTGCATTTTATTCACCATCAGTCAGATCCCTGGCCGGGCTTGAGCAGTTACTCTCGTCAGTCTATCAAATCACTGTGTCGATTAATCCCTTTCATGGCACTTTTGAAAATACAGAGCCCAATGAACAGGGGGTTCTGGGTCATTGCCAGTATACGCTGGGGGAAGGTCCTGTCATCGGTAATGTTCGCTGGGTGGTGGATTCGCATTTTGATGTCGTTCTGGGACCTGTTGACTATAAAAAATCACAGGAATTTATGCCGGGAAAGGATTTTCATCGTGTTATCAGACAACAAATAAAATCATATATCGGTGATGCTCTTAAATTTAAAATATATGTGAAGATTTATCCTAGTGACACTGATAATCAGCTGAATGAAAATAATAGGCTGGGTTTTAATCTTGCTCTTGGGTCTGGAACAGAAAATCATAAAGAACGCTACTTTTGTATATTTTGATGAGTATATTTTATGGCTAAAGTTTCTTCTCCACCTGATTATGAACATCTTAATAAATCTTTTAAAACATATTCTCCTGTATCTGACGATTTTTATAAACACCAGGATAAACATTTTATTCGGTTACATGGTTGCAGTTTGTCTTTGTTTCCTCTTGAGATTCAGGGGGGAGAATCAATATCCGAAGTATATACTTATGAAATAAAATGTCTCAGTAAGGAAGATTATCATTCTCTGGGTAAGTTACACGGTACGCGGCTGAGTTGTGAGATCGGAGAACAATACAATAATTCGTTACCCTCACGATTCATTCATGGCGTGGTCACAAAAGTTATCTATAATTGTGATAACAGAATGCAGCATACCTGCATTATTGTGTTACAGCCAGAAATCGCTGAACTGGCAACGGGTAAAAGAATCAAAGTCTGGTCAAATATAAAACCATCAGAGATTGTAAAAACGATTTTAAAAGACAGTTCATTTGCTCCTCCAGAAGTGACATTATATAAACAAGAGTCATTACTGGAGTATAAGATCCAGTACCAGGAGTCTGATCTGGATTTTATTAACAGAGTTTTATCTGATGCAGGTATTTACTACTTTTTTGTTCATAACAAAAATAAACATATTATGAAGTTAGCAGATGCCCCTGCCTCTCATTCTGAATCATCTTATTATAAACTGGAACACTTGCCTTCTGAATATATCATGGAGTCGAATCCCGGATACATCAGTGAATGGTCTGTGACAGAAAATCTGAAATGTCCCTCTGTAACACTTTCCGGTTATAATGAGAGTAATGTCAGTGAAATTACTATAAAGTCAGAAAGTAAGATGACTGATGTTAAATCCAGTAAGGGAATTTATGAAGATATTATTCCTGATGGAAAACGTGAGTTGATCAAAAACCGTTCAGAAGCGCTGATGGCATCATGTGACACTGAACTCAAATTCTGGACTGGAAAAACAACTTCATGGTGGCTGTCATGCGGTGAACGTTTCACTCTTGCCGGACAGGACTACAGAATTACGTCGTTATCTCTCCATGCTGTCAACAATGATATCCGTGACAGGATTACGTGTGCGGGATCCTGTTATTGTGATTTGTATGCAGCAGATAATAAAAGTCCGCTTCATGTCCAGGGTGAAGCCCCCGTTATACCCGGTGTTTTACTGGCAAGAGTGGTGGGTCCTGACTCCGAAGAATATTATACAGATGAGTATGGTCGTGTAAAAATAAGATTTCTCTGGGGTGAAAAGTCAACGTCAGGTACAGATAAAACTTCCTGCTGGGTTCGTGTATCTCAGGTATGGTCCGGGGAGGGGTTCGGTAGTCAGTTTATTCCACGTATTGGCAGTGAGGTTCTTGTGAGTTTTATACAGGGCAATCCTGACTATCCAGTTATTGTGGGCTCCGTGTATAATGGTCAGAATAAACCGCCTTTTTCTCTGCCGGAGAATAATTGTCAGTCTGGATTTGTCACCCGTAGTGTTAAAAATGGTAAAAAGGGAGAAGGTCATCAGCTGGTTTTTGATGACAAAGAAAATGAGGAAAAAGCCATATTAACCTCTTCTGGTGATTTTTTCCTTACAGTAAAAAAGGATATAACCTGCAATATTAACCACTCTATGTCATTAACGGTTGGTGAAGGCCGTCAATATGAAATAAAAAAAGGGAATGATAAACTTATTATCAAAGAAGGTGACCTGAATAATGATATACATGGTAATGTTGATATAAAGGTTTCAGATGGGAATTATAACCTTAACGTGACCGGAGGAAGTGGGAGTTTTAAGATCGATAAAAGTCTTACGCTTGAGTCAACCCAATCGATAAAATTAAAAGTGGGTGCAAATGAGATAACGATATCCACAGCAGGGATAAATATAAAAGCGGCTAAAGTGTCCATAGAAGGGCAGGTATCAGCAGAGGTTAAAGCTGCCACTCTTAAGCTTGAAGGTCAGGCTACATCTGAAGTTAAAGGCACTATGTTGACGCTTCAGGGCTCTGCCATGACACAGATAAAAGGTGGAATAGTGAATATCGGATAAAGGATCCTATATGACAGCGGCAGAAAATTACACTGTTCCGGAAATGAATAAAACGGTTGAGCAAATGCTGGTACAAGGACAATGGCAGGATGCGCTTGATTTCTGGATTAATAATACCGATTCGTTAACATTAATTAAATGGCTGGCACAATTCATTTCTCAGTCCTCTTCTGAAGATGATTCGCTACTTTTACAGTCTATTGTAAAATGGAAGGGAGGCGATGAGGAACAACGCTGGGAAATATTTAAAAACTCGGAGTCTGCCGGATTTTCCTCTCAGGCAGGTGCCCTTGGGTTATCATTATTTGTATCACAGGGAAGTCTAAGTCCGCCCCCGTATGAACCAGTCCATGCACCGTCATGTTCAGAAAAAAAAATTATATATGGCGTCTTAATGACTCAGTCGTGTAAAGCTCATGATACGCTGGATGAAGGTGTGTTTTTTCTTTTTCAGCATTGGTGTAATAGTCAACCTTAGGAGGGGATATGCCTCAACCCGCTGCAAGAGTTACTGATATGCATGTATGTCCTATGGTGATGCCAGGTTTGCCACCTGTTCCTCATGTAGGAGGCCCCTTGTTACCACCTGGCTCTCCGTCTGTACTCATTGGGGGATTACCGGCAGCGACGCTGGGGAACCAGGCACTTTGTACTGGGGCAGTGGACGTCGTCATTATGGGCAGTTTTAAAGTTTTTATATGCGGCAAACCGGCCGCACGGATGGGCGATAACTGTGCTCATGGGGGGGTAATTGTCAGCGGGTATCCTCAGGTATTAGTGGGATAAAAAATGAATAAATTCGAGACGGATACATTACTGCTTCCTGTTATTGGAGAATCGCCGGCAGGTGAAGATATTGAGTATGATCAGGTGTATAGCGAAATACGGGAAGCAAGACAAAATGATCCGGACTACATGTCCCAGGGGGAATGGGCTGTCAGTGAACCCCGCAGAGCTGACTGGCGTAAGGTAAGAAAATTATGTGAGGTTACTTTACGCAATAAGAGTAAAGACCTGCAGATTAGTTGCTGGTATGTGGAGTCCCTGACGCAATTGTATTCGCTGGAAGGGCTGCACTGCGGACTGGAATATCTGGCTAAATTTATTTCTCAATACTGGACTATATGCTGGCCATCGCACGAAGAAGGCCCGGAAATACGTTACAGTAAATTAGTCCGTCTTGATATGGATTTATCCGAGTATCTGAAATCCTGTCCTCTTCTTGATGATAAAGAAATCACGCTTGCTGAATGGTATAAGGCGCTGGCGTTTGAGCATGGCGCAAGTTTATCTGAAGAGGGAAAGGAAAAATTAATAGAAAGCGAAGGCGATCACTCGGTTGAAGCGTTCAAAAAATCTGTCGGTAAATATAATACACGAAAGATTAGTGAGCAATTTCTTAAGTTTTCTGATTTGCCAGACAAAATTGATGAGATTGAATCCTTTTACTTCTTTCATACGCATGAAGACATACATCATATTTTCGCAAAAACCAGACATACCATCAGTGAAATCACTGAGTTACTGAGCCGTTTTTTACCACAAGACGTACAGGATACCAATGCAGTTTCACCGTTATCAGTTGAACCCGGGAGCAGGGAGACAGACGGGACGTTGCCGGCGGAACAGCAGGCGTTTTATGCTGCCTTAACCCCCTCAACAGATAAAGAGATGACAAGGGAGAAAGCGATAGAACAACTGGAAAAAATAGCTATTTTTTTCAGGCAATCTGAACCCACCAGTCCTGTCCCTTATCTTCTTGAGAGAGCAGTACGCTGGTCAACAATGACTATGTCAGAATGGCTTGAGGAACTACTTAAAGATAATGACTCCGTGGAACAAATAAATCGTGTTTTAAAAGGATAAAAAATTAATGACTGTTAAGAAACTGCTACTGATAACTATGGTATTACCTTTTTTTATTACTGCCTGTTCGGATAAGTATTCTGAGCAGGATAAAATACAGGCCATTAATAATGTTGATACTCCATTTGGCGCTGGTATGCTAATTTTCCAGATATCACCGGACACACAATTAAACTCACTTAACGAGATATCAAATAGTTGCGCTTTATTGTTCTTGCAGTCTTCAGGTAAAAAAACATTACAGGACTTAATGAATAATCCTGCATTGATTAAACAGTTTTTCAGCGGGTCTGGTAAAGCAGATGGTATTCTTAAAGTTGATAAGTATATCGCAATGCCGGGACAGGAGATAACACTACATATAGACAGAAGTGAAGGCGCTAAATATGTGGGGGTTATTGCCGGATATTATCCGTTTCCCGGAAAACAACATATGTTGCTTTTAGATATTCCCGTTGATGTTGTTGAGGAAGGTTGGTGGAATAAATCATTACATGCATCACTTTCACCGCTTTCAAAAAATATATCGATGGGTAAAGAAAGTATCAGTATAAAATAATTGTACAGGTATTACTGCATGCAAGAAGAAGAGCAACTTGTTTATTGGTATTCAGGGCTTTACTTACAACCTCAGCACTTTCAGTCCATTGATTTGCATCATAGTTTCATGCTGGCCAGAACCAGGCAGTTATCACAACCTCATCATCAGGGTTATTATGAATGTCGTATAAATGATGATCTTCTGAAAGAATACACTGTCAGAATCGAGAAAATAAAAGCAGTGTTATCTTCAGGACATTATATCGAGTATCCGGGTAACTGTGTGGTGCAGGATAAGTGCCTGACAAATCTCCGGGGTACAGATCCTGGCACCGTAACGTTGTGGCTTGCTCTTAAGCGATTTAATTCCGGACATAAAAATGTATCTGGCATCAATGATAAACGCGGCTCTGCCAGATGGGTAAGTTCCGATGATGAAGGCAACATGCGTAATGTGTATCATGACAGTCAGGATGCCGGTATCACAAGAATAAAATATGATATTCAGATCCTTACCGATGAGGAAAAAGAGAATACCACAGACTTTGAATACTTACCTCTGACAAGAATTATTTATGACAATAATACATTGTGTATTGATGATGAATATTCATTTCCTGCAATGAGGTTATCAGCGAACAGCAAACTCAGAGATAAGATCGCAGAGATTCATGCTGATATTCAATTCTACAAAAATAAACTTGAAGAATACCGATATACAGAACGAACAGTGTCCGATGGACATCTTTATAATTTTTTGATCCTGTGTGCTATTAACAGAATATCGCCGCTTCTGTCTTCCTTTATTAATGAAGATGCCATTCACCCATGGTTATATTATATGATATTGTGTCAGTTTACAGGGGAAATATCGACATTTAAAAATTCTGTGTTTTCAGAGGCAAGAATTGTTGATTTGACATACAATCATTATGAGCAGATTTCCTGTTTCAGTAATCTTCAGTATTATATTAAAGTAATGCTTGATAATTTATGTAGAGATAAGATTATCAGTGTTGAATTTAAAAAGATAACAACAGATACCCTGGTCTGTAATTTTGATGAGTACAGTTCCAGAAATAATTCAGATTACTATATTAAATTAACTTCAGAGACCTTTAAAAAGAATAACTTAATTGCATTGTCCGAGATTAAGATTGCTCCATCTGAACATATAGATCTGATCATTCAGCATGCGCTTCCAGGCATTACTTTTACAGTGATGGATGTCGTTACATCTGAGTTACAGGTAAGAGACAATATCATCTGGTTAAAGATCGATAAACATTCAGAGTTATGGAAGTCAGCTCAGGCCCAGAAAAGGGTTGCATTTTATTGGTCATGTAGCCCTGATGATTTACTGGTAGAATTAGTATTATCGCAGGAAAGAAATATGCAGTAAGCCGTCTTCCGGCTAACGGGGCGAACCAGACGGCGGATGGCAGAGAAGGGTCCATTCACTGCCAGTGCCTGAAACAGCTTTTTCTCCGTCAGTGGAATCCGGATCTCAGGACAAGACCTGTCAGGCGCTACAGGGGAACCTGATGGCAGAACAGAAAATGGCAGAATGTTCGTGAACACGATGAAGGAAGCTGCATCGCGTTCATGCCTGACCATATGTAAGCTCTGCAGTGGTTCGGACATTAAGGAGAGACCTCCGCACAGTGCACGGGTATGTTGCTCACCTGGCGAATGTCAGTAGCCGTGGGCAGATTGCAGTTACAGTTTATCGTTTCCGGGGACAAAACATGTTATATAAATATTTATGTCATGGAGGTACTAGTGAATATCGTTGAATGCTATATGCCGGTATTTAAACTCATATCATCTGTTAAAGTCTTTCCTGAAGAATATGGTGATTACGACAGTACCAGAAAGCAGATAATTGATACTGTTGAAGATGTCGTGCGCAATAGTGAAAAAATATCTTTAAGTGACAGTGAACTGGATGCGGCATTTTATTCAATAGTTGTTATGCTTGATGAGGTTATTTTGTGCTCCGAAATTCCGTACAGAAAAGAATGGCGCGATAATCTTTTACAGATTAAATATTTTGGACATTCCACTGGCGGTGTTGAGTTTTTTAACATGCTTAATAAAGTCATTGAATCCGGAAGTCAGGCTGCATGGGTTTTTCTCTTATGTCTCTTACTTGGATTCAGGGGGAAATATTCTGTAAGCAATGATGATGAAATCCAGGATTATATATCAAGACTGAAAAAACAATGCGGGTTAAATATTCGTGTTGAAGTAAAAAATAAGATCGCATTTAAACAAAAAAAGAATAAATCATCATGGTTTAATTTTTATTTGTCACTTGCAGGTATCATTATTATTTATTTCGTATTGTTGTTTGTGATATATGTGAGATGATCTCTTATGCTTAAGAGGATATTTTCATTGTTTCTCTGGATTTTTGTGTCTGTTTTCGTTTTATCTGTCTGTTATGTCATTGGCGTGTTCAGAAACTGGACAGATACTACAACTGTATTTTACTGGATTTTTGTAATTCTGGTTACACTCACCCTGAAATTGATTGTGGATTGTATCCATAATTACTTTTCGTCAGGTAAATACAGAAAGCTGGTGAGGTTATTTTCCAGGAAAAAAAGAACAATAACACTTGATTCATACTTCAGGAAAGGAATGAATATTATAAGTAAAAAAGGAAGAGGCGTGGTCCCCTGGTTTTTACTTACGGGGGATTCAGGAAAAAACGCTTCCCTGCTTAAGGATATTAATCTTCCCGTCTTTCACAGTAATGAGTTAAATGGTATTTCTCAACAATTCAGAACAATTCGTTGGTGGTTTTTCAGGGATTCAAGTGTACTGGAGTTGTCAGGTAAGATATATGACAACCCGGGGGTGCTGAACTCTGTGATAGGTTTTTTATCAGCACGTAAATCTAAAAAGCAACCACCTCATGGCATTATTCTGGTTATTCCTGTTGAAACGTTACTTGATCATGATTACTCCTGTATTCAGGTGTTATCTCAAAAAACAAGAAATTTTACAGAACAACTGTCGTCACACTTACATCATAATATCCCGGTTTTTCTGGTTATAAGTGGATGCGAGCACATCAGTGGGTATTCATTGCTGGCACAAAAAATTCATCAAAAAAATAACAATGGGTATCCGGTATTTTGGGCAACCAATAAATCAGACACAAATGCATCTGAATATGACTCATCATATATATTGTCATCATTAAAATCTAATATTACGACGGAAATATGTCATGTACTTGATGATACATTGAGTGACCAGGAAAAAAACGAGATCCTGTTGTTTCCGGATAAATTGAATGATCTAAAACATTCACTGGATGTGTTTATTTCAACATTCAGTATCGATAACGTGTTTTTTTCTCAGACAGAAGTATCCGGGGTCTGTTTATCTGGTGAACTCGTTTCGGGTAAGGATAAAAATTATTCTTTTTCTGATGTTTTAGTTTCTGAGATCCTGCCACAAATACAGAACTCAGAAGTTATTCACGTTAATAAACGAAGAATAAAAATGTCATTCAGATCCGTTATGGTTATGACAGCGCTGTGCTTTATTGGATACAGTGCATATTGTTCATATCATATATATGATGTCAGGCAAGGTTCTGTGGATCTCAGCCCTGCATTCCTGACTGACCAAATATTAAAATATGAAGATAAAGTCAGATCTAATATACTTTATTTACCTTTTAAACCCGCATTGAATGATAAATATTTATTTTTCAGAGAGTCTCTTTATAACAGTAGCAGATTCGAGAGCCGTCCTGTTTCATGGCGTGTTGATGAATATAAGAAAAAATTCCTTGCGGCTTCCCCATCAGGAAAGCGTGAATTGATTCTGTCGCTTGCCTCATCGCTTATCGCTTGGGATAAGATGGTTAAGGATGAATCACTGAGTGATTTAACAACATTTCCGGGTATTCATGAGTCAATAAAAATAACCAGACCTTATGATAAAATATCATCAATAGCTTCACTGGCTTTAGAAAGAGATGAGATACAAAAAAATCATGGAAGTGAAAATATTGATGTGTTCAGAAAACTCCTTAGCGAGTTTATTCAGAGTGATCCATCTTATTCATGGTTTGTTTCTGAATATCTTGATATTCCGGCCGTAAAAGTTACGGATTTCTGGGAAGATGGAAACGCGTCTGTCAGTCTGTCTGGTATATGGACTCAGGAGGGACAGAATAAACTTCATCACTGGTATGAGAATATCAAAGAAGCATATGGACGTGATACGGTTCCGGAATCGTTTTCATATTTTGTGCAGTACCTGGAAGAAAGTCGTCAGGAGCATTTCAGACAGTTCATCATGGCTGTCGCAAGGGAGCGTAAAGATTCACATTCAGGGTTAATGAGTCCGCTACAGCTGACAGATATCATACAAAATCGTTCATCTGAGCATAAATTTTTTAAGTTTGTTGATGATGAATTACATAATATCCCGGCAAGTTCAGCGCAGGACTGGCTTTCTGATTTCAGGCTACTTTATCGTCTGTTTTCTCTTAAAGTGGATAACGGAATGAAGCGTCAGATAGAGCAGTTTGACATAATGGTACGTATATATCTGATGTCTGTTTTTAATAACAGTCAGATTAACAGGACAACGGAACATGTAACAGCATGGAGAGACTGGCAGAATGCGCTCCGTAATGCCGTAAATTCTGAGTTACATACAGCATCATCCGTTGAACTGATCCGTAATGCTATGCGTTCAGACCCCAAAAACAAGCTGGTAATATTATTTGATGAATTTGAAAAGGTTCGTTCAGTGATTAACAGTAATAATACAGATCCAGTGATTGATTCTGTATGGGATATTTATGAACGGCAAAATTATAAACTTCTCGACCATGCAGTCACGTATACGGGGTGCAGGGTTGATGAACAATGGAGAAATTCTGTTTTAAGCCAGTTAAATTCAGATAAACACTATTCCAGTCATTCTGAAATGCAGGGTAAAATATATAAAAACATTATTAGTTTTTTAAATGGACCCGCTAACGGTGTTTTAGCACTTGATGCCGAAGGTGCCAGAGTATTGTCGTTCAGGGAAAGAAGTATACCGTTTACGCCTTCATTCATTAGTTTTCTCAATGACGTTGTTTCTCCGGATGATTTGCTTGACGTTCAGCTCAGAGAGCGAACTCAAAACAAGGATGAGCTGATAAATGTACAGGGACAATTAGACGTACTGAATCAGACCCTGCAAAAGATTGAATCACAGCCTTACAAAATGACGGTAAGTAGTGCACCTGCGACGATTTCAGGTCATCATGGCGTTAAACCAACAGGTACAACTCTGACTCTTGAGTGCAAAACAGGTAACAGCAGTATAAGAAGCATGAATTTTGCAGATTCAGGTCTTTTTACCTGGTATCCAGGAAGTTGTCATTCTGTCAGCATTGATATTTCGTTCCCTGACTTTTCCACCACCTATAAATTCACAGGTGAAACAGCCTGGATTGATTTTATCAACAAGTTTTCGGATGGAGAGGATGAGTTAATGACAAAGGACTTTTCTCCGGAATCAAGAAGTTTTCTTGAATCAATGGGTATAAAAAGTATCCTCGTCCGTTACAAACTGAGTGATACCGGCGATCTCAGTCAGGCATATATCGAATGGGAACAGTTTAAACAGGAAAAGGATAAACTTGAAAATTTGCAGATTAGTCTGAGTAATAAACTGCTTACCACTCATAGCTGGGAGAAAAGTGGCTGGATTTCCAGATTGCCTGGCAAAATAACAATATGTCCAGCAGTACAGGAGTGAGAAATGAGTACTTACCTGAAATCAATAATTAAAAAATTATCTCCAGAAAGCCGTAGTACTCTGGATTCTGCTATTAATTACGCAATATCACGATCACACCATGAAGTCGATTGTTTGCATTTTCTGTGGAAGCTATTACAGGAACATAAGTCAATAACCGAAAAGTTTTCTGAACTGTCTTTATTTAACCCTGACAGGGTCCTGCATGCCATTGAAAGTGAGCTCATCCTTATCAATACAGCGTCACAATCCTCACCTGTATTTTCTGAGTCGATGCAAACTCTGCTGGAAAAAACATGGATACATGCCAGCACTAAATGGCAGTCTAATCATATAGATATCCCTGTCTTGTTGACTACTCTGATTACTCTCAGAGATTCAATATTACCTTACAATGTGGCTGGGGCGTTATATTGTGATGTGGATGTTGCAGAGAAATTGCTGCTATCTTTGTCTGTAAAAACAGAGCATTCTTCTCATCGTGCCACGGATAATGCGCCACATGAATATATCAACAAATATACTGAAAATTTCTCTTTGCTTGCCGAAACAGGGAAACTGGATCCTGTTACTGGCAGAGAGAAGGAAATCAGGCAGCTTATCGATATTTTGCTTCGTCGCAGACAGAATAATCCGATACTGATCGGTGAACCTGGTGTCGGGAAAAGCAGTATTGTTGAAGGTTTAGCCCTGCAAGTTGCATCCGGCCGTGTGCCTGACGCACTGAAGAATGTCAGGATCCTTGCGCTTGATATGGGCGCTCTGCTTGCGGGGGCCAGTGTCAGAGGGGAATTTGAAAATCGCTTAAAATCGCTCTTAACCGAACTTAATTCTCTGGATGGTACCGCTATTTTGTTTATTGATGAGGCCCATTCCCTTATCGGTGCAGGAGGACTTCCCGGACAAACGGATGCAGCGAATTTACTTAAGCCTGCTCTTGCCCGTGGGGAATTGCGCATTATCGCCGCCACGACATGGGGAGAATACAAAAAGTATTTTGAAAAGGACGGCGCATTAGCCCGGCGTTTTCAGATAGTCAAAGTCACAGAGCCAAATCAGGATGTCACTGCAGGGATGCTACGTTCTCTTTTACCCATGATGGAAAAGCACCATAACGTCTCCATCAGGGAAGAAGCAATAACTGCCACAGTACATTTATCCGACCGTTATCTGCACGGGCGTCGTCAGCCTGATAAATCGGTCAGTCTGCTGGATACAGCCTGCTCACGGGTTGCTGTATCTCAGTCCACCTCCCCGGATGCCATTCAGGATCTTGAAGCCTCATTAGCCAGACATCAGGGAGAACTTGCTCTGCTGACACAGGAAAAATCAAATGTTTGGCGTCAGGAAATGCTTGTAAATGAAATTGCTCAACTTGAGATGGATCTTGAGCAACTGAAATCAGCATGGCGTCATCAAAGTGAACTGGTTGCCAGGATACAAAGTACAGATGATGTTTCATCAAAGGATATGTACAGAAAAGAACTGGAAAGTGCATACAGGAAAGACAGCCCTATGGTTTTTGAGTGTGTTGATAAAAACTGTGTTGCTGATGTCGTGTCAGGGTGGACAGGTGTCCCACTGGGTGTATGCCTTGATAGTGAACAACAAAAAACATCCGGTCTGTTAAGATGTCTGGAGCAACGGGTTTTGGGGCAACGATATGCTATGTCTGCGATAGCATCACAAATCCTTATTTGCCGGGCAGATCTTAAAGATCCGGTAAAACCCGATGGGGTATTCTTACTTGCAGGCCCTTCTGGTACCGGCAAAACGGAGACAGCCAGGGCGCTGGCCGAGTTTGTTTATGGTGATGAGAATAAACTCATCACGATTAATATGACGGAATTTCAGGAAGCTCACACGGTTTCCACTCTGAAAGGCGCTCCTCCAGGATATGTCGGTTTTGGTCAGGGAGGGACTCTTACCGAAAGAGTCAGTCATAATCCATACAGTGTTATTCTGCTTGATGAAATCGAAAAAGCACATCCGGATGTTCTGGAGTTCTTTTTTCAGATATTCGATTTGGGGATCATCGAGGATTCTGAAGGTAAGATGGTGTCTTTTCGGGATTGTCTCATCATAATGACATCCAATCTTGCTAGTGAAAAGATAACGAGCATATGGGATGAGGGGGAGATCGATAAAGACAAAATAAAAGAAATGGTGCTTCCTTTATTTAATGAACATTTTGGCACCGCTTTCATGGGAAGAGCGAACTTAATTCCGTTCACTCCGTTGCATACCAGAACACTCAGGGATATCGCAATTATTAAAATTGATAAGATCTGCCAGCGTTTTGAACGGGCATCTGGTCAGATGTATAAAATAGATTACAGTGACACTCTTATTGACTGGATTACACATCATTATCAATGTGACAAGTCTGGTGCGAGGGATATCGATGCCGTACTTAACAGAACGGTTCTCCCTGTCCTTGCCAGATATTTAATTGACTCTGAAAATAATAAAACAACAAAAAAAATAAGAATGTCAGTAAGAAAAAACAATATTACGTTACGTAATTCGTAACGTAACTGGGTAACTCACTGTTTTGATTTCTCCTGTACGGACGTCAAACTGAGCCATAAATGTCTGGTTTGTCATATGGCGATATGCCGGTCATGGCACGTGACACCGTGACTGGCACCGTTATTCAACCGTGATGTCTGAATAACGGGCCACGGGTGAAGTCCTCTGAACACCCTGTGAGGATAATTGTTAGCGGAAGCGCAGGATTCCTGAAGTAAAATCTGAAGGGAGCCGGATACAAAATGCTGCTCTGACAACAGGGAGGGGGGAAGGCTATCGGGGGCAGATGGTATACATTTTCCGATGTTCACCAGGCATGCACTGGCGAAGAAGCGGCAGGCATAAGCAGGAACGTCACGCGAAATACCACGCTATCGGTAACTCAGCCTGTGTGTACGGCATCATGAGGTGTTCCTGAACGGGACTCGGCATCGTGGTAATATGCAAACAGGTTGCACATGAAGGGCTGCACATCATTTTAACTGTGATTACGGCATCCATCCGTACCCGATGATGAGCAGGGAAGCACAAGTGCAGGCAACAGCAGTCATTGCCGGCAGCAGAGGAGGCGGAGGGGATCCAGAGTTGTAAGAACGGTATTACGTAATATTGCCTTACTGTTCCCGTATTACAATGAGAACCATATTCATGTTGTTTTATTGGGGAACAGACGTAAGCAGGGTAATAACAATAGCTTAAGAAAATGGACAAAAATTCATACTGGATCTTACTGTAAATACGACTGATCCAAAAAATAATAAAGAATTTCTCTGGCTTAGTTACAGTATAAATAATTTAAGTTCGGTAAAATATGAAAAATCATACTGGATGACACTGGAAAAGTGAACCGCCCCGGAAATCCTGGAGACTAAACTTCCTGAGAAAGAGGTAAACAGGATGACTAAAAATACTCGTTTTTCCCCCGAAGTCCGTCAACGGGCAGTTCGTATGGTTCTGGAAAGTCAGGACGAATATGACTCACAATGGGCGGCAATTTGTTCCATTGCCCCAAAGATTGGCTGTACGCCGGAGACCCTGCGTGTCTGGGTACGCCAGCATGAGCGGGATACCGGGGGCGGTGATGGTGGGCTCACCACCGCTGAACGTCAGCGGCTGAAAGAGCTGGAACGTGAAAATCGTGAACTGCGCCGCAGTAACGATATCCTTCGCCAGGCTTCCGCTTATTTTGCGAAGGCGGAGTTCGACCGCCTCTGGAAAAAATAATGCCACTGCTGGATAAGCTGCGTGAGCAGTACGGGGTCGGAGCGGTATGCAGTGAACTGCATATTGCCCCGTCAACGTATTACCACTGTCAGCAACAGCGACATCATCCTGATAAACGCAGCGCCCGTGCGCAGCGCGATGACTGGCTGAAGAGAGAGATACAGCGCGTATACGATGAAAATCATCAGGTGTACGGTGTGCGTAAAGTCTGGCGTCAGTTGTTACGGGAAGGAATCAGGGTGGCCAGATGTACAGTGGCACGTCTCATGGCGGTTATGGGACTTGCCGGTGTTCTCCGGGGTAAAAAGGTCCGTACGACCATCAGCCGGAAAGCCGTTGCCGCAGGCGACCGCGTAAACCGTCAGTTCGTGGCAGAACGACCTGACCAGCTGTGGGTGGCTGATTTTACTTACGTCAGCACATGGCAGGGCTTCGTTTATGTGGCGTTCATCATTGATGTGTTCGCCGGATACATCGTGGGATGGCGGGTCTCCTCGTCCATGGAAACGACATTCGTGCTGGATGCACTGGAGCAGGCCTTGTGGGCCCGTCGGCCGTCCGGCACAATTCATCACAGTGATAAAGGTTCTCAGTATGTGTCACTGACCTATACGGAGCGACTAAAAGAAGCAAAACTGCTGGCATCAACAGGGAGTACAGGTGACTCGTATGACAACGCGATGGCGGAGAGCATCAATGGTCTTTACAAAGCGGAGGTAATACACCGTAAGAGCTGGAAAAACCGTGCAGAAGTGGAACTGGCCACACTCACGTGGGTGGACTGGTATAACAATCGACGATTGCTGGGAAGGCTGGGTCATATCCCACCGGCAGAAGCAGAAAAAGCTTATTATGCTTCCATCAGAAACGATGATCTGGCAGCCTGAGTTCACAGATAAAACACTCTCCAGGAAAACCGGGGCGGTTCAGGCCATATCAATGATTTTCTGGTGCGTACCGGGTTGAGAAGCGGTGTAAGTGAACTGCAGTTGCCATGTTTTACGGCAGTGAGAGCAGAGATAGCGCTGATGTCCGGCAGTGCTTTTGCCGTTACGCACCACCCCGTCAGTAGCTGAACAGGAGGGACAGCTGATAGAAACAGAAGCCACTGGAGCACCTCAAAAACACCATCATACACTAAATCAGTAAGTTGGCAGCATCACCGTGGATGCAGGCAGTCGTTGTGATTTCCTGAGAAAAATAATTTCAAAATGGATACCACCAAATATAATATAATGGTATTTATGTGATGATAATATTTATTAAATGAGGTAACGATAATGTTCTCAAGAAATCATCCTCATCGCCAGCCGTTCAATGCCAGAAACTCAAGGTTTTCTGAAAGCTCCATTGATCAGCTTCTGCAATATAAACCATTTGGTGATAACCATTCTCCGGTACTGTGGAACTCGAAGTATGGTCATCTCGATAACTGGCCTGAAACAGCGCATATGATGGCACTTCTTGGTATTCACCCGGATACATGGCTTGTGCGTATCACTTCCCCCGATTTTGTTGACCTTAAAAATATGCGTATCTACGGGCATTCTCATACAGTGGCAAAAATTGAAGACCCTTACGATTTGAAACCCCATCCACTGATATCAGGGTTAAAGCTTCCAAGAACAAAACCCTCCCAAAATTTGGGACTTGAATGTCTTAATGTCATGTATACAAACTGTCGCATATCCCTGCATCGGGCTAAAATGAGTGTTTTGGGATACAGAAAAAGTCATCGTGATATTGTAATTTGTTTTCAGATGCGGGATGTGCTTTCTGTCGGAGGAAAAATATACAGGGATGCATCATCATCACTGGAAAATGTTTTGATTTTGGGACTTCCTGCAGGTGCATCTGTACCTTTCAGAATAATATGATAAAAGCTGTAATTAAATTTTACTATACAACAGATGCTAATACAGAAAAATAATATGAAGACGCGTAAGGAATGGCTGTATCAATTAAGGAAGTGCACCTCAAGAGAAACTCTTGAAAAAGTCATTGAAATTAATAGTTACAAATTGAGTTTGTCTGAATCAGAGGCATTTTTTTCTGCAGCTGATCATCGTCGGGCAGAACTGGTTATGAATAAACTCTATGATAAAGTTCCTTCTGGTGTCTGGAAGTATGTTCACTGAATGAGAAAATTCATGCATGAAATAAATATTGATAAGGTATTTTCTTACATAAAGGAACTAATGTCATGAAAAAAATGACAGATATAAAGTTCATATTTCACCCTTGCTTGACGATATAGAACCACGGCAGCCTGGCGGCTGCAAATCGGGGTGTGGCAGAATATGAGCCTTCAGAGTAACCATCCAGAATGAGTCCCCATGTCACACAACCTGGAACACCAGAAAGTCCACACCAGAATGGTGAAAGAGGTTCTGAAAGCCGTCGCCAGAGCCAGTAATCACCCTTATCAGTCCGTATTTACAGACTTTATCGCCGGTCATCCCTCCTGCACGGTCTGTTTCTGGGAAACCTTCCACAAAATGTACCCGGATTCACCGTACGAATACGTCACGTTCT